>Ga0197143_1002728_pt1 | contig 12596 bp, 13 predicted proteins | sample GBS70_MetaG_FD_148603 | JGI IMG/M metagenome (GOLD analysis project Ga0197143, IMG submission 148603) | Sediment microbial communities from Great Boiling Springs, Gerlach, Nevada, United States - GBS 70_MetaG | ecosystem: Environmental > Aquatic > Thermal springs > Hot (42-90C) > Sediment...
AAAAATATAACAAACAAAAGTTCAGGAGTTTTTAAAAAAAGACCAATAAATAAAACAACAAAAAAATCCCCTGTTCCTACTAATCCTAAATAAGAGAGGAAAAAAAACAAAAGAGAAATAAATAAATTGAAGATTAAATCTATGCTAAAATCGAGGGATTTTATATTAAAATCAAAGGATTTTATACTAAAATCGAGGGATTTTATATTAAAATCGAGGGATTTTATATTAAAATCGAGGGATTTTATACTAAAGTCAAAAAAAGAATTGAGGGTTTCTAAAAAACTAACTTTGGAAAATGGATAAAAAAAACTTAATATAAAAAATATTAACCAGATTAAAAAACCAAAAATTAAAAAGATAATCGGGACTGTTTTTGTTCTAAAATCATATAAAGCTAAAAGATAAAGAACAATTAAAAAAAGAAAATAATAAAGAAAAGTTAAAAGTGGTTGAATTTTTAAATCAAAAAACAAATATTTAAATCTAAAATAGAGAGAAAGAAATAATAAACCGGTTAAAATTTCTCCGATAGGATAAAATAAAGATATCTTTTTTTTACAATAGCGACATTTACCTTTTAAAAATAAAAAAGAAATTACCGGTATTAAATCTAAAAATGAAAGCTTATGAGAACAAGAGGGACATTTAGATTTTCCAAATAAAAAATTTTCTCCTTTTTCTAATCGATAAATTAAATTATTAAAAAAAGAACCAAAAATAAGACCGAGCAGAAAAAAGATCATTTATGGTATAACTACCATACATTTTATTGTACTACCACCGGGACAAGTAGTCGTTCCAATAGGAGTACTACTACAATTTTTAGCTATAGACGGATCAAAAGGTTTATCTAATGATTCAAAACAAGCTCCAAGATAAGCTTCGACAGATGATGTACTTGTAGCATAATAATAATTCCACCCCACTAAAGGATCTCTATAAGCTGAAAAAGGAGAGGAACTTGGCAAAGTTTTTGAGCTACTAGCAGGACTAGGAAATGCCCCATTAGTGTTAAAATACAAAACTAAATCAGCTGCAAGTTTTAAAAGATCGGTTGCTCTTCTTTGATCTCTTGCTTTTTTACCATAACCACCTAAATTAGCTACTGTTAGACCAGCTAAAACTCCGATAATCACCAAAACTATAGCCATCTCAATTAAAGTAAAAGCTTTTTTATTCATAATTTTTTAATTTTTAACTGCTCCTAAGAGCAGATTTAATTAATTTAAATATTATAAAAAAAATTTAAAAATTTTCAAATTATTTTGTGGATAATTTATATATTTCCTATCTTTTGGGTTAAAGAATAGATAGGAATTAGTAAAGAAGCCTCTAAAAGACCAATGACACCTCCTAAAACAATTAAAAGAACAGCCTGAAGAATTTCGGTCAAATTTTCAAAATCTCTTGAAAGTTCTTGTGAATAAAAATTACCTGCTTTATCTAAAAGCTCAACCAACTCACCTGTTTGCTCTCCTACAGCTACAAATTGAATTACTATAGGTGTAAAAATATCAACGAATTTATTTAAGGCTAGATTAATTTGACCTCCTTTTTTAACCTCTTGAGCAACCTGAATTAAGGCGTTTTTATAAACTGAATTAATTACAACATCAGCTGCAATTAAAAGAGAATTTACTACCGGAATATCACTTTTTAAAAGATTTTTAAATATTTCTAGAAATCTCGAAATATAAAATTTTAGAAAAATTGACCCAAAAATTGGCAATTTAAGCAAAAAAGAATCAAAGAAATATTTACCCTCCTCTGTTTTTCGATAAAGATAAATAATATATATAAGACCAAATATAAAAATTAAAATAGCCCACCAGTAATTTAAAATAAGATAAGAAATAAAAAAGAAAAATTTTGTAATAAAAGGAACTTTTACTTCAGCTTTTTCAAAAAGATCTTTAAGTTGTGGCATCACAAAACCAAAAATAGCTAATAAAGAAACCAAGGCTGAAAAAAGAACAAGTATAGGATAAATCGCTACTCCTCTTATTTTTCTTATAAGAAAATATTGTCTATCAAAATAATCAGAAAGATAATAAAGAATACCACTTAAATTACCAGATACTTCAGCTGCTTCAATCATTTTTACAAAATAAACCGGAAAAACATCTGGTCTTTTGCTAAAAGCCTGAGAAAGCTTAAGCCCGCCAGCAACATCATTATAAACATCATAAGAAACTTGTTTTAAAATCGGATTAGATGTTTGACGTGTTAGTATTCTAATAGATTCATCTATCGGAATTTTTGCATCTATTAAAGTTGAAAATTGTCTTAAATAAATAGCAAAATCTTTTAAACTAACTCCCTTTTTTACTTTAAATAAAATAACCTGCTTTGGAGATAATTTAGTAACTACATAACCCTCGGCTTGAAGCTGAGCTAAAGCAATTTCTACTGAAGGAGCCTCGATTACGCCTTCTTTAAACTCTCCATATGGATTAACTGCTCGATATTCAAATTTCATAATTTTATTTTAATAAATTCTTTAACTCTTCAGGATTAGGAGAAAATTCAAAAGCTCTTTCTTGAGAAATTTCATTTGCTCTTACTAAAGTAGCTAAAGATCTATTTAGGGTCATCATTCCTTCTAAAAGAGATGTCTCAATTATAAGGTCTATTTGATAAGTTTTTTGATCTCTAATTAAATTTCTAATTGCTGAATTAGCAAACATAATTTCACAAGCCGGAATTCTACCTCCTTGAATCCTTGGAATAAGCCTTTGGGAAATAATACCTTGTAAAGTCATTGCAAGCTGAAGTCTAATTTGGTTTTGTTGGCTAGAAGGAAAAACGTCAATAATTCTATCGATTGTCTCGGCTGCGCTATTTGTATGTAAAGTAGAGATTACAAGATGCCCAGTTTCAGCTGCTGTTAAAGCAATTCTTATAGTTTCAGGATCTCTCATCTCGCCAATCATAATAACATCTGGATCTTCTCTTAAAGCAGCCTTAAGCGCTCTCCTCCAGCCTACAGTATCTCTCCCAATTTCTCTTTGAGAAATTAAAGCTTTATCAGATATAAAAATATATTCAATTGGCTCTTCAATTGTAATTATATTTACTGCTCTTTTGTGATTTATCTCATCAATTATAGCTGCTAAAGTGGTTGACTTTCCCATTCCTGCTGGTCCCACTGCTAAAATTAAACCTTGTTTAAAATCAGTAAACTTATGAACAGAAGGCGGTAAGTTTAATTCATCAATATTTTTTATGGTTGAAGGAATATATCGAAAAGCAGCAGCAATTGTATCTTTTTGATAATAAACATTAGCCCTAAATCTTGCTCTATCTTCAACTGAAAAGGAAAAATCAACATCTTTATACTTTTTTAAAATAACTTTTTGATTTTCAGTTAAAATAGAAAAAACCATTTTTTCAATTTCATCATGATAAAGAATAGATTTATCTATTAAAGAAACTAATTCCCCATCGATTCTTATAGTTGGAAATCTTCCAGCCACAAGATGAAGATCTGATGCGTTTCTTGAAGCTGTTAAAATTAAAAGTTCTTTTAAAACCGAATCCATAAATTAAATTATAACATAATGACTAAAATGTTTCTCTAAAAACTTCATTGATGTTTACCAAACCCTTCAAAGCTTTTATAATTCCATCTTCTTTTAAACTAACCATTCCTTGATTTTTTGCTATTTCCTTTATTTGAGAAAGAGTATATTCTTTTAGAATAAGATCTTGTAATTCTTTTGACATTTTTAAGAATTCAAAAATACCTATTCTACCAACATAACCTTTAAAATTACACTTTTCACAGCCTTTTGATTCATAAAAATAATCTGTTTGTAATACTTCTTTTTTTGCTTCTGGTGGTAAGTTATCAACTATTTTTATAATCTCTTTTTTTATTTCACTAGGAATAGAAACCTCAACTTTACAATCAGGACAAAGCTTTCTTATAAGTCTTTGAGCTTCAGCTAAAATTAAAGTTGGCGGAATTAAAAATCTCTTAACTCCAAGATCAATTAAACGAGGAATTACACCAGCAGCATCATTTGTATGAAGAGTAGAAAGAACTAAATGCCCCGTTAAAGAAGCATGAATAGCTAACTCAGCTGTTTCCTCGTCTCTAATTTCACCTACCATTATAATATCAGGATCTTGTCTTAAAATTTCCCTTAAGCCAGAAGCAAAAGTATAATTTATTTCTGGCCTTACTTGAGACTGATTTATGCCGCTAATTCTATATTCTACCGGATCTTCAAGCGTTACAATATTTACTTCTTCTTGATTTAAGTGTCTTAAAAAAGCATAAAGAGTTGTTGTCTTTCCAGAACCAGTAGGGCCGGTAATTAAAATAAGACCATATGGTTTTTCTAACGCTTCTTTAATTAACAATTCATGATAAGATAAAATTCCAAGATCAGCTATAGTTAAAAGCCCGGAAAGCGGATCTAAAATTCTAATTACGATTTTTTCTCCGTTTACAGTTGGCAAAGAGGAAATTCTAAAATCTATTTCTCTATTATCGATTAACGCCCTAAATCTTCCTGATTGTGGTATTCTTGTTTCATCTATTTTAAGATCGGAAATTACTTTAAGTCTTGAAATTATTGGCTCTCCAATATCTTTTGGTAAAAAAACTATATCTTTAAGATCACCCTGAATTCTATATCTTACTCTAAATTTATCCTGCATATTTTCAAAATGAATATCAGAAGCTCTTTGGTAAACCGCTTCTTTAATAAAAAGACTAACAAGTTCCACTATAGGAGCTTGTTCCTGGCTAAGACTTGTAATTCCTTCTATTTTAATTGCAGATTTTTCAATCATAAGAGGTTTTATTTTTCTATATTCGGATAAATATTTTTTAATATCCTCATAAAAATCATGATATTTCCTTAAAACCTTATAAAAATCTCCAGGGGTAATTAAAAAGATTTTTCCTTCAAAATTTTTAGTTCTTAAAAAATATTCTATTGCTTTTTTAGTTTCTTCGTTTTCAGGTTCAATAGCACCTATAAAAATTACATTTTCTTTTTTATCAAAAATTACCATTTTATAGTTTTTAGCAGCTTGCTCATCAAGTAATTTAACTATATTTGAATCTACTTCTTCTTGACCAGTGAAAATTTTAAAAGGAATATCTAAAATTTCACTTTTTATTTTAACAATTACTTTAGGGTCTAATTTTTGAGTTTGATAGAGATATTCTTCTAAATTAACTTTAAGCTTTTTAGCATCATCTAACCAAATATCTATTTCTTCTTTTTTGATACCTTCAGTTTTAAGTTTTTCAACTAAAATTTCATCCTTAAGAGCCATTTTTCATTCAAATGGATTACTTTTACCTTTAGGAAAATTTGTTTGAATAGGAAAAATATAATTTTTTGAAGATCTTAAAAATGGGTGATTTAAAATTTCATCTGGATTAGCTGTTTCAAAAGCCTCTATTTGGCTTTGAGTTCTTCTTAAAATATCAGGAATAAAAGTTAATTCTTCTTTCGGCCTAAAACCAAAAACATAAATAAAAAATATCAAAAGAATTAGGGCAAATAATGAAATTGCAAGAATTTGTTTTAAATTTTTCATATTATTTTCCGCTAAAAATTGGACTTAAAACATTAATGGAAGCATTCAATTTGTCCCCAGACTTTGATAAAGATAAACTTTTTACTTCTAATATTCTTCTTGAGTTTTGAATAACATTAAGCACATTTTCAACCTCAAAATAGTTACCTGAAAAGGAAAAATTTATTCCAACCCCCCCTGATTGAGGACTAAAATTAAAAGAAACACCAGGAATTCCAAAATCCTGAATTATAGCTGGCAAAAAAATTAAATACTCTTCTACTCTAAAAGAAGATGGTAAAATTTTCTCTGCTTCTTGTTGATATCTTTTTAGCCTTTCGGAGGTAAGATTAATTTCTTTAATCTTATTTTCAATTTTTAAATAAAGATTTAATTCGTTTTCTTTCAACTTTGAGATTTTATATTTTTCTGCAAAAAAACTAACTTTGGGTAACATAAAATTAAAAACTGATGCAAGATCAAAAATTATCAAAATCAAAACTATAATATAACCCAATAATCTCATGGTGAAATTTTTAAATATTCTGGTTTAATTGTAACCGAAAGCGAAAATTTAACAGGAGTAGAATAAATATATCCCCCAAAATCAACTCTAGTAAAGATTGGCTCTTTCTTCAAACTTACTAAAAGTTCAGCTAAATTAGTAAGATTAGGAACTTCACCCGAAAAATCAATCTTGCCACTTTCAAAATCTATATTCAAAGAATGAATTCTTACAAAATAAGGTAAAACAGATTTAAAAGTATTAAGAGTTTTAGTTGGAAGAGTATGATTTGAAATTATTTCTTTTATTTTAAAAAAATGATTATAAAAAATGGCTGCTTCTTGGGCTGAAAATTCTTCAAAATAAACTCTTTTTTCATTAATCATTTTTTCAATTTTTTCAATTTTAACTTCATACCTTTTACCTAAAAAATTACTTAAAAACCCAACTATAAGAGAGAAAAATAATACTCCACCTAAAATTAAAACTAAGTTTTTAGGAAAAACTGGCAAATTTTCTTCCATAAAAAATTATAACACAATTTAAGAATTAAGATAACACCAAGCTGCTGAAATAGCAGGAGCCAAAATTAAACCTCTTTGAATTATAATTGGTTCCAATTCTTTTTTATATTTTATTTTAAAGAAAGGATTAAAAATAAAAACTTTTCTATCTTTAAAAAAATTTACAAAATACTCTAAAACACCTTTTATATTTATATTACCACCATAAAAATAAATTCTATCAATACTTACTCTATAACTATTTTCAAAATCACTAATTTCTCTCTCAATCTCTATTAAAAAACTATTTAAAAACGAAAAAAGACCTCTAGTAAGATCTTGATACTCTGGGCCAAGCTTAATTCCAAAACTTTCTTTAAAATTTTCTGCTCTCAAAAAATCTAAAGAAAGAATATTACTATAGAGAGAAGTAAATTTTTGACCATTTAAATTCAATGTTTTAGCAAATTTAATTTGACCGTTTGAGGCAAAAGTAATTATAGAGTTCAGATGACCAAAGTCAATTAAAGCAATCCACTCGCTTGTATCAAAAATTTTAGGTAAACACATATTCTCAAAGTAAACACCTTTTAATTTTAATTTTTGAGATTGAATTATTTTCTGATATTTTTCAAGAAAATTTTGAGGAAAACCAAATAAACAAACTGACCAAACTTCTTTTGGATCATTATGAAATTTAAAAATTTCCCACTGGTAAACAAATTCTTCAATTTTACCAGGCAAATACTTACGAATTTCAAAATTAATAGCTTTTTTTAGTTCCTTTGGATCAATTGGTGGAATTTGAAAAATCTTAAAAAAACTTGAAGAAAAAGGTAATGTAATAATTACATTTTTTTCATTAATCTCTGCTTCTCTTAAACCCCAACCAATAAGTTGCGAAATAATTTCATCTTCAAGTTGAAAAGAAACCATTCCACCATATTCAAATTTTTCCGGTAATGAAATGATGCTGTAGTTAGTAAGCCAAGTATCCTCACCTTTTTTTTCTAAAAGAGCAATTTTAATATTTCTTGAACCAAAATCTAATGATAAAATCTTCTTGGGTTTTAAAATATCCATAAATAAATTATAACAAAAATATATTATAATTTAAAATGAAACTTTTAAAATTTTTTTTAGAAATATTTGCTCCTAAGTATTGTTTTTCTTGTTTTAAAAAAGGCAAATACCTCTGCCAAGAACATTTAAATGTTTTAAATTCTTTTTTTTGTCCTGTTTGTAACCTAAGATCATCTGAAATTAAACTCAAAAAGATTACGTGTAAAAATTGTAGAAAAAAAAGCTATCTTGATGGAATATTTTCTTTATTTTTATTAGATGAAAACTTTGAAAAATTAATTTATGCTTATAAATATAGCTACTATTATGATATAGCTAATGAGCTTTCGGATTATTTAAAAAATTTAATTGATGAAAGATTTAAAAATTTGGCTCAAAATTTAGTTTTTGTTCCTATACCCTCTTATAAAACTAAAATAAATGAAAGAGGTTTTGATCATATAAAACTTATAATCGAAAATTCCAATTTAAACTATAAAGAAATACTTAAAAAAATAAAAAATACCAAACCTCAAGCAAAGTCAAATCTTGAAGAAAGATTAAATAATCTAAAGGGCGTTTTTGCAATAGCTGAAAAATACAAAGAGGAAATAAAAAATTTAAAAACAATATTTATATTTGACGATATAAAAACAACTGGAGCTACCCTAAACGAAGCTGCAAAAATCTTAAAAGAAGCTGGTGCAAAAAATGTTTTTGCCTTAACATTAGCAATTAAATTTTAATATGACTATTAGAAAAATTGCATTAGAAAAAGAAATAAAAGAAAACTTTGTAAAAATTGATAAAGACTTACCGGCTTATCATCGTATTGTAAATGTTTTAAAGCTAGAAAAAAATGATAATTTAATTATCATTGATGGTAGCGGTTTTGAATATTTAGTTAAATTAAAAGAAAAGGGGAAAAATTTAATTTTTGAAGTAATCAAAAAAGTAAAAATAAAAAACAAAATTAATAAAAATTTAAATGTTTATATTAGTTTTATAAAAAAAATTCAAATGGAATACCTGATAGAAAAATTAGTTGAAATTGGTGTTTCAAAGATAACCCCTATTAAAACCGAAAGAACAAGTTGGTTATTAAATGAAATTCCAAAAAGATGGAAAAATATAATAATGAAAGCAAACGAGGTTTCAACCTGGGAAAATTTAACAAAAATAGAAAAACCTACAAGCTTTTTAGATGCGTTAGTAAGCGCAAAAAATTCATTTATTGTTTTAGCTGATCCCCTTGGTGATTTAACCTTAAAAAAAATGAAAAATAAAATAAAAAATGTGAAAAATATAAGTCTTTTTATTGGACCAGAGGGAGGATTTACTGAAAAAGAAATAAAATTAGCAAAACAAAATGGGGCAAATTTGGTAAAAATAACTCAAAATAAATTTAGAGCAGAGACTGCAGCTTTAATTTTTAGCTGCTTAATTTTATATGGATAAGTTAATAATTTTAAATTGGAAAATGCAACCAACTAGTTTAAATAAGGCTTTAATTTACTTTAAAAAACTAAATAAAATTTTAAATAAAAAAATAAGAGGAAAAATCTATATAGCACCTCCAAGTCTTTATGCTTTAATTTTAAAGAAAAAATTCAAAGAATACAAAATAGGACTTCAAAACGCTTTTTATTTACCTACAGGACCTTTTACTGGTGAAATTTCTCTTCATATGATTAAAAAAAATAATCTTGATTTTGTAATTCTAGGCCATAGTGAAAGAAAATTAATTTTTGGAGAAAATTTAGAAACAATACTTAAAAAATTAAAAAGTTCTTTAAACCTTAAAATTAAAACCATTTTTTGCTTCGAAAATATAATTGAAATAAAAAAATTGAAAAGATATTTTAAAAAAATTGAAAATTACAAAAATTATCTTTATCTTGCTTATGAACCTAAAAAAGCAATAAGTACTTTTGGTGGCAAAAGTATCAAAATTGAAGAGTTGAAAAAAATTAAAAATGATGTTAACAAAATTTTTCCTAACTTTAAATTTCTCTATGGAGGCTCTTTAAATGAAAAAAATATAAAAGAATATCTTGAAATTGATGGATTTTTAATCGGAATAAAATCTTTTAAGGTGAATTTTGTAAAAAAAATAATTAAAGCCCTTCTTCGTTAAATTCTTTTAAAATTTCATCTAATTCACTATCTTCTTGCTCTTTTAGCTCTTCTAATTTTTCTAAATCACTAATATTAATACATGATCCAAAATAAGCTAATTTTACTTTTGCTGCTTCTAAAAAACAAATATTTGAATAAGTTTTACCATCAACCCCACATACAGGATCCCAAATTAAATTACAACTTATTTTAGGAGATAAAATTTCTTGTATAATTGAAATAAATATTTCCCAAAATTGATCTACAAAATTAGCTTCATCTTCTGATAAGTCTTTTAATATATTTTCAAATTTCTTTTTGCTTTTATCTTCTAATTTATTTAAAAACCAAGCCAAATTTTCAATTCCCCTTTTTAGATTTAAATATTCTTGGTGTTCTTTCAAAATTTCAATTTCTTTTTGAAAATCTTGTATTTTACCCTCTTTTTCAATTAAAATCTTTTTCCAATAGTCAAAAATTAGATCAAATTTAGAAATATTTATTGGTTTTTTAAAAATTAAATCTTTAAATTTTTCTGGCTTAAAATAAGTTAAATAATTATCTTCCCAAAGACTATATTCTTTCTTCTCTTTTAAAATTTCTTTAATCTGAAAAATAAAAAATATGTCATTGTCATTTATTTTTTCCTTATTTAAAGTTAAAATTAGAAAATCAAATGATGCTTCAAAATCTAATCTGCTCAAAAGATTTAAGAAAAATTCTTTATTTAAGTTTTTAAATTCTAAAATATCATCATTTTCTCTTTCTTTAAATTCAGTATTTATAACTTCGAAAATAAAATCAGCAACTTCTCTAATTTTTTTTTGATCGTTTAATTTAAAGAGAGTATATTCTTTTAAATTTAGAAAATTTTTTTTAACTTCAGAAAGTGGTTTTTTAAATTCAAAAGTATCAGTTGGGCTTAAATTTTCCACTATAAATTTAAAATCAAAATAGATTTGCTTATAATTTTTAAAAATAATTTGAAATTTTTTTTCCTCGTCTTTTATTATCTTTAATTTAATATCGTAAAAAGTCTTTTTAAAGACATAAAAAGGATTATTTGGCAATATTTTCGAAGGAGATAAAGAAAAAGCCTCCTCAACCAAAAATAAAAAAGTAATTAATATGAAAATTTTTCTCATTTATATATTTTAAATCAAAAATAAAAAATTAACAATTAAAAATAAAAGCCAATAAGACAAAAGAAAAAGAGGAATTCCCATTTTTATTTCTTTACTTCTTAGAAAATGCCAATCTATTAAAAAGATCAATATAAGGAATATAAGATTTACTACGAGAATATTTTTTTCTTCAATTTTAAAAGGATTTAAAATACTGTTGATTGCTAGAATAAAATTACTATTAAAAGCAACGCTGCCAAAAATATTACCAATTGCAAAATCGGCTATTTTTTTTCTTATACTTTGATAAGTAAATAAGAGCTCGGGTATGGTTGAAGATATACTTAAAATAAGAGCACCAAATGGTATTTTATTTAAATTATAAATTTCAACTAATTCCTTACTTTCCTTAATAACTAAAAAACTTGAAAAAATTATGATAAGAATCGAAAAAAAACAATATAAAATTGAATTAAAAAATTCTTTAAAATTTGTTTCTTTTTCTAAATTTAAAGTAAGCAAGTTCTCTTTAAAAGAAAAATAAAGATAACCAATAAACACTAAAAGAATAAAAATCGCATCAATAAAACTCAAATAACCATCAAGAGCAAGCAAAAAAGGGTAAAGAGCTATTAGAAAAATTTTAACAAAATTTAAAAAATTTAAATTATGCACTATTTTTAAAGACCCACCCCCCGATAAATAAGCTAATAAAATAGAAACAGCTAAAATAAAGCTTAAATCATTTATATTTGCACCTAAAATATTTCCTAACGAAATCTGGTTTGTTTTAAAAAGAGAGCTTTGGATACCTAGCATAAGCTCTGGCAAAGAAGTCGCTACTCCTGCAATAAGAAAAGATATAAAAAAGTTAGAAACTTTTAAATAAGAAGCTATTTTTAAAAGATTATCAATTAAAAACCTAACTCCAATTAAAAGAAAAAACAATAAAGAAAAAATTAAAATTATATTTTCTATCAACATTTAAACAACATTTAAAATTTCAAAATTTAAAATTTAAACCTAAAAACATTAACAAAAAACCAAAAAGTAAAATTCAATAAAATTATAACAAAAAAAATAAAAATGAAGGTTCCGAAATCTAAAAGATTAAGGTAGAGAATGTTTTTTAGATATTTAAAGGTTAAAATAAAAACAATTAGATAAATTATACTTATTATAAGAAAAATATTTTTTTGTTTTCTAATCAATTGTGGGGAATTTAATTTTTTTGCATCATAAGAAAAAATTACTAATGATAAAGAAAGCGGTGCCCAAAAACTAAAAGTAAAGTAAATAGTTTGAAGATTTGGATTTTTTATAGCAAAAACATAAACAGCCAAACTAAAGAATAGAAATACACAAGTTAAATAAATCAAATTTTTTATAAACTCTCTATCTAAAGCTCTTTGGATACTTTTATCATATCCCGCGGCAAAAAGAAAAATAAAACTTAAAAGTGTATCTTCTATTATATTAATAAAAAGAATTTGATTGGCATAAAGTGGTCTTGGAAGATTTAAAATTGAACTAAGAAAATATATTAAAGTAATATCAAGAGAAAGGGCGAAGATTGCTAAAATTATTTTTCTAATTCTTGAAAGAAAAAGTTTGCCCTTTAAAATTGAATAATTTATATTTTCAAGATTATTTTCCATTAAAATAAAATCACTAACTTCTTTTGTAACATCAGCTCCATAGTTTAAAGCAAAACCAACATCTGATTCTTTTACCGATAAA
>Ga0197143_1002730_pt1 | contig 12593 bp, 12 predicted proteins | sample GBS70_MetaG_FD_148603 | JGI IMG/M metagenome (GOLD analysis project Ga0197143, IMG submission 148603) | Sediment microbial communities from Great Boiling Springs, Gerlach, Nevada, United States - GBS 70_MetaG | ecosystem: Environmental > Aquatic > Thermal springs > Hot (42-90C) > Sediment...
ACCAAGGCCTATGCTCTTTTAGCGTTCCTGCGTCACCCTAAGCCCATCCGCCGCTACCTCTACACCACGAACCAACTGGAACGGCTCGCTAAGGAGGTGAAGAGGCGGACCAAGGTGGTGGAGGTGTTTTGTAGTGAAGAGGCCGCGGAAAAGCTTCTGTATTTGGTTTTGAGTCAGCTGGACGAGGTCTGGGGAGCCCGTCGGCTCCGAGGGTTTGCGGAAATCCAGATGGGAAGCTACCATGCTGACCAGACACACTAGACGTTACACTATGCCTCCCGTGAAATTCGGATCAAAAGAGAAAGACAGCTAGAAGAGGACAAAACAAGGAAGGTAAAAATTTTCTAACGAAACTACTTTTTGCTCCCAAAATCGAATGTTAATGGTGGCTGTTTAAAAGTTCAACCTCAGAGCGAGAAGGTGCCCATCGCCCAATGTTTCCTACATTAAAGTGGATCGATTCCCGTCCAATCTGGCGGTTGGGCCAAGCCCAGCTCGTCAGTGCCCCACAGGCTCCTCCCAAACTTGCTTTTGGTCAAAACACAAGAAAACCCTACAGAGGGCCCCAGCCCTCTGTGAAAAGAGCCATGTGTTCGCGGTAGAGAAGCTCGCGATTTTTGCGCCTATATCTCCTTCGCCCTCCTTAGTTCACCGTTGTATAACAAGCTTGAGGATATCGGAGCTGATCCAGGTCTCGTCCACCTTCACGTACACCTTGTACAGGTACACACCGTTAGCGAGGTATGCACCGGTAAGGTCGTCTGTGTGCCAGGTGAGTTCAGCTCCCGCCGCTGTGCCCTCCCACAGTAGCCTCCCGGTGAGGTCGAACACCTGGACCTTGATCTCCGTAACCCACGAGGCCATCGGACCACGGACCTTAAACGTGGTGGTGTGCACACCCTTCACGGGGTTGGGCACGTTTACGAACTCGAACCCCGCTACAGACACAGAAGGCGGCGGAGGTGGTAGCTCCTCACCTTCAGGCACCGCGCCCTTGACCCCTAGACAACTTGCACCCGTGGTAGCGAGCCGAGAGGCGTAAGCGAACCTGAGGGTAAGACCGTCCACCAATGCCCGTAGCCAGTAGCCGTACCAAGGATCAAGGGTGGTAGCAGAGGAGTAAACGCCGTCGTAGCTCCAGATGACGTCGCTCACCCAGCCGGCAGCTACAGCGTCAGCCCAATTCTTCTTCTCAGTACCCTTGATCACCTGGATCGCGGCCTTCGCGTAAGGCCACGGCACGGAGATCATGTTCCAGCCCCTCACCAGGGTCACGGTCTGGTCGGTGGTGGGGACGCTGCCCGTGACGGTCACGGTTTTGTTGGCGGGGAGCTTGGCCCAGTAGCCCTTCACTGGTTCGATTGTGGAAGTACCAGAGAAGGTGTCGTAACGTACGCCGTTCCACCAGTACAGGTTGACCCCGAAGATTCCGGCCGTGTCACCGGTAGTAGGGACGGAAACAAGGTACCAGCCGACGCGGGCACCGTAGGTGTAGGTGGAAGGAGCCCCGTCTCGAGGCTTCACGACAACGGTAAGCGCAGGGGACCACGAGCTCTCAACCGAAGTGTCCACAGCACAGCGAGCTTGCGCCCTTACCTGGTATGTCCCCGGTGCCGTCCAGGTCTTTGTGGCAGAAGGAGAAGTACTCCATGCAGACCGGGTCCCATCTCCCCAGTCAAAGCGGTACTCCACAGTATGGTTCGGATTGTCACAGAACGATCCGCCAGTTGAGTAGATCAGAGTGTCGCCGACCCATGCGGACGTCGGCCCCTGTGGCGTGAGTGGCGGGTATACCGCATGCCTCCACGGCGTCCAGGTCATCCACCACTCTATCAGTTGCTCGTTTTGTTGCACAAACCGCGGGCCGCCGTTTGGTCCGCCCTCGTCGGGCCCAAACGCGTTAAGCCCTACCACCCACAACCGTTCGGATAGCTGGTCGTAGACCCAAATTGGCCCACCGCTGTTACCAGATGTTGCATCAGCCAAGTGATATAGCACAAGTGGCTCCACACGGTGCACAGGGCCGTGGGAGTACCACATGGCATAGGTATCCCTTTCTTCTCCGACCTTCGCCGGGTAGCCTGCGAGGTGGATATACGTTGGCCTGTAGTCGAGCACAATGGGCATGAACGTAGTGATACCATCGAATGGGCGGTCGAGCATGGCAGCAGCGTAGTCATACGCTCCGTGCTTGTTCGCATCGTATTGATACCCGTGGGTGCTGTCGAAAGGCCCAGCGGCTATCCACGCCGTGTTGGTCCATAGAATTCTCGCATAACGATATCCGAAGGGGTGATAGACATACCCGCCCTGGTATTGCTGGTATTGCCCAGGTGCAAACAAGAAAGACCATGCCCAGCCGCCACGCGAATGGTTGTAAACCATGTGTGCGTTGGTAAGGACCGTGTACGGGCTGACCAAGAACCCCGTCCCCCTAGAGGCAATACCGTCTCTGAACATGACTTTACAGAACCCTATCGTGTACCAAGGATAGGAGGTCGTGTTTGTCACACGGATGCGGTCGTCAGGACCCACCACACCCTGAGGTACGGTAACAGAGCTCATGGTACCCTGGGGGTTAGGCCATGGGCCAGCTTCGGTCCTCACGGGTGCAGTTCCCACATGAGGTGCAGATTCGTCTGATAGGCCGCCATTTGCCCCGAAGGTCACATCCAGATGCACAGGAGGAGCAGCTAAGACCGGGTCGTCGGGTGAAGTCCAGTAGCCCTCAAAAGAGGAGGGACGTTGCTCAACCCACCTGCTTGATGCATCCAACAAAGCCCGAGCTTCTTCGGCAGTCAGTCTGCGAGCCTCAGGTTCAAGCAGGACGATACAGAATTCACCAGACGGGCCGATATCGAACTCGTACCACTTGTAGAATGTGTTCTGGATAATCTGGAGGACCACCCGTGAAGGGTGGGAGAAGTCAAGGTCGGAAGGACAATCCACAACTTTTAGAACGCCTGGCAATGTTTCTTGGAACCAAGGGTCACTGGCGAAGACACCACCCCAGACGAATGCCAAGGCCGCAAGGAGGAACATAGCCTCATGTACGCAGATCGAACACCACCTTTGTAACACACCCGGTACCTTTCCCCAGCGACTTCGGATAAACCTTCCGTGTCGCACCTTCATCGCTCTCCCTCCACTTTTTACTATAAGCGTTTAAGCTGGGTAGGCCAAATCCCTCGGATTACGAGTGGCAGCGGAAATAACTAACAAAGAAGTAGCGGGTTTGGCCGCGGGTATCCACGCCCGCGAGGGGGTTGGGTAAAAGGATGATGGGGTAGCCATCGGTAGCCTCACCTAGGGCTAGACAAGCGTACCTGGGCAAAGCGTGAACTAACGCAAGAAGCGAGCTTTCCTCGATCATCCCGGACTTCGCCACCCACTTTACGTCCTCCTCCAGGGGTAGCCTGAAGACGAACAGGTTATCCGCCGCCCGTAAGACCCCTTCCGGAAGCGCTGTGGGTGTATTCGTGATGAAAAAGCTCGTGATCCCCGTGTGCCTCGCCCTCGTAACAAGAGCGTCGATCCCCTGCGGGGTCACGTAGAGGTGGGCTTCCTCGAAGAACACGAACGGAACCCTCTCTTCCTCCTCCACGAGCGCAAAGAGGAACCGCAAAAGCGCCTGGGCAAACCCCATCCTCGCCGGTGTCGAGAGCCCCGCTAGATCGAACGCCGCCGCCCCTCCCTCCCGGATCCCTTTCCACACCCCCGCAAACGACGAGGCCTCCAGCGCGTTTCTCGCCACCATCCCCGTGAGCTTCAGGGCCTCCAACCGCGAGCGGAGCGTCCGGTTCACCGCATCCGCGGCGTAGCCGCTTTGGGTGGGGTAGAACTCCCCTTCCTCCGCCATCCGGATGAGCTCATCGATCCCGATAAACTCTTTCTTCTCTTGAAGAAGCTTTGTGAGCCTCGTCTCGAAATAGAGGAGGGAGGTGGCCGGTGTTCCGAAGGCCTCCAGCATCACGGACATGGCCTCCACCCCGATCTCCCGCACCCCAAGCTTGAAGTCCTTCCCCACCCCGTACATCCGGACTCCAGGAAGCCCGCCGTACTCCCGGTTTACGTCCAGCACTAAACACGGTGCCCCCGCCCGCATAAGCCCAAGGAGGATGACCTTCGCGAGGTGCGACTTCCCCGAGCCTTTGGCGCCCACAATCACGTTCACCTTTTCCAGGGCCCTTCCCCCAGGCGCGAACTCCTCCCCTTCTAATGTGCGGCCAAGAGGGATCTTTGGTCCCGGGGTATCCGGGATCGGGGGGCTTGTCGGGAAGATTTCCGCTTCCCAGCCGGGAAGGACTCCGTCCCAGGGCCCGCGGACCTTGGCCCGGGCGATCCATCTTGTTCCCTCGGCCTTAGCCCACACTACCTGGAGGAGAAGCTTTCGTGAGGCCTCCCGAAGGAGGAGGGCCTCCCCGAGCCTTGGGGGTCTTGGGAAGGAGACCAAGGCCTCGTCTCCCTGGAAGGAGAGGAGGGTAAGGCCTCGATTTAAAGGCTTTCTTTTGGCCTCCAAGGAAGGGGGCCTAGGTTCTACTCGTCCCCCCTCCTCAAAAAGGGAAAGAAGGGCCTTTTCCTTGGCCCTCACGGCTCACCCTCCCTCCTCGTCTTCCGGGTGATCTCCAAGGAGAGGATCACCTGGGTTGAAGAGAGGCGCAGGAGCCGGAATCTTCCCCTTTCCCCTCCTTCCAGGCCCAGGGCCAGAGCCAAGTCCTTGGGGATGGTCACCCGGAACCGGCCGTCCTTCCCCCGCACCACCGCCACCTCTCCGCCCTTCAACCTCATGGGACCTCCATAGGTACTTTTCATGGTACCATAAAAGGACCTTTAGGGCAAGGGAGCACGATAGGGAACGGGCTAGAGGTAAAAAGGCGGGGTTAAGAAGGATCAGGATTGTGAAAGAGGGGAACTTGACAAAAGGGCACTTTGGTTAAGTGGTCACTACGGCTTCGAGAATCCTGACCGGGAGACCGGGCATAACGGTGTCCTACTGCAAACAGGGGCGAAAGACAAGCCTTTGAACGGAGTGATTTTGAGCCGATTTCAAGGGAGAGAACGCCACGCTGTTTTGGGGCGGAGACGTTAGAGGAACTAGAGAGAGCTAAACAGCCAGCAGCATAAGTATTCACAATCTTGCCTATTGCTCCTCGTAGAGCTACCTTGGAGGTGAAGGTTTGTAGAGCTACCTTGGAGGTGAAGGTTTTGTCCTTCAAGCGTTAGTCGAAATGGAGTCTGAAGCACTTTTCTTTAGCAGCGCATGCCCTCGTGACGTCACCCTTCTATTGAACAATCTGAATCAGTTCCCTTACTAGGGGGAAAAGACCTTTTCTTATAAGCTGCTCTCTCAAATCCTCTGTAAGAAGTGCTTTGACAACAATCTTCTGACGCCTGTCAATTGCAATCCACCATGGGGGGCGCTTGGCTTTTAGGAACTCTGGGAGCATCTTCTCTACATCCCACCCCGAACTCACAAGTCGCTGTTGCAAGGAGAAATTATCAGGTAACTTATTAACCTCTGCTCCAAAACCTGTGAGCCTGGGTCCCCACCCTTTAACCCCGGAGTCACTGGTAAGGTCAAGATCTGAAAAGAATTCCTCTTGTGCTAAGAAATCGGCAAGTTTGTGACCATTTTCATCATCAGGGATTGTGAGAACCACTTCGCCTCCTACGCTCCCCGCCTCATCGGCTGGTTCAATTAACAACTCCGAATGCAAATTCACCTCTGTTCCCTCTACCCACACGCGAGCTGTCACGGCAAAAGGGCGTCCATCGTCTAATGCCTCCTCTAGCCCCCTTCTATAGATCTTCTCTAAAAGACCCTTAAGGCGCCCAAGTAGATCTATGCCTATAGTGTGTCCCAACGATTGATCTTCTGGGCCTACCATCCAACTCCATCTCAGGACCGCTCTCATTTAAGACACCTCCTCAGGAAATCTATTCCAATTCAAAGCTTTGCCCGATCTTAGGTACACAAACCTTACCAGGGAGCTTCATCTCATCCCACTCACGTTGCGCATTATCTTGCCAGGTTTGATCATCCCATCCCCATCCTGGGTTACCTTCTCCGTCTTCGTGGCCACTTAGATGGACCAACAGCGTCATTTTTGGGGAAAGAGCTTTTACATAATCCTTAACAGTGGAAAAGGAAATATGGCCAGTGTTTCTCCCCTCGTCATCTTCCTCAACTTGCCAAGTATTACAGTCGATGAAGAGATAGTCTGCCTCGACAAGGAGCTCCACAGCTTCCCTTTGCTCAGCTGAAGATGGTTCTTTAATCCATTGATTTTTGTTGTCAATGTCCCAGAGTAAAACGGCTTTTTTCCCTTCTTCTTTCTCGATAATAAAAGAAGCACAACAGGGTAAATATTCACCAGAAGGGCTAAAGTCTGCCGTGCAATGGGAGACAGATATCGCGGTAATCTTTAGCTTAGGAATGTCTGTTTGGATATTCCCAATTACAAATCCACTGCATTTATGCTCTTTAGAAGAATGTATATCGAGGAACTTGCGACATTCATAATCGTAATATGTCCTAAGCCATTCTGCAGTTCCGCTCCGGCACCATACCGGAAGCTTCAATTTCCTATCACCTCTCCCTTTCAAAGTTCTCCACCACGTCTCACAAAGCCTATTCAAATCAAGCACATGATCGGGATGCCAATGTGAAATGATCAGCAAATCGAGGTATGCTTTATCGCGTAGGAGATTAACAAGGCTATCAACAACCCTCATTCCTACGTCGAAGAGAATATGATGCAAACCGCCGTTATCCTCTTCACTTATCAGTGAAACTGAAGTATTAGCTGCGTTTCTGGGATTGATACAGCGAGTGCAACTACATCCAAACCATCTAAGAAACGCATGATCTATTCCATTAACAACCAGTTTCATACAATTTTTAAATTTTAACCTTTAACAAAGATCGAGCAACTTTGCCATTATGTCTGGCCAGCATGGTAGCTTCTCGTCTGGATTTCCGCAAACCCGCGCAATCTGCGCGCTCCCCATACCTCATCCAGCTGACTCAAAACCAGGTAGAGAAGCTTTTCCATGGTACCTTAATGTTCGCTTCCCTCTTTGGCTCCCCCTTGACGACTTGAACGCATGCCCGCCGAGAGTTGCAGTACTTTGCGCTGTGACTTAGGTAGCTTCCGGTAGAGATCACAGCAATTACGGCAGCCAGAAAAGCGGTAGGCAGTTAGGTATTTATTGAATGCATCCTCAAAGCCTGCGCCCTTGTATCGCTCAATCCCTGTGAGCAGCTCAAAGTAGTAATAAAAGTACTTTAGATCCTTGAAGTTAAGAAGACCAATGTCGATGAAAGAGAAGAGCTTTTCCATAAAATCGAAAAACCGGTCAAGGACTTCCCGTATCGCCTCATGGAGTGGAGGCCAGTCCTGATCCCACTCCACTACTTTAATGGCTTTGAGCAGATCAGCATTTGTCCACCTGTATTCCTGTTCCCTCAGTTTGAACTTTCCCCCGTCGTAATCAAGCAATTGACATGCAGCTTGTAGCTTTTCGTCCGTCTCAAACTCTGTGATCAGGGGTAGCAGAAGAGCAACCTTCTCTTTAAGCTGCGCCCGGCGGTACTGCCAAAGACCTATGATAAAAGCCATGATGAAACCGATTGCGCTGAGAATCCACTCAAGGGACAAGTTGGTATTGATACTCATAGCTACACCTCCTTCACGGCAAGGACCGGTCGTTTACGGGCGCCGAGGGAGAATGTCGAGGAAAATGCTCTCCAGAATTGTTCAGAGGCTTGGGGCCTATTTAAAGGGCTTTGTAGGGCGGATTGCGGAGAAGGATATATCAACCCAAGCCCTGGGCGCCCAATTACCCTCATTTCTTCCCTTGAGTATAGGCAAAGTCTGCCTCCCTGTTTCTCCAGGCCGGCACATGGGGATAAAGTTTTTCCTCAGTTTTTGTTACCGGAGGGGTCATCGTTTCCTCATAAACTGGGTTACCGGGGAAAGGAACCGATGACCTAAGCCAGTACAGCGGAGTTAGTAGAATTCTGGCAGCGCAGGTATCTTTACGCTAGTCGAAAGGCAAAGATTTAGATCCTCGACGAGCCCGTAAATCTGGCCACTACCGTGGGTTCGTTAGCAGTTTTTTAGAAAAAGGGGCATTCAAATATCCTGCAGCACTGTGGGTTTAACTTGTACATACCGAAGGTGGAAGCGCTTGCTTTGTAGTTGTAGTATGAGAAGCCTGTGGGCAAATATATTCCGGATGGCTCGCGTTTTTGCTTCCAAAAATCAGGTTCGTGGTACTAGAATGGCCTCAGGGGTGTGGAATGGCCCAGATTACCGTGAACCGTGCGCCGTTTCTGACCCTGTGGGCCACGGTGGTGGCGAGGCGCCTTGGGTTTGGGGAGGAGGAGGCCCTCTCCTTGGCCAAAGCCTTCACCGGCCTCACCGCCCAATCCAAAGCCTAAAGGTTTTGCCCTACTCCAGGCGGGGATTAAAACTCCTACGTGACTGCTGTCGTACCTAAACCGCAGATCCTGGCTTCCAAAGTTGCAACACAACCCTGTTACAATTTGGTCCCAATTGTAACTAATCTTAAGGCCCATAAAGGCGGTCCGTCCAAGGAGAAGGAAGAAGACGTCCTCCTAGCCTTCCCCGGCTTTTACGAACCTTTAAGTCCAGGGGGACACCCTTCTGGAACCCTTTTAAAAGTGCGACATTTGTCGCGAAGCAGGACAAAAGTTCGGCCTGGCCTGCCGTCCTCATTGGCCATCGCATGTCACCCCCGGCCACTCTGCCCCACCATTAGCGGATGCCGCTACAGCAGCACGGCATTATCCAGTGTTTGCGCTCCCCCGATTCAAATCGCAACACGACAGGAGGCAATTGTCTCCTTAACAGTTGTCGCTACCCCCTTTATCCCCTCTGAGGCCCTTCCGGCTTGAAGCAGAGGCGCGACTTTTGGCCCCTTTGGTTAAGTTATTTCTGGATTCCAAAAATGCTGAAAGGAGCTAATAAAACGCTTTTAAAAATTAGTAATAAATTTCGGATTACTCTAAATCCTAGAAAGCTCATGATAAAGTAAAAAATTGCTTAACATTTGGGCCCATAGCAGCCGCCTTCTTCAGTCATAAGGAAATTTAATTCCGGTGAGGGGCAGACCTCGCCCTTCTTGTTCCCAGAGATCACGTTCTTCCGGCCCCGCACCGCGCCTTTAAACAGTTCCTCATAGTAGTAAGGATAGTAACAAGGGGGCTGGTTGAGGGCCACACCGAAACAATCGCTGTTAAGGATCCTGTTTTCCTGAATATCAGCCTGAGTTGAACCGGACATGGCGATGCCGATGCCTTGAGGCCACCATGGGCTGCTAAAGGCCTTAAATTCTGCAATTGTATTCCCTTGAATGATGGCCTGGGCTGTTTCCTCCATCACGATGCCAGCGGCCCCAAGGACCCACCCCCTATCAATTCTCCCGGAGATGTTATTGTTTTGAATAGTGGCCCAAGTTGAATCCCCCATGACGATGCCTCTCTCCTGTCCTGAGATCGTATTCCCATAGATCATGGCTTGAGCGAAGCCCAAAAGATAAATGCCGTAGGGAGCATTATTTGATATATTGTTCTCCCGAATATCAGCATAAGCGTTATCGGTTACAGTGACACCAGAAAAGTTCTCCGAAATCATGTTGCCTATAATAGTCCCATAGCTCGAGTCTTCCAACAAAATGCCATCCCAGTAGACATCCAAGATTACATTATCTCGGATAGTAGCTACGGCAGATCCTCCTACCCAAATACCCCACCTCCCTACATCTCCGCCTTGTATAACATTTCCCACGATGATAGCTTGAGCAAAATCTCTTACAATCATGCCGGCATCGTTATCTATGATTTCGTTGTTCTGGATAGTGGCTCGTGCCCTCCCGGTTATAAGAACACCAGCTCCATGCCAACCTCTAGTAAATGTTAGATCTTCTACAATGACTTCAATCTCAGTCTCGCCAACGATCTTGAGCGGTGGGGGCCAAAAATAAGGGGGCCATCCATATCCTACCGCTTGGACTACAGACTTTCCGCGACCAGTGCCTTTTAATGTAAGGCTTTTTTCTATGACCAGGCACTCAACGTAGGTACCTGGACAGACCATGATGGTATCCCCGGGGCTGGCAGCATTTATTGCATCCTGGATTCTGTTGAAATCAGCATTCGGGCAGTCACGGAAATCGTCATCAACATACCATGTCCTCCCTACAAAGGCTCTAACGGTTATCGTCACCGAATCCGTCCCCTTAGCCCCTTTGGAATCCGTTGCTGTCAAAGTGATCGTATGGGTTCCCACAGAGAGATCATTTCTTGTAAAAGATTCTCCTGTCCCAATTTGACCATCAATGCTTGAAGACCAGACCAAGGAGGCACCGGTGAGTATGCCATCTTCCGGATCCGTGGCTGAGCCTTTGAACGTAATCGCATCCCCTTGGAGGAAGCTGGAGCCATCAGCAGGAGAGAAAATTTTAGCAGTAGGTGGTCGGTTAGGAGGTGGAGCTGTTACGGTTATTACCACAGAATCCGTCCCTCTAGCTCCTCTGTTATCAGTCACGGTCAGAAAGGCATTAAAGGTCCCCACTGCACTGTAAGTATGAGTTATGGGCTTGGTGATGTTCGTTCCTTTAGCAGGCTCTGTCCCATCCCCAAAATCAAGCTCAAAGCCAACTATAGTCCCATCGGGATCATAAGAGCCCGAGATATTGAAGGTCACGTCCAAAGGAGCAACGCCGCTAGTCGGGGATGCCTCAATCACAGCCACTGGTGACTGATTAGGGGGCGCGATGATAGTCATCGTGATTGAATCTGTCCCAGTTGCCCCCTGGGAATCAGTAGCTGTTAAGGTGATAGTATGCGTGCCCACTGAAAGGTCATTTCTGGTGAAGGATTCGCCTGTCCCGATTTGACCATCAACGTTTGAAATCCAGACCAAAGCCGCTCCGGTAAGCGGGCCATCTTCAACATCGTTGGCCGATCCCTGGAAGGTGATAGCCTGGCCTTGGGTGAATGCGGAGCTATCTGCCGGCGAAGAGATGACGGCGATAGGGACATCATTTACCGGCGTTATGCTGATCGAAACAGTAGCAGGACTGCTATCTAAAGCCCCATCGTTCACCTTAAAGGTGAAGCTATCGGAGCCATAAAAATTGGCGTTTGGGCTATAGGTGACCTGGGCAGAGGTCGGGCTGAGCTGGGCGATAGCGCTCAAGCTGCCGTTAGTCGGCGGGGTAACAATGTTGAAGGTGAGAGGGTCTCCATCAGGGTCGCTACCAGTCAGGGTGATTGTCAAAGGAGCATCTTCCTCTGTTGTGACGCTCTGGGGATTGGCAGTCGGGGGGCGATTAGCCAACCCCACTGTTATGACAAGAGAATCTTTTCCTGTAGCTCCACGGTTATCGGTGACACTTAAAATAGCTGTGAAGCTCCCAATCGCAGTGTAAGTGTGAGTTATTGGTTTTGCAACATCAGTTCCGGTAGCTGGGCTTGTCCCATCCCCGAAATCCAAGCTATAGCTTATTATTATTCCATCTGGATCTGAAGAGCCTGAGATGTCAAAGATTACATCTAGCGGAGCCGTTCCGCTCAATGGGTTAGCTTTAAGGACGGCTATTGGAGGTTGATTGGGCGGACACCTAACACAAGATGTGAGCAAAAAAATTTTCGCTGACAGAATAGTTAAAAGAACTATTATTATCTTCGTTCTCCTACCATACATAGACCACAATAACTTTAAAACCCTCAATTATATATCACCCTCAAATTATATATCCAAACAAATACCCCAGGTGGTGCCTTAGGAAATGTGTCTGGTCAGCATAATGGCTTCCCATCCGGATTTCCGCAAACCCTCGGAGCCTACGGGCTCCCCATGCCTCATCCAGCTGACTCAAAACCAAATACAAAAGCTTTTCCGCAGCCTCTTCACTACAAAACACCTCCACTACCTTGGTCCGCCTCTTCACCTCCTTAGCGAGCCGCTCCAGTTGGTTCGTGGTGTAGAGGTAGCGGCGGATAGGTTTAGGATGACGCAGGAACGCTAAAAGAGCGTAGGCCTTGGTCTCCCACCGCTCCACGATCTTGGGATAGATCCCACCCCACCGCTCCCCGCAAGCTCCGCAACGCTTCCTCGGCCTCCTCCCGGCTCTCGGCCCGATAAATCTTCTTGAGATCCTCAGCCAGCGCCTCCCTGTCCTTCTTCCGGCTTTTATTCAAAGCGTCCCACCGCGTGCAGAACACAGAGCTGCCAATCCGCTTCAGGGAAGATCTTCTTGATCGCCTCCTCTAAGCCTGGGAGGTCATCGGTAATGAAGATCCGCACCCGTTGAACCCTGCGCCGTTTGAGATCCTTGAGGACCTCCTCCCAATCCCGGGAGCTCCTCTTCCGCACCGAAAAGCCAAAACCCGAGGATCTCCCTTCGCCCATCGGGCTTGATCCCGAGAGCAAGGTAGACCGGTTCCTTGGCCGTTTTCCCTCGACGGATGGAAAGGAAGGCCCCATCCAAAAACACCGCGTAATACTCCTCGCTTAAAGGCCTTTCCCGCCAGGCTTTCACTTGTTCCTGGGTAACCTCGA
>Ga0197143_1002733_pt1 | contig 12578 bp, 8 predicted proteins | sample GBS70_MetaG_FD_148603 | JGI IMG/M metagenome (GOLD analysis project Ga0197143, IMG submission 148603) | Sediment microbial communities from Great Boiling Springs, Gerlach, Nevada, United States - GBS 70_MetaG | ecosystem: Environmental > Aquatic > Thermal springs > Hot (42-90C) > Sediment...
TATATTTATTATATCTATAAAGGCACTATAAAATCATCTATTATTTTTACTTGATTAAAGTATTTTAATACTTGATTAAAGTATTTTAATTTTTTTTATTTTTATTGACTTTTATCAATTTTTTTTATTTATTTTTTATTTCAAAAATCTAAATGTTAAAATTATTACAAAATTATTACAAAATTATTAACAAGTTGTAAACAAGATTAAAATTTATTGACTTTTGTCAATGTTAATTTTCCCATATTGACTTTTGTCAATTTTTTTTGATATTTTTTTCTTAAATTCCTAAAAAAATAAAAAAAACAAAAAAAAATTTTGTTAAAAATTTGTTAATCAATTTGTTAAATTTTTGTTAACTACCGCTTTTTATTGACTTTTATCAGTTTTTTACTCATTTTTGATTATTTTTTTATTTTTTTAAAATTTTTAGCATTTATCCACATACCCCCTAAAGTTATCCACATTTTTTAATAAAATTATCCACATTTTATCCACATGTGGATAACTTACTTCAATTTTGTGGAAAACTTTCATTTTTTGGTGGATAATTATGTGGAAAACTTGTGGATAACTTTATTAATTTAAAAATTTTATCCACATATTTTTCAAACTTATCCACAGTTTATCCACATACCCCTTTTTCACAATTCCTTAAAAATATTACATTTTAAAAAGTTTTCCACAAATGTGGATAATCTACTACTACTATATATTAATATATATATATTGTATATAGTAGTAAAAAAGCTACTACTAAAAAATAAAAAATTTCTTTTTTATTTTTTCAAAAAAGATATAAAAAAACAATTTATATAGAATAAAGTAAAATGATTATTTGCTTGATAATTTTTTTATAGTTATTTTTTTATAGTTATTTTTTTTTAAGAGAAGTTTTTTATTGCTAAAAAAAATAATTTTTATTTTTTTTTAGTATCCCCCCTGCGCCCAAATTACTTTAAATAATTGTTAAAAAAATGAAACAAAAGTGTAAAAAAAAAGTAAATAGCCTATAAAAAATCCTAATTTTGGAAACAATTTTGTAACAATTTTTGCTAAAAAATAATTATAATATATATTGATAAAAAGGAGGTGTATGTGTATGAAAAAAATAATGATTGCTTTATTAATATCAATTATAAGTATAACAATTGCATTGGCGGGCATAAAAAAAGGTAACATAGAAAAGGATTTCCAATATAATAAAACTATTAGAGGTGAAGATAGAAATGTATATACTAGTGAATACAAAGCAACATTAGGACCTTATTTTCAGCTTTGGAATAATGCCGGTTATACCTATGTAGGAAAAGTTAAAGACAGTAATGGAAATTATTTATCAGATGAGCAAATAGGGGACTTAGCAGAAGAATACTATAATAGCGGACAAGGAAATTACTGGAGTTTTGATGATTGGTTAATAAGTAAAGGATATACTTTGGAAGATTTTCATTTTCATAGTGATCCAGTTTTAGATAAAGCAAGAGATTTGATTAATAATGCTAAGAATTCTTTTGAACAAGAGTTAATAACTGCTTTTGGAGGATTTAATTTCAATGGTGGTAGTGATGGGGAAAGAAGTAGTTGGCCTGGAAGAAGTACAGGGATATATGATATAAAGAGTGGTTCATTAAATTATATAGTAGGTAGTTATTCAGAAAACTTTGCAGAAGAAGGGGATGTTAATATAACAAAAGTAGGAAACAAAATTGCTACTTTAAATTATATGGTAAATGCTGTTGTTATGCAATCTCCTATAGTTTTAGATATTAACGGAGATGGTAAATTAGATACCTATAATAATCATTATTTACCAGTTCAATATATAAATAATTATAAAAACTTAAGAATAATTGAATTTGATATATCAAATATAGGTTATAAGATGTTAGTAGAACATATAGGACCTAATGATGGATATTTAGTTAAACCTGAAAATGTGGAACTTACTTTAAAGACTGGAAAAATAGAAGCAGTTGAAATGTTTGGAACAGCAGGAGGATTTAGCGATGGATTTCAAAAACTTTCTCTCTTAGATAAAAATAAAGATAATAAATTAACCCAAGAAGAACTAAAAGGATTATATGTATTTGTGGATAAAAATATTAACTTTAAAGTAGATAAAGGAGAATTAAAAACACTTAGTGAATTAGGAATAACTGAAATAGGAGTAAATCATAATAATTATGAATCTTATTATATAAGGAATGGGAAAGAATATAAGATGTGGGACTTTTGGCCAATTACTTTAGATGTTAGAAAAGTTAGATAAAAAAATAAAGGAAGTAATTTGTTAGTATAGTATATAAGTAAAAGGGGGGATTAACTAAATCCCCCCTTATTTTTATAATAAAGTTTTTATAACCAAGAACCGCTAGTAGTCGGTGTTATAGCGGAATATAAATAACCGACAATATAATAAAATATGAAAAAAATAAATATAAGAAAAATTAACTTATTTATATCTACTTTTTTTATTATTTGTTTTATATTTTTTATAGTTATAGTTTTTTCTGAAATAAATATTAAAACTGGTCAAAATGTTAGTAATATCAAATATATTGAATGGGAAAAACTAAAAGAATCTAATGAGAATATAGATGAAAAAGATTTTTATATAATGGGGTTTTCCCAAAACAACGAATATATATTAGCTAGGAATAAAGTTAAAAATCCTGAACTAATTCAACAAAATAAAATAAGATTAATAACTAAGATAAATACCAATAATTTAAATATAGAAAACTATTATTTACCTATTCAAAGTATAGAACAATATTTAAACTTAGATAATGAAAATATATTATTATTAGGAAATAATGGTAATTATGCAGGGGTTTTTAACATAAATACAGGAAAGTTAAGAACAATAATACAAAATAAAGAAGGTAAAAAAGGATTTAGATTTACTAATTTTGTTTTAAAAGATGATAATAAAGTATATGTAGAAGGTTATTTTTTTGATGAGAATCAAGTAGCAGAAGATGAAAATAATTATTGGGTGGAGTTTTATCCTGATAAATCTGATTTAAATGCTTTTGGTAAAAAGGTAGTTAATACTACAGAAATAGTTAAAAAGTTAGGAAAAGTTAGAATGTTTTATTATGCTAAGCCTGATTTAGCTATTTTTACAAGAATGTCAGGTATGTATCCTACTGAATTATGGGCTTATATCAATAATAAATTAACTAAAATAGATACCCAAGAATATATAATAGAGATAGCTTTATCTAAAAATGCAGAAGCTTTATATCTATATAAGAAAGGAAAATTAAGTTATTTTTCTGTTTATAACTTAATAACGAAAAAAAGAGTAGATATACCATCTTCTGAAGGACGACCATTTATTTATCCTTTTATAACTTCTGATGGTAATGTTGCTGTTGTTTCCTATCTTAACTTATTTAACAAGAAGATGGACTTTTATATAGGATTTAAAGAAAATGATTATAAACTAAATGAATTGCTAAGTAATGTAAAGATGGGATCTTTTAAATTATCTGAAGACGGTTATAAGTTTAGCTTACTTAATGAAGATGGTGTTATTATTGGAAATATTATAAAATAAAGTTATTATAAAATTTATTACACTTAAATATAGTAAATAATTAAATCAACAATTAAAATTAAAGATTTAATTTAATAATTCAATAATAGTTACTCCAAAACTACCTTCTTTATCGTTAGCAAAATAAAAATCTTTAACCATCAGATTTTTCTTTTTTAGTTCTTTTAAATAATCCCAAACCATTTTAGTTAATACTTGTCCTTTGCCATGAATTATTCTAATAGTTCTTAATTTAGTTAAAAATGCGGTTTGTATAAAATCCTCTACTTTCTTTTTAGCTTCTATATAACTATCTCCTCTTATATTTATCTCATAAACCGTATATTCTTCATAGTTATTTTTAGTTTTATAATTTATTTTATTTTGAATTTTTTGAATTTTAGATTCTATGGGAGCTGTTTTATTAGATATTTTAATCGATTTTTTTATAAGTTTCAAATCATTTTTATTAATTTCATAGGTAATATTTTCTGATTTTACTAATACTTTGTTTTTAGAAATATTTATAACTTCTCCTTCTAAATTTAAAGAATTTATAAAAACAATATCTCCTATTTCTATTTTACTTTCATTCTCTATAGTAATATTTTCTGTTAAATTTTCAGTTTTTAAAGAATCTAAATTATAATTTTTAATTGATTTTAATAGATTTTGAATTTTATCTGTTTTGTTTTTTGATTTTAAAGAGGTTAATTCTTTTTCCCAATTGTTTATAAGATTTTTAACTTCTAAATTAAATAGCTTTTTAGCTTCGTTATAAGCTTTTTCATAAGCGGTTTTAAAAGCTTCCTTAATTATATTTTCTTTAATTTTTCCTATTTCTTTTAGTTTATAATCTAATTCTAATTCTTTTTGTTTTAAATTATTAATTAATGTGTTGTATTCATTAATTTTTTTTATATAATTGTTAAATATGTTAATTTTATTAGATTTATCAAATTCTTTTAGAATGTCATATGAATTTTGGATAATAATACTTTTAAGTCCTAATTTATTAGCTATTTCAATTCCTAAGCTATCTGCAAAAGTATCATAAATAAGTTTATATTTACTTTGTAAATTTTGATAGTCAAAATTTATTGAAGCATAATCTATATATTGATTATTTTTTAAAACATATTCTTTAACTTCATCATAATGGGTAGAAAATATGATATAGGTATTATCATATTTAAGTAGTTCTTCTATTAAGGAAATGGTTAAAGCAGCTGCTTGTAAAGGATTCGTACCACTTACTCCCTCGTCTAATATTATTAAAACTACTTCTTTTTTTGATTTAGTTTCTAAATAGCTTATTATTTCGTTCCAAAAAGAAACATGAGATGAAAAGGTACTAACATTAAATTCTAAATCCTGGAAATCAGTGAATTCAAAAAAGATTTTATCAAATTTAGGTAATTTACAATATTTCGCAAAAACAGGTAGATCTAAATTGTTAAAAATACCTATTAAAGCTATTGATTTCATTAAAGTGGTTTTACCACTTGCATTAACTCCTGTAATTAATAATGCTTTTTTATTTAATTTAAAATCTACTTCTATACAGTCTTTTATTATTGGATTTATTAGTGATTTTATTTCTATTTCAATAAAATTATTTTGTTTAATTTCAATATTGGATTTGCTAAAAAATGGACTTAATTTATAATAGTTTTCTAAAAACGATAAAACACTTATTATTTTTACTACTTTATTTAGATTATTTAGATTTTTGGTAATGTAATTATAAATAGTTATCAATATTTTTTGAATTTCTTCTTGTTCTAAGGAATTAAGTAATGTTAGCCTATTATTATAGGGTATTATGAAGTTAGGTTCAAAGAACGCAGTTTTATGAGTAGAAGAATAATCTTGGATTATCCCTTCCATTAAATTTATATACTGATTATTTAATGAGATTACATATCTATTATTCCTTATTGTTATGTCTTTTGAATTTAGGTATTTTTGGTTTTCTTCTATAAAATCTTTTAGTTTTAAAGGAATAATGGTATTTAGGTTTTTGATTTCACTTCTTATTTCTTTTAATTTATGGGTTGCAGTATCTTTTATATAGCCTCTCAAGTCAATAGAATTATCTAAAATATAATAAAGCTCATTAAAATCAGAACTCTTAATAAAATTATTTAAATTACCTAAATTATTACTTTTTTCTAATTTAGATTTAATTTTCTTTTTTAGATCTAAAAAATCTTTTATAAAATTGAAAAAATTAACTAAGGAATCTATTCCAAAAATGTTATATTTAGGCTTTATGTAAAATTCTAATTTATTAAAATCTATATATTTCTTATATTCAAAATCATTATTATTTTCCATATTTAAGCTATTTGTAATAAAGAAGTTATTGAATATTCCTGTTTCATTTATATTTATACTAAAATTTGGATTTTCTTTTAAGAATAAATAAAATTCCCAAGCTATATCTTTAAGATTTATTAATAATTTTTCATTTAGTATTAAATTATAAATTAAATCTAGGAAAGTAAGACAATACTTATTTGATATGAATTCTAATTTAGTTTTTATTTTAGTTAATTCTTTGAATTCAAATAATCTATTTTTCATAATATTTATTTTAAATTATTTTTTTATTAAACCTCTTTAATATATATTTTATGGGCTGAGTTTTTTTGTTTTTTTATTTTTTTTATTTAAAGAGGTAAAGTATAAATTTTAGTATAAAAATAATAATAGGATGCTGAATTATGCTATTTATTATTTAGGGTGTAGAGTAAATCAGTCTGAAGTAGAGAGTTTTGAAGATAAATTATTAGAATTTGGGTTAAAACCTTCTTTAAATGGAAAAGCAGACGTTATTATATTTAATACGTGCGCAGTTACTAATAAAGCTGAAAAAGAATCATATAGGCTAATAAGGAGAGTATTTAAAGAAACTCCACAAGCTAAATTATTTATAACAGGATGTATAGTACCACTTAATAAAGCACTAATAGATCAAGTTAAAGCTAAAATTATTAATCAAGATCAAAATTTACTAAAATATAAAGATAATATCTTTATTATCTCTTCTTTAAATAAGAATAAATTGATAGATATTTTAAAAGAACAGATAAAGGATAAAATTAATTTTTTAGATGAAAATAATAGTTCCCAAAATTTAAGGTTTAAATATAATATAAAGGTTCAAGATGGATGTGATCATTTTTGTACCTTTTGTATAATCCCTTATACTCGAGGGAGATCTAGAAGTAAGCCGGTTGAGCAAGTTATTAAAGAAATTGAAACTATTAAAAATAATTTGATATCTACTTCTAAAAAACTGAATAACGAGGATATAGGAATAGAAATAGATTTAGTAGGAATATGTTTAGGAGATTATGGATTAGATATTAACACTAATTTAGCTAAATTATTAAAAGAAATCTCTACGGTTATAAAAGATACTAATATAATTCTAAGATTAAGTTCTTTAGATTTAGCTACTGTCGATGATGAATTAATAGAAGTTGTATATAATACTCCTAATATTGCTAAATATTTCCATTTGCCATTACAAAGTGGTAGTAATGAAATTCTTAAGTTAATGAAAAGGAATTATACCGTAGAAAAATATTTAGAAACTATAAATAAAATAAAGCAAATACCTGATGTAGGAATTACAACTGATATAATTGTAGGGTTTCCTGGAGAACAAGACCATCATTTTAACGAGACAATTCAAGTTGTTGATTATGTTAAATTTCATAGAATTCATATATTCCCCTTTTCTTTTAGACCATATACTTATGCCTATAATAAATTAAGGCATATAAAATTAGAACCCGATAAAATAAAGGAACGTGAAAAAATATTAACTCAAAGAAGCCTTAATAATAGCTATAATTTTATTAAATCTAATTTAAATAAAGTTTTTAAAGTTTTAATAGAACCAAATTCCTTAGCTTATACTCACAATTTTATTAGAGTTAAAACTAATATAAAAACTGATATTCCTATATTAAAAAAAGTAAGACTCAAAGGGATATATGAACAAAAAACTAATTTCTATATAGCTTTAGCTTATGAAGTTAAAGAACAGGAACAACAAGAACTAAAAAAACAAAATGTTATAACCTTTAGTGTAAGTTAAGGAATTTAGTAAGTTAGAGAGTTTATAAAGTAAAAAGGTGTTGTTTAGTATGGATAAAATAAAAAAGGTTTTAATAGCTAATAGAGGGGAAATAGCTTTAAGGATTATAAGAACATTGAAGGAATTAGATATAAAGAGTGTAGCTATTTATTCAGAGGTGGATAAAGATTCTTTACATGTTAAATTTGCGGATGAGGCTGTTTGTATAGGTAAGGATGAGGTAAGCAGCTCTTATCTGAATATCCCTAATATAATAAGTGCAGCGTTATTAACTAATAGTGATGCTATTCATCCTGGATATGGGTTTTTGTCTGAAAATTATAAGTTTGCTGAGATTTGTAGATCACATGATTTAATATTTATTGGACCAAGTAGTGAAAGTATAAGAGATATGGGAGATAAAATTAAAGCTAAAGAAATTGCTAAAAAACTAAATATACCTACTATTCCCTCTACAAATGAAATAAAAAATATAGAACAAGCAAAAAAATTTATTGATAAATATGGATTGCCTGTGATAATAAAGGCGGCAGGCGGTGGCGGCGGCAGAGGAATGAGAATTATTTATAATCCTGATGAATTAGAAACTAAATTTATTCAAGCCACTAATGAAGCTAAAAATTTCTTTAATAATCCTGATGTATATATAGAAAAGCTTATTACTAACCCCAAGCATATAGAAGTCCAAATAATAGGTGATAAAAAGAGACCTTATCATCTTTATGAAAGAGATTGCACTGTCCAAAGAAGACAACAAAAGATAATAGAAGAAGCAAATTCTTTAATACCTGATGGAATTAGGCAATCTATATTAAACGATGCTCTTAAAATAGCAGAATACATAAAATACTATTCTGCTGGAACTATTGAATTTTTATATGATTTAGATACTAACGAATACTATTTTATAGAAATGAATACAAGAATCCAAGTAGAACATCCAGCTACTGAAATGATAACTAATACTGATATAGTTAAATTACAAGTTTTAGTTGCTAATGGATATACTTTAGATGAATTTAATTTAGATAGTATAAAACCTAATGGATATGCAATAGAAGTAAGAATATATGCAGAAGATTCAATAAAGTTAACACCTTCTATTGGAACTATTACTAAAGCATATTTCCCTAATTTTACTAATGTTAGGGTTGATACTGTCGTTACTAATGGATATAATGTAACTCAATTTTACGACAATATGATAGCTAAGTTGATAGTTAAAGGTAAGAATAGGATTGATGCTATTAAAAGGCTTAATATTTATCTTGATCAGGTTATAATAGAAGGAGTCAAAAACAATATAGAATTCCTTAAAAAAATTATAAACGATCCTAATTATATGGATTATAAGTATAATACCCTAACTGTTGATAATATGTTGAAAGAAGTTGTTAGTGTTTAGTTTTATTTATTTATTTATAGTATAATTTTAATAAAGAGGAAAAATTACTATGGAAAAGGATAATAAAATAGAAAAAAATATAAAATCAAGATTTGCTAAAAAGGAAGAGAAGCAGGAAAACAAAGAACAAAAAATATCTAAAGAAAAAATAGTTAGTTTAATAAATGTTGCTAAGGAAAGTCTAAAAAAATCGAAAACAAAAGATTCTAAAAAGCAATTAGAAGATATAAGTAAACTAGAATTAGCAGCAAAAGCTAAATTTATAAAACAAAAAATTAGTATAAAGGATTTATCTATGTTTGTAGGACAATGGGGAATAATGATGGAAGCTGGATTGGATCTAAATAAAGCTTTGTTTGTATTATTTACTCAAACTGAAAATATTAGATTAAAACAAATTGTAGATCATATATATAGGGTAGTATCATCAGGGGGTACTATATCCAAGGCTTTAAGAGATTATGAAAAAGAATTAGGGAATTATTTTATAGGGATAATAGAAGCAGGGGAGAAAAGTGGATTATTAGCTGAGAATTTAAAACAGTTAGCAAATTCTTTAGAAAGACAAGCTAAAATCCAAGCTAAAGTTAAATCTGCTTTGACTTATCCTATTATGGTTATTACTTTTGCTATTTTATTAGCTTTTGGGATATTTCAGTTTGTTTTGCCTAATATATTTTCTGTTTTAAAAGATATGAACATTAATTTACCTCTGATAACTGTTATCTTAATGGGATTAACTGATTTTATGAGGACCCCTTATTTTTATATCCTATTTTTTGGAACTATTATAGGGGGGTATTTATTTTATAGTAATTTTTCTAAAACTAAAAAGGGAAAAGAAGTATTGGATATAATAAAAATGAAATTACCTATATTTGGCCCTATCGTTAAGTCTTATTTAGTAGTTAATTTTTTTAATACTTTATCTTCGTTATTAGCTACAGGAACTCCTATGCTTACGGCTTTAGAAATAACTAAACAAGTTATAGATAATTCCATTTTCAATAGGATTATCGATTACTCCATAATAAAAATAAGTGAAGGTAAAACATTAAGTGATATATTTTTTAAATTTGTAAAAGGACAATATAATCCTAATACTGTTATCTTAAATGAGGAAGATAAGTTAATTATTTCAATAATAAGGGATTTATTTGATCCTATGGCAAGGCAAATGATAAGTATAGGTGATGAAACTGGAAAGATAGAAGAAGTGCTAAAAAAATATGCTGATTTTACTGAAGAACAGTTAAATAGAATAGTTGAGTCTATATCGTCGGTTATAGAGCCTTTAATGATAGTATTTATTGGTGGATTTGTCGCTATTATACTGCTTGCTGTTATGGTTCCTTTATATAGTGTTATAGGAGGAGGAGAACAATAATATATATGTAATGTTGAAAATATATGATAAAAATAATAGATCATCCATTAGCAAAAACTAAATTAACAATATTAAGAAATAAGGATACGCATTTTAGTTTATTCAGAAAATCAATGCAAGAAATTTCTTATTTATTAGCTATTAATTCCTTAAGCGATTTAGAGTTAATACAAGTGGATATAGAAACCCCTTTGGATAAAACTAATGGATATGAAATTAAAAATAAATTACTAATAGTTCCTATATTAAGAGCAGGATTGGGGTTATTACCTGGATTTACTGATTTGGTTAACACTGCTACAGTTGGGTTAATTGGTTTAAAACGGGATGAGGAAACTTTATTACCTTCCCAGTATTATGTTAATATTCCTAAAATTTTAGAAGGGTATGTAACTGTTATTTTAGAACCTATGATAGCTACTGGGGGATCTTTAAGAAAAGCATTAAATATATTAATTAAAAATAAAGCCTCTAAAATTAAGGTATGTTCCATTATAGCATATCAAAAAACTATTACAGAGTTAGAAAATGAATTCCCCTTTGTAGATTTTTATGTATTGGCCTTGGATAGTGAATTAAATGAGAAAGGATTTATTATACCCGGTTTGGGAGATGCAGGTGATAGAACCTTTGGTACTATTTAAAAACTTAATAAATTAAAAAAATAAAAATATCTCGATTTCTCTTTTTCATTTGATATTTTCTTAGCTAGTTTATGTTTAAAAAAGCTTTATTCTTAGATAGAGATGGAGTTATTAATAAATATATTCCTAACAATTATACTAAAAAATTATCTGAATTATATTTGTTTGATTATATTTCTAAAGTACTAAAGTATTTCAAGAGAAAGGGGTTTAAGTTGATTGTCATAACTAATCAAGCAGGGATTAATAAAGGAATCATCAATTATAAAGATTTTGTTTTGATTTCTAAGTATTTGATACATTATTTAGATTTAGATGCTATATATTTTTGCCCTCATAAAGATGAAGATAACTGTCAATGTAGAAAACCTAAAAACTTATTGCTTAAAAAAGCAATCCAAAGATTTAATATAGATCCAAATTTAAGTTATTTTGTAGGAGATAGTTATAGGGATTTGTTAATTGCTAAATCATTGCATATAAAATTTGTGTTAGTTTTAAGTGGGCAAACTAAATTAAATGATATCAATAATTGGGAATATAAACCTGATTATATTATAAAGAACTTAAAATATTTAATCAGAATTATTAAGTGAGAAAGAGCACCTAAAGAAGATGCATTTAGGAGGAAAAGTTTTATATTTATGATAAACTAATTTATGTATTTTTTATTTAAGAAAAATAAGTTATTTCAGGAATCTATAAAGTTAAGACCTGTTGAAGAATTTATTAATATAAATCTTTATAGGCCCCTATCGTTTTTAATATTACTGATTTTGGTAAATCTAAAGACCAATATAAAGCCGGAAGTTATTGTTTTTTTTCATACCTTTTTAATAATTTTAGCTTCCTTTTTTATTATATTTGAAAATAATTTTATTAATTTTGTAGTATTTTTTTTAATAAATTTCAAAATAGTTTTAGATAATTTAGATGGACAATATAGTAGAATAAAGAAGATAGAATCTGAGTTAGGTAGATATTTAGATACTATAATGGATTTTTTCGGAAATTTAGCTTTATTTTTAGCTATTGGGATTAAATGTAATCAATTATTTTTTAGTATTTTATCTTTTTTTTTATTTACTATTATACTTTCTTATGATTTTAATTTAGAGTATTTATATAGGGTTACTAGGAGTGAAAAATTTAGACCAGATATTAAAGATAATCCATCTTTTTACCTTAATTTATTAAAACAGATTTACAAAGTATTTCTAGAACCTCAGGATAATTTTATAAGATTCTTTGAGAATAACATTTTTCAAATTGTTTATGATGTAATTAAAAAAATTAAAAAATTTAAAAGTAAGGATTGTGTATTATATTTTAATATAGAGAAAAAAATGAAAGAAGTATTTTTTGCTAAGTTTTATTTACATATAACTGCTAATATGGGTTTATCTACCCAGTTATTTATTTTAAGTGTACTTGTATTATTTAATAAAGAATTGGATTTTTTTTATCTAATATTTTTTGAA
>Ga0197143_1002734_pt1 | contig 12572 bp, 8 predicted proteins | sample GBS70_MetaG_FD_148603 | JGI IMG/M metagenome (GOLD analysis project Ga0197143, IMG submission 148603) | Sediment microbial communities from Great Boiling Springs, Gerlach, Nevada, United States - GBS 70_MetaG | ecosystem: Environmental > Aquatic > Thermal springs > Hot (42-90C) > Sediment...
TTTCTCTACAACAATACAATATTCCACCAATAATCAGATAATCAAGGTGAAAACACCTAGAAAATGTAGGACAAGGCTTCACCTAAATAATGCGTGAAAATGCTATATTTTTGACCTTATTCCGACGGAACAAATGTATTCTTTATTTATTGCAATGCTAAAGCATTGCCCTACAGACTTTATTTATTATAGATGAAAAAAATTAAAAAAACTAATGTAGGGCAAACCTTTAGGTTTGCATAATCTCAATTTATCGAAAATTTAATCTTTGACAAAATTGATGAATCAGAAAAAATCCACCAAACTTCGTAATTGCTTTTTCTACGAAGGAAATATGAAATTTTATTATACCTTTTGGCATATAGCTTAAATCCACTTTTCAGGTGGATTTGTGCGGAGATGCCTTTTTCAACTATATTATATTGTTTCAAAAATACTTATAGATTTATGCATTTTTTGAGTTCAGCCTTGCATTAATACTAACCCGATGTGACTGTGTTATGACACTATTTTTAAATTGACAACTTGCGGACTTCAGGTTGCGATATCGTTGGTATCTCAACGCTGTAGATTACTGTTGTAGGGGGGTGAGGTTTGTTTACAAAAATTCAAATTTTTTAACAAAAATCTTAGGTTTTACCGACGAAATATTGGGTCAAAAAAATTATTTCAAAAAAATTTCTTAAAAACACTTGACAAATTGTAAAAAAATATTTATATATATTATTGGAAAACAGACAGTATAGTTTTTAAAATTTAGATGCATTAAAATTGGTCTTTTATTAGACCAATTAAATTTTATATCCATTAAATGGAAAGGAGGTGAGTAAGGAATGAGAAAGATGCTACAATATTTTATACTTGGAGCACTTATATTGTTAACAACAGTAGCAGTATCTTTTGCTGTTAACCCTGACTTTGGATATGTTATTGTAAGATGTACTGTAACGATAAGTGTTGATGTGGAAGAACCAGATAATATAGCATATTTTGGTACTGGTGATGAACCTGACAGGTATGTAATTTCCGCAGGCCCAGGTTTTGACTACGTTTCAACATCTTCTATAACTGTAAAAAATGACAGTAATGGTGCAGTATGTCAGTGGAAATTAAAAGTTTCTGCTATTCATTATTCAGTAAGTTACCCATTTGATTGGATTACTGATACCAGATGGTCACTCGGGGATTCACCGGATGTTGAACAAGCGGTTCTTTATGCAGTGTTTGCAACTTCACGTCCTGCAACTGGAGAGTTTGCTAATGATGATATTTTGTCGACTACTGATGCATATTGGACACATCCTACAAAGTTCGATCCGTCAACAGGTGTACCTTTTAGATATGACCAACATCCTAAATTTACCGATTATGGTAATAAAGCAACCATACCTGGTGATAGAAGAGCGCTGTGGTTCAGGTTTATACCACCAACTGCTGTAATTGATGAGTATTATCGTAGATTCACAATACAAGTCACGGCGGAATTGTTATCACAATAGTAAGGAAGAGAATAATTATATCCCTTTTCCGTTATCTTGTTTCTTCCATTACTTTTTTATCTTTCTTCTGTTAACTAGCAACTATGCTGATTAGTTGTAAATTGTGTATGTTATGATGTACATTCTTCAGATAAAGTATAAGAAATTTCTCAGCTAATAGAATTTTTGTTATGTATTTTTGCTGGTTATGATCTTATGTCCTTTATTGTGAAGTACTTCATTGTTAATTTTGTTATATGTGATAAGAAGCAGCGCCAGATAAATGCGGCAAGTTTAACACCTTTTACGACACTAGTCTGATTTATCTCATAATAATTTGTTAGGTAAATCCGACTTTATTGGTATTACATGTAAGTAGTTTATAAAAAGCAAAATGTAAGTGTTTGTGCCTCGTACTCGTGGTTGATTCTACTTGCTTACTTTGTGTTTTACTGAAATTATAAAAACCCGTGTTGTTTGTTAAGTCAACAACATATTATATCCGTAGCCGACCCTTAAGGGTCGGCTACAAGAATTACTACAAGAATTACAAGAATTAAATACAAGAATTACAAAAATTAAAGGGTTTGCCATACGAAAACATGAAAATTTATAGGACAAGAAAAAAGAATATATCTGTAGGGCAAGGCTTTAGCCTTGCAAAGGAAATAAAAATGAAAACATAAAAAATAAATTTTATTTTAAAATAAAAAAAATCCCCCGTAGAGGTAGACCCCTGTGCCAAAAAACTTTTGGTTTTTAACATATTTTTGTCTTTATACTTTATTTACCTTCCATATCTCTTCATACTTTTTAAAAATTTATAATTTTTTTAATTCCATTTATTGTCCAACCATAAAACGAAATAATTATTCTGAAACAAATAATCTTTTGTTTAGTAAACTAAATTTATTTTCTATTGTTTTAAACCAGGCACAAGGGGTCTATCTCTACGGGGTTACGCCACAGGAAGGAAAAGGCACAGGGGTCTGCCTGTACGGGGGTATCCTTCCTGTGGCTGTTTTTATTTTTTTAATTTTCAGGGTGGCACAGGGGTCTATCTCTACGGGGGTAAAAATTACAACCTTGTGCCACCCTGTGTTAGTCCGTAATTAACATGAACGAAAAAATTAGAAGATACATCATACCTGTGGTTGTCTGGAGTTATACAGTGGTAAATATTTGTATAACTCCTGTTGTTGGCAAGTATGGTGTATCTTCTTTAGTTTACGCTGCTGAACATGACAGTGGCTCTGTTATAGTTAAAATACGGGGAGAGAAAATCTCGCCTGAAAGAATTGAAGATCTTGTTGCAAATCCAAGATTAGTAAGTAGTGTATATCCGGGTGATGAAATTGGTGGCAGGGTTGAACTAACATGGACCGCACCAAAAGATCCTGAAGTTTATGATATCCATCCTGATACTTATGTATTTTCTTATGTTATAAAATATGACACAACAACTCGTGGATATGACCTTGGCAATGTAGATGGTTTATGGTCATGGTGGGACGATGCTCAAAAAGTGTTCACAAACCATATCTGGGAACTACCAAATCAAGCAAAAGGACAAACTTTTGAATTATATCCGTTAGGTTTTGGTATCCCAGCACCTGAAGAAAAATATCGGCTCACCTACGGGATTACAGACAAAATTATTATTACTGGTTTACCAAAAGGTGAAAAAATTTATATCGGTGTTTCAGCACGAGACAGATATTACAACCAGTCAACACCGACTGTTGTTGAGACATATGTTCCTGCTAGTATTGAACCACCGTCAAGAGTTACAGACCTTGTTGCAAGTTATGGTGGTGTAGGAACAATAAAACTTAATTGGACATCGCCTGCAAATGATAGGTTCTCTTTATGGTCATCAAGCGGGTTATATAACATCCCTGATGGTAGATACGCAATCGCATATTCTACAGTTGTCCCTGACACATTAGATATTTATCCTGAAGATATATCTACCAAATGGCCTTCAGCAGAGATAATTTATATAGACACATCTACATTATGTTTTGTGCCACAAGAGTTTAGGGTTACCGGCTTACTTTTACAAGAAGGAACAACTGCTATTGGATATTACTTCTTGTTATGGACATCAGATGAATGGAACAACAAGAAAAACTGGTCCTTAAGGTCAAACTTAGCAGGGTATGGACTTGTTGCACCGGATTATGTAAGAAACATTGTTGTTTATTCTTCAGCTTCAGTTGATCCTAATATAGGTTCGTATGCAGTCCTTAGTTGGATCAATCCAAAAGATGAAGATATACCAATTGACGGTGTAAAAATTTATTATTCAACTACAAACTATACAATAAAAGAAAATTATTTTGTTAAACTCACAACTACACCTAACCAGCTGGTTGAGACACATCATATCCAACTTTTACCTAGACATTGGTATTACTATGTTTTACTTTCATACAACTTAGCAGGTTCACGACCTTGGACTGCGGATGTTATCGCAAAAACATATACTGAGTATGATTTAATTGCACCAGATAAAGTTTCTATGCTTACAGGTTTTGCTGACGCTTCAGACGATAAGGGTGTTTATATTTCACTTAGTTGGGTATTACCTGATAAAGAACTTTACCAAAACAAAGATTTTTATATTGACGGTAGGATTGAAATCTTATATTCTACAACTTCCTTTAATACTGATACATCTTTAGTACTATTACCAAATACTACACAAAATTTTGTTCTTACAGGTTTAATACCTTACACAACATATTTCATAAGTGTAATAACAGCTGACGGCGGAAATAATAAATCAACTTCTACAATAACAGTATACACACCGTATGACCCGTATGCGCCAGCACCGCCAAAATTGTTGTCATACGAAGTATTAGCTTCAACAGATGAAACAATTGGTTCTTATGTAAAACTTTCCCTTAGAAACTCAGACGACCGTGATTTAAAAGAAATAAGAATATATTATTCTACTAAAGGTTTTGTAAAAGAAAATTATATTCTAACAGACAACAACTTGCCTAAAGCTCAATATGATATATTATTGAAACAACTTTATCCAAGAACATCTTATTATTTCACACTTGTCTCTTATGATGTCACAAACAGATTTTCTTATGATGCTTTCTATGGACCAATTTATATTGATAAAGACATTCTTGCGCCTGAGGTACCATCAAATATATCTCTTATTACTGATGCGAAACCTGAATCACAACCATATGGTTCATATGTAAAGATAAATTTCATAAAACCTGATGAACAAAAATATAGAAATTTTGATCTTGTTGGATATGAGATATATGCATCATCAAGTAGTGAGATACCGTATGAAGATCAATCTGCAATACATTATGTTGTTGATAAAGAAACTACATCAGTTGAACTGCTTAATTTAGAACAACATACAACTTATTATGTTACAATACATTCGGTTGATCCTGTTGGAAACAAATCTACTTCAACAGTTTTATCTGTTTTCACTTGGAAAGATCTTGTCCCACCACAAGCTGCAAAATTAAATATTTCAACTTATACTGTATCAATTGATCCTGAGGAAGGTGTTAAAGTAAAAATTAGCGCAAGGGTTGGTCCTGAAAAAGATATTGATGAAGCAGTTGTTGAAATTTCAGATAATGAAAAATTTGTTAATATTGTATCTTCTTCTATAATCAAACCTTTAAGAGCAAATTTAGAGAAAGAACTGTTGTTTAGCAAACTTGATGTTGGGACAACTTATTATATAAGATGTAAAGTTTATGACTGGTCAAGAAATGTTGCTGTATCAACAATAACATGGTTTGTAATACTACCACCTGATGATACAATACCGTTATACCCTGTCTCAATTAAAGTAGAAATTAAAGAGAATAAACTTGCCTTACAATGGCAAAAAGTTGCTCATCATTATAAAATTACAACAAAAGAAATTGAAAAGTTCGTCGGGATAAACAATCTTGGTCCTGCAAAACCTACAACTTTTGAACTGTATAAATATAAGATTATGTATAAATTTGACCTTACAAATGATAACGAAGAATGGCAAGAATTAATATCTTTATCTCCAAACATTAATTCTGCAGAAGTTGAACTCAAAGAAGGGTTCTACAAAGTTGTCTCTTATGATATTACTGGGAACAAAAACAGTTCGTTAATTGTTGATCACAAATTAAACTACTATGTTTATGAGAACGATGTCTATGTTAAATTACCGAAAGAAAATGCTAAACAAGTTGTATCAACACCATATTACCATACTGTTATTGACTATCCTTCTGAAGCAAAAGGGAAGATTATAAAGGTATATTCAGTAAACTTTGGTTTGTTGAATGAAGAACAAAAGAAGATTGTATATAATGACTTTACAGAATTTACTTTAGAAAATATCATAGGTGTTAAATACAAAGTTGAAAATAACAAAGCAAAATTTGTTGTTTCAAACAAAGTGTTTGAAATTGATGAGAACAAAGTTGGGACAAAAGTTGCATTCTATGTGTTTGATGGTAAAGAATTTGTCCGTGCAACAACTTATGTGGATAAAGAAAAACAAGTTGTCTATTACAAAAGTAAGATCTTGTCAAAAGTACAACTTAGGAATATTGAAACAACTGACGAGTTTAACTTCATAGAAGCAAAACCTAAAGTTATAACACCTGACACTTCGCCTAACGAAAACGATGTTGTATTCTTCGTGTTTAATAATCCAAAAGGTTCTGAAGTAAAAATAAGAATTTATGATGTTAACTTAGTGCTTGTATGGGAAACTACAACAAAAGATGATTCTTCCACAATTGGAAGCTACATTTACTGGGACGGTAAAGATTTTAGTGGTAAGTATGTAATACCAGGTGTATATATTTATCAAGTTGAGTGTGAGGGTAAAAAATACAAAGGTAGTATAATTGTAGCGAGGTAAAAATTTTATGGAAAGTTTGGTCAAAAATTGTTCTGCCACAGGAAGATATATGGCATGGGGGTCTACCTCTGCGGGGGTACTTCCTGTGGCAGTTGTTCTTTATAACTTTTTGGGGTGGCACAGGAGTTCAATACTACCTCTACGGGGGAAAAGAAATATCTTCTCTGTGCACCCTGGGATTTGAAAAATATGAAAATTACCCAGCAGGGGATAAACAGAGATATTAAAGGGGGGTCTACCTCTACGGGGAAGATACTTTTTTGTTTGCCCCTGCTGGGAATTACAAAGTTTTGAAAGTAGGTAGGTGATAGCGGGTAGTAGGGGATAAAATGGAGAGAAGGTCTAAAGTTAAAGGTTAAAAGTTTAAGGTGGGAAATTGAAAGAGGAATAGGAGACATAAAATAAATGATGTATTTATATTTCTAAATAACAGAAAATCTAAGGAGGGTTAAAAGATGAAACACTTAGGATTTGTTAAAAACTTAACAATAATTTACATTTTTACTTTGATCACACCTTTAGTATTTTGTACAACCACAGGTCTTCCGGTAGGAGCGAAATATATTGCGTTAGGTGGGCAAGTGTCAGTGTCAGATGATGTGTATTCTGTATATTATAACCCGGCATCTGCTGAGTTTGTTACTCAACAACAAATCGCTGCTGAATACACAGGTATGATGCTTGGCATCACTGATAATATAGGGAGAGCGTTTTTAGGATATATCTTACCAACAAAAAAAGTTGGTAGTTTTGGTTTCTATTGGACGAACCTTTCCGCTGCGAATTTGTATTCAGAAAACACTTTTGCTTTTGTTTATAGCAAACAAAAAATAATCTTGCCACGGTTATCTTTAGGTATTCGTCCTAAAATATATTATCTTTCTTATGGTAAACCTGAGAGTGTATATGAGAGTAATGGATTAGTAAAAGATGGGACAGATTCTGCTTTAGAAAAAAGTAGTTCAAAACTATCTTTTGGTATAGACCTAGGGTTTGTTTACCAACTTGCACAAAATTATGCTTTAGGTTTGCAAATAAAAGATATTAACCAACCTAATATTTCATTATTTGATAATCCTGATGTAGTAGTACCTACAAAGATTGTTTTGGGTATCACAAACATTAACCCTAAATATGGACTAAATTTAGATTTTGGGGTTAAATCGTCTGATATTCTCACATCTTTTGGGATACAATATAAAATGTTTAAAGACAAACTTAGGTTGTACAGTTCTGTTAAACTTACAATAAGAAACTATTCAAACAAAACTGTATCGCTAGTTGAACCGTCAGCAGGTGTGGAATATGTTTTTGACGGGTTCAATGTTTCGTACGCGTTTAATTTTCCGTTATCAGGTATTGATACTTTTGGTAACCATACAATATCTGTTTCTTACAAGTTTGGTCCTGTTGTTAAACTTCCTGAAGATACATCTGTTCTTTACGCAAAGATTGATAGTCTTGAAAAACAGTTGAAACAAAAAGATGAAGAAATTGAGCAACTAAAGAAAAAGATTGATGAATTGTTGAAAAAACCGCTACCTATGGAAGAAAAACCTAAAAAATCTGAAGTTAAACCTGAAAAGGTTGCTCCCAAACCAACACCTACAATACCTGAAGAAAAGAAAAAGTTGACACCTAAACAACAATATGAAGATATGTTTAATAGATACCTAGATAGAAAAGAAACATTACCTTTAGTTGAACGAATCAAAACTGTTGAGACAATAATAAAACAGTTTAAAGATAAAACTGATGTTTCTTCTGCACAGAAAGAATTGAATTCTTTATTGAAACAACAAAAGGCTGCTAATGATGAATTACAGATGAGCAAAAATTATTATTACAAACTAAAATCAGCGGGGACGCCTGCAAGCGAACTTAAAGTTATACTTGAACGGATAAAGAAAAAGTATGAAGGATATGGTCTTGACCTAAAATGGGTTGATGAAGAACTACAAAAATTAAAGTAATATTTTAAACAGGGTGGCACAGGGGTCTACCTCTACGGGGAAAAGCTTTCTTTGTGCCACCCTGTAATAGTTAATAGTGTATAGTTTTGTAGATGAAAAAGTTTGTAAGGCAAGGAGCCTTCATTCTTGCAATATGAAAGTGAAAAAGTGATAAGGTGGTAAGCAGGAAGTAATGTAAGTCAAGGTTTTAGGTCTTGCTTTATGCCAAACCTAAAAGTTTGTCCTATATTGTTTACATTTTTAACAAATTGTAGATAGGAAGGGAGGGTAAAAATGAGAAAGAGATTTTTAGTTGTATCAACTATATTTTTTGTTTTACCAACATTGTTTTCAGAAGTATCTTTGACAAAATATTATCCAAAAATCTTGAGTTTAAACAATGATGGACAAAACGAAATTCTGTTCATCAGATATAAAAACGATGAAGGTAAAAAGATAAAATTAAAAATCTACGATGTTAACAATGTTAATCTGTTTGAGACAATTACTCATGGTTCAACAAATGAGTATTCCGAAGGTGATGAATATGTTTATAAATGTTATTTGGGTGAAATCTTTGGTAAAGAAAAACTGTTACCAGGCCTGTATATTTTTATACTTACTGCTGATGAACAACAAATTATAGGTAAAGGTGTGCTTGTTGTAATAAGATAACAGTATTGAAAATCAAGTTTTTTTATACTATAAAAACTCTATGGAGTTTAAAGAAGGAATATACAATATATACAAACCAAAAGGAATTACAACATACAAAATTGTAGAATATATAAAACAACAGATTGGTAGAAAATGTAAAGTTGGCCATGGAGGCTCACTTGATCCTATTGGTGAAGGAGTTGTAGTTGTTGCAGTAGGACGAAAGTTTACTAAAAAGTTAACTGATATTCTTAAAAATTCAAAAAAAGAATATGTTGTAGAGATTTTACTTGATAAAACTTCTGATACATACGATATAACAGGCAAAGTTTCTGAAGTAAATATATCACGAATACCTACCGTTGAAGAAATAAAAAAAGTTTTATCAAACTTTATAGGTGAAATCGAACAAATACCGCCTGTGTATTCTGCGGTAAAATTTAAAGGGAGGCGTATCTGTGATTTAGTACGTTTTGGCAAAATATCATATGACGAGGCTCAACAACTGCTTAAACCTAAGAAAGTGAAAATTTATAATATCGAACTAATAGAATATAATTTTCCAAAACTCGTATTAAGAATACTTTGTTCTTCAGGAACGTATATACGTTCGCTAGTAAAAGATATTGGCCAACAACTTAATCTCGGAGGTATAGTATCTTCCTTAGTCAGAACAAAGGTTGATAAATATACTATTGATGAATCTATAAGGATAAATATATGAATTTAAATAACAATAATAACCGCAGTGATAACTTTTATTGTAATGTTAACAATTTTAGCAAATTTGTATGTAAATTAAATAAAAAAGTGTTATGAATAAACCGTTGTTACAGATAGCATTAGATTTTGTAGATTTACATCGTGCTATTAAAATTGTTAACGAAATTATAGATGCTGGTGTTGATATAATAGAAATTGGCACACCACTTATAAAATCAGAAGGTGTACGTGCAATAAGCGAAATAAAAAAATTACTGCCAACTAATATCAAAATCCTTGCTGATATGAAAACAATGGATGTTGGAAGAGTTGAAGTTGAGATGGCTGCAAAAGCAGGTGCTCATATCGTAGGTGTGTTAGGAGTTGCAGATGATGAAACAATTAAAGAAGCGATTGAAGCTGCCAAAAATTACGGTTGCGAAATAATTGTTGATATGATTGAAGTAAAAAATCTTGTTGAACGTGTAAAAGAAGTTTTGCAGTTCTCACCAAATTATATTGGTCTACATATCCCTATTGATGAACAAATGAAAGGTAAAATAAATTTTGATTTTGTTAAAGAAGTAAAAAAAATTTGTCATATACCAATATCCATTGCTGGAGGAATAAATTCTGAAAATGTTGTTGACGCGGTAGAAGCTGGTGCTGATATAATAGTTGTTGGTGGCGCTGTCATAAAAGCACAAGATGCAAAAACTGCATGTAAACAAATCAAAACTGCTATGCTTACAAAAACTAAAATAAAAACAGAGTTGTATAAACGAGTAAGTACTATTGAAGAAATAAGAAATGTGCTATTTAAAGTTTCAACTGCAAACATTTCTGATGCACTACACCGTGGCAAAAGTTTAGAAGAAATAAAACCTGTTGTTGAAGGTGTAAAACTTGTAGGACCTGCTGTAACAGTAAGGACTTACCCTGGGGATTGGTCAAAACCTGTAGAAGCAATAGATGTTGCAAACGAAGGCGATGTTATAGTAATTGACGCAGGTGGTGTACCACCAGCAGTATGGGGTGAACTCGCTACATATTCTGCTATTGGCAAGAAACTTGCCGGTGTAGTTGTTTGGGGTGCAGTAAGAGATATCTCTGAAATAAGAAAGACAGGCTTCCCTGTGTTTAGCCGTATCATTGTACCACAAGCTGGTGAACCAAAAGGGTTCGGAGAAATTAATGTACCTATAACTGTTTCAGGTATAAAAGTATTCCCGGGCGACTGGATTGTAGGTGATGACGATGGTGTCATCGTTATACCTAAAGAAAAACTTGTTGAAATAACAAACCGTTCAATGGATGTTTTAGAAAAAGAAAATAGAATAAGAAAAGAGATACAAGAAGGTTCAACTTTATCCAAAGTACAAGATTTACTTCGTTGGGAGAAAAAATGATAGAAACCACATTAATTGGTAGTGTACCAAACGATGTTGATATAGAAAAAATAATTGACGAAATTTTTTTGTACACATCAATACCTTGTTGGCCACAAATACCAAAAAGAAGTTTCAAAGAACATATGTGTGTACAATATGCTGAAAACTTTCCTGGTATTATTGTTGATGAAGAACATGAAAAAATTTTTTTAGACGAAGAAAAATTTGAGTTAGAACTTGAAAACTTTTACCAAAATTATATTGATAAAAATGTTAATTACTTTAAAATTTCGCCAGAATTTGCATACGGGTTTGACAAGTTTGTTGTTTATGCTAAGTTAAAAAAAATTAATAAAGTCAAACTACAAACAACAGGTCCATTAACTTTTGGTCTTACAGTAAAAACAAAAAATGGAAAAGCTATATTTTATAATGAGCAATATCAAGAAGTAATAATAAATCATCTTGTAATGAAAACACTCTGGCAAATAAAAATAATAAAAGAAGTTGATAATAATATAAACATTATAGTTTTTTATGATGAACCATATTTAGCAGCATACGGTTCTGCTTTTACAGCAGTATCAAAAGAAGAAGTCGTTCAAACTTTATCAAAACTAATAAATGAGACAAAAGACAGTGTAGAAAAAATTTTTAATGACAAAATTAAGGTTGGGATACATTGTTGTGCTAATACTGATTGGTCTATATTGACTATGGTAGAAAATTTAGATATAATTTCGTTTGACGCATACGAATTTTTTGACAACTTTGTTTTGTATCATAACGAGATAAAAAATTTTTTGAACAAAGATAAGTTTATTGCATGGGGATTGATACCAAATACTGAAAAAGTTTTTAATGAAACAAAAGAAAGTTTAGTTTCAAAGTTAAACGAATACATTTCAAGATTAACTACAAAAGGGATAAAAGAAGAATATCTTAAAAATTGTGTTATAACACCCCAATGTGGGTTGGGAAATACAAATTATAATGTTTTCCATCAAGTATTACAGCTATGTAAAGATTTTAACAATTTTTTCTGATTTTATTGTTTCTAAAAAAACAATTTATCTTAGTTTCTAAAATCATGAACTTTATAGATGTAGTAAAACAAAGATATAGTTGCAGAAAATTTTTACCATTACCTGTTGAAGAAGAAAAAATTTTGCAATGTATTGAAGCAGCTAGGTTAGCACCATCAGCATGTAACGCACAACCATGGAAGTTTGTCGTTGTTAATGATATAAATATAAAAGAACAACTTGTTAATTCAGCAACAACTGGAGTATATAAATTTAGCAAAAAAGTTCTTTCGTCAGCCCCTGTAATAATTGTTGTATTATCAGATGTTGAAAGTTTTTTATCAAAAGTAGGTTCGTTAATACAAGATACAAAATTTTATTTGATAGACATTGGTATAGCATGTGAACATATTGTTTTACAAGCGACAGAACTTGGTCTTGGAAGTTGTTATATAGGTTGG
>Ga0197143_1002735_pt1 | contig 12569 bp, 8 predicted proteins | sample GBS70_MetaG_FD_148603 | JGI IMG/M metagenome (GOLD analysis project Ga0197143, IMG submission 148603) | Sediment microbial communities from Great Boiling Springs, Gerlach, Nevada, United States - GBS 70_MetaG | ecosystem: Environmental > Aquatic > Thermal springs > Hot (42-90C) > Sediment...
CAATCAAAAGAGGAAACTCCTGGCAGAATTATCTTCCCTCCTCCTCCAAAGCCTGTCATTATATGAGGAACCACTGAACCTACAGCCACCTTAAGGTCACATCTCATAACCTCCTCGTTAACGAAAAGGCGAGTACCAGTTCTTGTGGTTCCAACAAACATGCAATTCCCAAAGGGATTATGATTATACACCGGGAATCTTCTCAACACTTCCTCTCCGAGTTTATTTTGAAAATCTATTCGGCTCATCGCCCCATGGCAGCCAAGTGCCGCTATGAACCTTATATTCTCTTCTTTAATACCACCTGCTTCCAATTCCTCGATAATCCAAGGAACAATGGCCTTTACCGGCGTTATGCGTGAAGTATCATCGAAAATGATAACCACTTCGCCCTTGCCTTTGGCTAATTCTCTTAAAGGAGGCCCTGAGACCGGGTTTTTTACCGCTTTTCTTATCTCTTCGGGTTCAAGGGGTTTACATTTTGAGCCGGCTATATCCTTTATGTGAACTTCCCACTCATCGGGTAATTCTAAGGAAATCTCTTCTCTTTGAGTCCAAGGATTTTGAGGCAATTTAATGATCACTTTTTCACCTCATCTTTACTTGATAAGTTTTGCCGGAAGCCAAAGGGCAATATCGGGGAAAAGGATCAGTATAATGATCCCCAATAGGATCAACCCAACAAAGGGGACAGCTCCTCTTAAGATATCACCAGTTGTCACTTGAGGAGCTACAAGATTGGCTATTCCTCTAAGATAAAAAAGGGCAAGCCCATAAGGAGGAGTCAAGAAGGACATCTGTAAATTTACCGAAACCAAAATGGAATACCATATAAGATCAAACCCGAGTTTTTGAGCAATGGGAAAGAAAATGGGAATTGTAATCACCAAGATTTCGAACCAATCCATAAAACACCCCATTATCAAAAGGACAAACATCATTATGGCCAAAACCCCGTAGGGTCCTAGTCCAAGCCCAAGGAGCATCTCCTCCACAACCCTATCGCCTCCTAAACCAAGGAAAGCACTAGCAAACGTAAGGGCTCCACAGGCAATAACGGCAATCATCCCACATAAGCGCACCGTCCTATAACAAGCCTCAAGGAATATGGAAAGGTTCAAACGACGATTCACTGCAGCTATTATCAAAGCTGCAAGTGCTCCTGTCCCTGCTGCCTCAGTAGGAGTCGCGATTCCTAAAACTATAGTGCCTAAAACTGCAAATAATAACGCCAAGGGAGGAATCAGATTTTTAAACAAAAGTCCCAACTTTCCTTTTCGATTCGAAAATCCCACTTCTTTATCAAGGGGTACGGGAGCCAAGCTGGGAGTGAGTTTACATCGAATCCAGATGTAAAGAAGATAAATGCCCGAAAGAAGAAACCCCGGAAGAAAGGCAGCAAGATAGAGTTTCCCAACCGACAATCTCGCCCATGCTCCTATAACCACTAACATGATGCTTGGAGGAATCAACATTCCTAAACACCCTCCCGCCATGACCGTACCACTTGCAAGCTTATGATCGTAACCCCTTTTTGTCATGGCAGGAAGGGCTAAAAGCCCCACACTAGTAGTCGAGGCGCTAACAACTCCGGTTGTCGCTGCAAATACGGTAGCAACGATTATCGTCGCAAGGGCAAGCCCTCCTTTTACTCTGCCTAAAAATTGATTAAGGGCCTCATACAAGCCATCGGCCACTCCAGATCGCTCAAGGATGTTCCCCATAAACACGAAAAGGGGAATAGCCACAAGAACATAATTGGTCTGAAAGTCAAAAAACCGGGATACTATTATGGGTAAAAACTGAGGGCCCCAGAAGAAAAAACCGAAGACTAAACCGACCCAGGCCAAAACAAATCCCACTGGATGTCCAAGAAGCACAAAAAAAATAAGAGGAACTAACATCCAAAGGGGTGAAATCTCAGACACTTAGAGCTCCCTCCCCAACAATTTGCCGAAATCTCGGATAACTTTCACTATTACCTGAAGCAATAACAGAAAAATCCCCACCGGAATAGTGGTCTTAAGAGGGTATAAAGGAAGATAAGGTGGAGAAGGCGTCAGTTCCTTCAAACACCAAGAACGATAGGCAAAATCTATACCTTTTAAAAGGATAATTATAAGTGTAGGAATACATATTGTAAGGTATAAGACTATATCAAGGATAAGATTCGCACGGGATGAAAGTCTGCTTGTCAAAACATCTATGTGCACATGTTCTCCTCTTAGCATCGCCCAAGCAGAAGCAATTATGAAGAGAAACCCCCATAGCATGTAACTGATATCGAAATTCCATGCTATGGGGGCATTAAAAACCTTTCTGGCTATAACCCCCGTGTTAACTACTGCTATCAAAACAATAAGAGCAAAAGCTGCTGCTTTCCCACTTATGAGGCTAAGCCTCTCAATAAAACCGAGAATTGATCTCATCTAGCGGGTCTAGCCTCTTTGACTTTGTAACTCACATTTTCAAGAGGTTCAAGTTCTTTCATCAAAGCCTTATATTCGTTGAGAGATTTTAAAACTTTGGCAAAAAACGGGTTTTGGGCAGCATGTTTTTCAAGAATTTTCTGCCCAACCTCATCTATAGCTTTAAGGTCTTCGTCTGAAAGCCTTATGAAGACACAACCGTAGTCTTTCATTTTCTTCATAGCTTTACCCGCTTCGGTTAACTCATAAGACCTCTGATGCATGAATGTCTTGTGAGTGGCTATCTCGATCACATACTTTAAATCATCAGGCAATTTTTCCCATACTTGCTTGTTAACCATAAGGAAAGCCGCAGTGGAAGTGGAGTGCCAACCGGGAAGAACCACGTATTTGCCAATTTCATGAAACCCTAAACCGTAATTATCCCACGGTGACGCATATTCTAATCCATCGATAACACCTCTTTCCATCGCAGTGTAAATCTCGCCAGCAGGTAAAAATATGGGCTTAACCCCAAATTCTTTCATAACCTCGGCCTCAAGTCCCACAAGGCGGAGTACTTTTCCTTTAAGGTCCTTTATAGAACGAATAGGTTTCTTCAGATGTAAAAAGATTTGGGTAGTACCAATTACAATAGGTCCAACGGGTTTTACGTTCCACTTATCATAAAGCTCTTCCACAAACCGAATTCCCCCAAACTGGGTAAACCAAGCAAACCATTGCTCCCCTGTAAGCCCAAAGGGAATGGAACCACCAAAGATTGTAGCAGTCATATCCCTGCCTGTCTCATAGGCTGGCCACCATATTGCTGCTTCTATGGTGCCTTTGGAAACGGCATCCAAAGTCTCACCGAAGGGGACAAGACTACCGGAACCATAAGTCAATATCTCCAAACGCCCTCCACTCAACTTCTTTACAGTCTCGGCAAAGTATTTTGAAACCAAGGTATCGTAAGGAGCGCCTCCGGGATAAAAGGATTGCACACGCCATTTAATAACTTGAGCCTCAGCGTGGGTCAAACCAAAAAACAAAACTACTAACCATATACCCCAAAAGAACTTTACTTTAAATCTTTTTCTCATGGTAACCTCCTTTTAAAAATTCTTTTAAATAAGAAATATCGTATTATTATTAAGGTTGTCAATATAAGGTATAATGTTGGGGCTCGGTAAAGTACATATGAAACAGTTTAACATCAAATAAAACAAATCCCCTGTGATTCTCCATCCAATATTTCCAGGGGTTTTTCCCTCCCTAAGAGTCTTGAGGCCCTGAAGAAATTGCAGATATAATCCCGCTCCCTCAACACCTCACTGAGTTCCCCAAGATCCCGGGGCAGATCATAGCTCTCACAGAACTCATACCTATGGATCCCCTTAGACCCTCTCCACATAAGTCTACTCTTCAGACCTAAGAGGCCAAACTATATAAAGCCTCATACTCCTCTTCTGGCACTCCTTCTCAAACTCCCCGTAAAATTCCGATCTCCCATCCACCTTGATGTTCTTAACCCAAAAAGGACCCTTGAGAAAAGCTCCCAAAGAAACCTCCTTCCACAAAAAGAGCTCCTGTTCGAGAAAACCTCAAGAACATTCCGGCAGAATACCACATCCCCGGCCTTATCTTGCTTGCCCACCTTCCTAGGGGAAAACTCACACTGAGGATGTCAACCGATTTACTTTATGGCCCCTATGAACTCAGGGGCCATGTTTTTTTCTCATCCTTTTGGGGCTTCTGGACTTGGGTTCAAGATTCCTTGTACCTTTCTCTCAAGTTTCTCCTTTCATCTGTAAATGTGGACATTGGAATCCCTTAGAGCTCTCGGTATCTCAAAGGAATTTGTACCTTTCTGCCTAAAGGCGTCCAACAGAGCCTGAAGAAGTTAAAACCTTTCCTTTCGCCACATATAAAAGATCCTCAAGGCCACATCCTTCAAAGACAAAGAGCGGGGGTAAGAAGGATCAAAAGATCACGCTTCTTTTCCAAACTCAAACCCCATCTGTGCCGCTTGTAGGTTGATTTCCCGTAATGCAACGGGAGTGAGCATCGTAACTGCCTCCCGGACCTCCTGCTCGTTGAAAGGAAGAAGCCCTTTGGAAGCAGCATAACCGATAAGGATGAGGTTAGCCACACGGGGATTGCCTACCTTCTGAGCCAGTTCATCAGCATCCACGGAATAAAGCCTAACACCTTCTACCTCCGGAAGGGAGGGGGAGTTAATCACCGCCGCCCCTCCTTCCCTCAGCATAGAGAGATTCCTCAAACCTTCATCCCTTTGGAGGCCAAAGAGCAGATCAGCTCTTCCTCTTTTTACAAGAGGGGTAAAAAACTCGCCTATTTTCACATGGCACAGGACCGACCCTCCCCTCTGACTCATACCGTGGGTTTCGGAACCAAAAACATTTTCGCCGCGCTGGTGAGCTAGTTGATAAAGGATCCTCGCTGCAAAAAGTACCCCTTGTCCTCCCACCCCAGCGATAACTATCTGCAATCTCATCTTACTTCCCTTATCGCCCCTTGATTGCATGCGTAAACGCAGAGGCCACAATCGACACAAATTTTGCGATCTATCTCTACCCGGCCATCAACCATCCTCAAGGCCGGGCAGCCGAAGGCTTCAAGGCAATAACGACATCCAACACAACTCTCCACAATTGGTATCTCAATAACGGAACGGGGACATGCCACTGCACATAGCCGACAAAGATTACAACGCTCGGGGTCCACCCTGTAAGTTGTACCTTCCTTAAGGATGGCCCTTTGAGGACAGGAGATCATACAAAAATCACATTCCGTACAGCTACCACAGTGGAAACAGCGTTCCTTTGCCTCTCTCAACACTTCCTCTTCAGAGATCCCTTCCGAGATCTCCCTAAAGCTTTTTCTAGCTTCTTCTGGGCTCAGGCGCCTTAGTGAAGTCCTCTCACTCCTTGGAAAGGCGGTTATGTCTATCTCCTCCAAGGGAACCTCTTTAGGTACTCGCTCCTCAAAGAGTTTAATCTCTCCACCAGTAAGAAAACGGTGGATCTCCAACGCTCCTTTTCTACCCGAACCTATGGCATGGGCAACTGTGCGAGGCTGATCTAAGAGATCGCCTCCAAAAAAGACCTTCCCGCTTTCGCGGAGGTCTAAAGGGAGCTCAAGATCGGGTTCTTCTCCGATGGCCACCACCACGGCCTCCACTTCAAGAACGAATTCCGAGCCCTCAACGGGTTGGACCCGACTGCGGCCATCCTTCCTAAGGGACTCAGCATACATCCTAACCAGACGCAATCCCTTCACTTCCTCATCCCCCAATATCTCCACCGGAGAGACCAAAAATTCCATCTTAACCCCTTCGGCCAAGGCCTCCTCCACTTCCGAAGGATGGGCCGGCATATCCTCCTTTCTTCGGCGGTAAAGGAGCAATGGTTGGGCCCCAAGCCTTATAAGGGACCTACAGACGTCAATGGCGGTATTCCCCCCACCGATCACCGCCACCCTTTTTCCTACTACAGGAGGGTTACCTTCATTTAAGCTCTTGAGAAACTCAATTCCCCTCCATACTCCCTGGAGCCCCTCGTTAGGAATTTTCAAGCCTTTGGGCTTATGAGCACCGGTGGCAAAAAAGAGGGCGTCGAAGGCATGAAGATCCTTGAATGATACATCCCTTCCGACCTTCACCCCAGTCCGCATCTTTATACCAAGTGATAAGATCCTATCGATTTCCCTCCTCAGTACCTCCTTGGGAAGGCGATAAGAAGGTATGCCATAGCGGAGCAATCCCCCGGGCTCTGGCATGGCCTCAAAGATCGTAACCTTATGCCCCAAAAGAGCTAGATGATAAGCACAACTCAATCCTGCAGGGCCCGAACCGATCACAGCTACCCGAAACCCTGTATCGGGAGCTCTATTGGGCAAACATTGTGAGGTATCGCCCAAAAAGCGTTCTATGGCCTGAATGCTAACAGGCTGATCGTACTTACCTCTGTTACACGCGTTTTCACAGGGATGAAAGCACACCCTGCCGCACACCGAAGGTAATGGATTTGTCTGAAGCAAGAGATAAGCCGCCTCTTCCCGCTTCTCCTTAGCTAGTAAAAACAAAACTCCCTCCACATCAGTCCCAACGGGACAAGCCCCATTACAGGGTGGTGTCTTTGTCACGTATCGAGGCCTTAAGACCTCTCTCTCCGGCAAGGGAAGGTGAGAGAAAATCTCAACCCTCCTGGGTTGATCTACTTTCTTTGTGATTTCCATACAAGGGTGCCTTGCAACAATTACGGCTACCCCTCCGTTCTTTTCCACATACTGTTGAGCATTCCTCAGGGCTTTTATCAATTCGGATATCTTGTAAGGATCGATCACCTGAAGATACTGTATGCCACAGGCCTTCACTATTCTTTCAAGGGTAATTGGCTCGGCCTTCTCGCCATCAGCTAGAATCGGAGAGGCAGCAGTAGGTTGCATGCCTGTCATTGCAGTGGTGCTGTTATCCAAGATTACCAACAGAAACCTGGCTCTCGTGTGAACGGCATTGACCAGGGCAGGCAAGCCGGCGTGGAAAAAGGTGGAATCCCCAATGGTAGCCACAATAGGAATCTCACGTTTATCTTGATGATAAGCGTGGTAGAGACCCGCTGCCATATTTATGGCAGCTCCCATGTCAAGGACTATATCCACTGCCCCCTGATTCACTCCCAAAGTGTAGCAACCAATATCACTGGGGAAAATGGCATTGGGAAAAGCACGCTTTATGGCGTAAAAACTCGCGCGGTGAGGGCAACCCGGACACAGCACAGGAGGTTTCTCGACCCCTTCCATGGGGGGTTTGACCGTCTGCTTAATCGGAGGAAGAAGGGGGCCTTTCGCTTTCTCCCACGCCTTCCTGAAAACCTCTTCCACCACCTCAGGACTCAACTCCCCTTCTCTGGGCACAATGCCCGTAAATCTCCCTTCGACCTTCTCCCCATCCCTTATCATCAACTCCAGGACCGCATCGGGTTCTTCAAGGACTAACACTCGTCTGCATAACTTCAGGAACCTCTTCACCAATTTCTGGGGAAATGGCAAGGGAGAACCCACCTTGAGGACAGGCACTGAATTAGCAAGCCCCAGTTCTTCCAGAAGTTCCATTACGGTGCCAAAGGTAGATCCTGCTACGATGATTCCTAAAAGAAAAGAACCCTCGAAGGATTCCAAAAGCTCTCTACCTAGCAGAATTCTGTTAAAGGGGGAATTTTCATATTCCTCGGCGATCTCCTCCAATTTGCGGTTCAAGGCCTTATGGAGCTGGTAACGATATCGTGGGGTTGAAGCCCAGCGATGGGGATCCTTCACAAAGTGAGCTTCCCTTCTCACAACCTTTGGGGGATTCATGGTCACTGTTTGACGGGCATGACATACCCTCAATGTCGGACGTAAAAGTACTGGGATCTCATAACGCTCCGATAATTCAAAGGCAAAAGAAGCCATCTCCTTCGCTTCCTCGGGACTGGAGGGATCCAAAACCGGAACCTTTGCTAAAATCCCCCAGAGGCGGGAGTCTTGCTCAGTCTGAGAGCTATAAGGCCCAGGATCATCTGCCACAATAACCACAAATCCCCCTTTAACCCCCGTATAAAGCGAACTTAAAAAAGGATCACTGGCCACATTTAGCCCCACCTGCTTCATGGCTACAGCCGCCCTCTTACCAGCATAAGCTGCAGCCAGCGCCACCTCATAAGCCACTTTCTCATTAGTTGACCACTCCACATAAATGTCCAGCCCCTCCTCATCCCTGAAAGCAATAACGGCCGGCAAAATCTCAGTGGCTGGAGTACCAGGATAAGAGGTCATCACTTGACACCCTCCCTCAACTAACCCCCTTCCTATCGCCTCATTCCCTAAAAGAACCCTCTTGTTAGCCATCTTACATCTATAATAATGTTTTACTACTTATTTTTTAATGTATTACTGCTTGTTTTTTATTGTCAAATTAACGAATTGCCCCATTTGAAATCTCCGTGAAAGGAGTATTGCTTTATCAAATCAAAATCTATACTAAATCGCCTTTCCTCTTTCCCGAGATCCATGGTTGCTGATAAACGCAGGCGAGAGGATAAGACCGAGATCAGTGGTAATCCTTCTCGTTGACCTCAAGCCCAGGTCCAGGGGACAATCACAAACCAACTCCCCTCATCAACCACCATCCCTCAGTTGGTGTAAGCAGAACCGCATTACCTTTAGCCATTCAAGGCCTTATCAGAAAAATGAGAACAGTAATGTGGAACAGAAGAGCTAGTCTGTGGTAGGAATCTAAGAACAAAAAGAGCTTGATAAGTACTCGACATTTCCGTGAAGGGCATTTTTGTAAGCTCTAACAAGTTCATCCTGAACAATCTGAGCAGAGCGGATTGAAGGTTTTTCAGGTGTAAATATTCGTCTTTTATTACCTGAGTGGTAGGTCAAATATCTCAAAACAATTTTGTCTTCCTAGAGAATATTCTTTTACCAAAACGAAAGGATAGGTTTGTTAAAGTAAGGCTTTAAGCCGTGATGAAGCTTTATCCACTCTCTAGTTTCATCGTACAAGTTAACAATTGTTTTGTTCCTTTACCACTTCACTTTGAGCAGTAAAAGACAAAATCCTTCTAAAAAGCATAAGGAGCATCTTGACAAAGTCGAACGATATTTTACTCTAATGGATGGAGGTAAATGTGAGAGGAAATCCCTTGATTGAAGCCCTCTTTGACGTAATAGAAGATGAGCTAGTTGTTGTAGGAGATGATCGTCGTTTAATTATGGCAAACAAGGCAGTGAAGCAAAGGTATGGGATTTCAGAGATTGGGGAGGGGGTTTGTTATCAAGTACTTTTTGGTTTTGAGGGACCCTGTCGAGGGTCTTTTTGGAGCTGTCCATTGGGAGAGGTTTTGGAATCTCGCAGGGGGAAGATGTTATTACTTTCCGAAGGTTCCAATGTGGAGAAAAGGTATATAAAGGTTGTGTGGACCCCATTGCAGGACCCTTGGAGTGATTCATGGGTGGTGGTTGAACTTAGAAGTGATGTGACAGCGGAGAGGGAACTTGAAAGGGTCTTATTGTCTCGTCGTCATCAACTTCAGGTTCTCAGTCGTATATCAAGTGCCATAAGTAGCCCCAAGGAGCTGGATCAGGTCCTTCAGGTGGCCCTTGATGATGTACTTGAGCTGGTTAATGGTTCGGTAGGAGGTATTCTCATTGTGGAAGGTAGGGAACTGCGTTATCGGGTTCATAGGGGGCTTCCCGCTCCTGATATAGGTTCTCTTAGGATAAGCATAGGAGATGGTATCGCTGGAAAGGTGGTTGAAAACACAAAGCCTTTAATAGGGACTGAAGAAGAAGCCCGTTTTCATCCCGACTTCTCAGGGCTGGAGGGTATAGGGACTTTTATTAGTATTCCCCTAATGGCTAAGGATCGGGTGGTGGGGGTGATGAACGTGGCGAGTGCCGAAAGGCGTACCTTTGGCGAGGAAGAAGTGTTTCTTCTCACCACCTTAGGATATTTTTTGGGAACCGTTATTGAACAAGCGCGCCTTAACGAGCGCTTGGCCAAGGCAAGGGAGCGGTATCAGGCCCTCCTTCAACATGCTCTGACCGCTCAAGAGCAGGAGAGGAAGAGAATTGCCAGAGAACTACATGATGAGACCAGCCAAGCCATCACTAGCCTTACTTTAAGCCTTCAGGCCTTGCTGGAAATGGCGAAAAGTCGGGGTATAGGTGATGCCGAATTCTTGGAGAGGTTGTATAAAGCTTACTCCTATGCGGTTTATGCCGGCAACGAGGTGATAAAGCTTATGAAGGAACTTAGGCCTACGCTTTTGGATGAACTGGGTCTTGCAACAGCTATCCACACTATGCTAAGGAGACTTTACAGTCCCGGGGCATAAAGGTTACCATGGAGCAAAAGGGGCAAGTAAAGCGGCTTCCTTCTGAAATAGAAATAACCCTCTACCGTATTGCCCAAGGAGCAATAGGAAATGTTCTCGAACACTCCAAAGCAAAAGAAGCTCGCATCGTTTTGGAGTTCCTTCCGGGGGAGTGTCTGTTGACAATAGAGGATGATGGCCAAGGATTCGACGTGAAAAAGATCACTCGGGTCGAACCAAGTGGCAGGGGGGCAGGTCTCTTTACTATGAAGGAGAGGGTAAACCTCGTGGGTGGAAGTTGTCATATAGAGTCCCAACCCGGACGGGGAACGAAGGTCATAGTGAGAGTGCCTATACCGGAAAGAGATGGACAGGAAGATTAAAGTGCTGATAGTGGACGACCATGCCCTGGTCAGGGAAGGGTTGAGGTCCCTTTTGTCCTTGGCTCCCGACATTGAGGTGGTGGGCGAAGCGAAAAATGGAAGGGAGGCTCTGAAGAGGGTGAGGGACCTGCGTCCCGATGTAGTCCTCATGGACATAGTCATGCCCATGATGGGAGGGCTTGAGGCAACCCGGAGGATATCTCGCGATTTTCCTGAGACCAAGGTTTTGGTTCTTACCCAGTATGACTCTGAGGATTATGTAATACCCATCATCGAAGCTGGGGCGGTGGGCTTCGTGACCAAGATGTCGAGTTTTTCAGATTTGGTTATAGCGGTGAGAACCGTCTGGGAGGGGGGAGCCTATCTTTCTCCTTCGGCTGCCGCTGTTTTAGTTGAGGAGCGCCGGCGTAGAAATACTGAACAAGCGAAGGGCAACTCTTACGACAGCCTAACCCAGAGGGAACGGGAGATTTTAAAACTGACAGCCGAGGGTCACACCACCCAAGAAATAGCCCAGATACTCTTCCTCAGCCCCAAGACGGTGGAGTGGCATCGGGGAAATCTGATGCACAAGCTTAAGCTACGAAACAGGACTGAACTTATAAGATATGCTATACGAAAGGGAATAATTGCCCCTTAAGCTCAGGGGTTTCCCTTAGACACCAGGGATTTTCCCAGGGAAAATTTAAGGATGTTTCCTAACTCTTTTTAAGGGATTTTCCTGATTTTCCTCCTCTCTCAAGAAAAATAGATTATAAAAAGCCAAAAGGAGAAAAATAGGATGACAAAAGTTACGACATACCAAGATCGTACATTAATCCCACCCTGTCAGGCCGCCTGTCCCCTTCATATGAAGATCAGGGAGTATATAGATCTGATAGCCCAAGGTAGGATCATGGAAGCCTTGAAGGTGATTCGAGAGGGCAACCCATTTCCCTCAATCTGTGCCCACGTCTGCACCCATCCCTGTGAGGAGGCTTGTCGAAGGGGCAAGGTTGACAAACCAGTGGCTATAAGGGCCCTCAAGAGATTTGCAGTGGAGTTTGGCGGGGACAGGATGGTGGAGATAGAGGCCGAGACTCGGCGCAAGGAGAAGGTGGCAGTGGTCGGCTCAGGGCCTGCGGGAATGGCCTGTGCCTATTACCTTCGGAGGCTCGGATATCCGGTAACCATCTTTGAGGCCCATTCAGAACCAGGGGGAATGCTCAGGGTTGGGATACCCCGCTATCGCCTTCCCCGGGAGATAGTCCAAAGGGAGTTCGAGAGGCTTATTCGCATGGGAGTGGAACTTAGGCTGAGCACAAGGGTCGTTTCCCTCGACCTCCTGTTCGAGATGAGATATCAAGCTGTTTTCGTAACCATCGGTGCCCATCAGGGCCTTAGGCTAGGAATAGAAGGAGAAGAAGGACCTGGAGTGGTAGATGGTGCTACCTTTCTAAGGGAGGTCAATCTGGGGCTGAGGCCTTCGTTGGGGGAGAAGGTAGGGGTAATAGGTGGTGGAAACGTAGCCATAGATGCAGCTCGAACAGCCCTCCGCCTAGGGGCTAAAGAAGTGAGGGTTCTCTATCGGCGAGGGCCTGAGGAGATGCCCGCTTCTGAAGCCGAGGTTCACCAGGCGAAGGAGGAAGGGGTACAGTTCGACTACCTAGTGGCCCCCCTTCGCATCGAGAGGGAAAGGAATAAGCTCAGAGTGATCTGCATTAGGATGAAACTCGGGGAACCTGACTCAAGTGGCAGAAAACGTCCGCTTCCTATAGAAGGGAGTGAGTTTCCCTTAATGTTGGACACCCTAATTGTGGCCATAGGTCAAGCCCCTCAACTTCCTGAAGATTTCAGGCTTCGAATAGGCAAGGGAGCGACCATCCATGTGGATCCCGTGAGTCTTGCCACCA
>Ga0197143_1002738_pt1 | contig 12559 bp, 9 predicted proteins | sample GBS70_MetaG_FD_148603 | JGI IMG/M metagenome (GOLD analysis project Ga0197143, IMG submission 148603) | Sediment microbial communities from Great Boiling Springs, Gerlach, Nevada, United States - GBS 70_MetaG | ecosystem: Environmental > Aquatic > Thermal springs > Hot (42-90C) > Sediment...
CATATCGAAATACGAGATGTGGCTTAACAGGACACCCGAGCAGAAGGAGCTGCTGACAAAGGCCTGGAACGAGCTACTGGTAACCTAGTCTTTCTCCCTATACCTGACGTAGAGGTATGCGAGAGCGATTGAGACTAGGATGCTTAGTGTTGCGATTGCGTTGACCTCGGGAAGCACTCCACGACCCCTGCCTGAGGCCGTGTTCCATATGTAGACGGGTAGGGTTTCAAATCCCGGTGAGCGTGTGAACTGCGTTTTTATGAAGCTGTCCCACGACCATGTGAAGACCAAAAGCCCGCCGCTCACGACAGCGGGCAGCAGCAGAGGCAGGGTTACGTGTATGAATGTTCGCAGCCACGAAGCACCCAAAACCCGTGAAGCCTCCTCTACAGTTTTTGTAATGCCAGCCATCCGGGCGCGGACCACAACATAGACAATCGGGAACCACACCAGATGACCTATCACCACAGCGTAGAAACCGAGCGGGAAAGACGTCCATATGAAAAACAGTACAAGTGTCAGGGCCTCGGCTATCTCCGGTATAATGATTGACATATAGAGCACGTTGTTATATGCAATGGCGAATTTTCTGCCAAGTCTGTCTACGGCGAAGGCTGTGAGCACAGCCATTGCAACAGCCAGAAATGTTACTACTGAAGCCACCAGTACGCTGTTAAACAGTGCGGAAACAATGCGTTGGTTGCTGAGCGCTCTCTCATACCACACCAGGCTGAAGCCCGTGAAGTTAAGAAGGTTGCGGCCCGCGTTGAAGGAGGAGAGCATCATGACGGCTATAGGTGTGTAGAGGAAAACGAAGACAGCTCCTGTGAAGATTTTCAGTAGAAGGTCGCCCGCCTTCAAACTCTCAACTCCTCGCCGACGAGACGAAGATAAAGCACAACACCCAGCAACACCACGCTGATGTAGACTATCGACATGGCGGCCCCCCAGTTCCAGTTTCGGGCCGCGAGGAAGGCGTTGTAGATTAGTGTGCCCACGTAAACCTCGTTGGGTCCTCCGAGGAACGATGGCACGATAAACTCGCCCGCCGCTGGTATGAAAGTGAGCAACACAGCAGCGAAAACACCTGGCCAGGAAATTGGTAAGGTGACTTTGAAGAAGGTTTTCAGAGGCCCGGCCCCCAGGACTCTCGAGGCCTCTATTACTGTTTTATCAATCCTGACAAGTGTGCTGTATAATGGCAGTACCGCTAGGGGTAAGTAGCTGTAAACCATCCCGAGCAGGACGGATGTTTCGTTGTAGATGAGAAATAAAGGCTGCTGTATAATGCCGAGCGACAGTAGGACGCCGTTTACGAAGCCTTCGGGGCCGAGGAGTGTTAGCAGCGCGTAGGCCCTCAGGAGGAAGGTTACCCACAGAGGCATTATGACGAGTAGGAGGAGAAAGTTCCTATACCTTGCGGCCTTTACGGCTATGTAGTAAGCCATAGGGTAGGCTATTAGAAGGCAGAGAGCTGTTGTGGCGGATGCTAGTGCGATTGAGCGTATAAAAACCCTCAAAAATATCTGGTCAAACACCTGCTCATAGTACCTTAAGGTAAACAGCTCGCCTCGGCTTATCTGTACGTCGCTTGGAAGAAATATTCCCAGAGACACCCCGAAGCTTATGAAAAAAGGTATGATGAAGAAGACCGTGTAAAATAGGGTGGCTGGAAGCAGCAGGATTATCAGGGCCCTCCTACTAAGTTTCATAAACCACCAACCAACACACAGTCGGATGAACGCCAGCCAATCACCACGGAGTCCCCGACAGCAAACCGTCCAGCAACATCCGGCCTCGTAACATAGACAGTGAACACGAGCTCTTTGCAGAGCTGCACCCGGAAAACCGTGTATACGCCTTGGTAGGTTTTATCCACAATAATTCCTTTTACATGGTTTTCCATCTTTTCCGCACCCAGCATCTCGATGCGCTCCGGCCGTATCGCCATGACGACTTTCCCGCTAGGAACAACTCGGCCGTTTAAAGCAATGGGAGGAAGGCCCTCAACGTAGAAATATTCTTTGTCAACACGTCCCTCCAAAAGGTTGGACTCACCGATAAAATCCGCCACAAATTTGTCGGAGGGTTGGTTGTATATCTCTTCAGGGGTACCGACCTGCACAACTTTCCCCCCTCTCATGACGGCTATCTTGTCTGATAATGAAAGCGCCTCTGTCTGGTCGTGGGTTACGTAGATGAATGTAGTAGCTGTTGTTTTCTGGAGTCTTTTGAGCTCGGCCTGCATCTTCTGCCTTATTTTAAAGTCGAGGGGGCCTAGGGGCTCGTCGAGCAGTAGGACTTTCGGCTCAAGGACGAGTGAGCGAGCGATCTCAACCCTCTGTCTTTCTCCACCGCTCAGTTGGTCAACCCTCCTTGTTCCGTAAACCTCGGGCGGAAGGTTTACAAGCCTCATCACACTCCTAACACGCTCCTCTATCTCATGTTTAGGCATCTTCCTCATCTTCAAACCGTACGCTATGTTGTTGAAGACGTTCATGTGGGGGAATACTGCCGTGCCCTGGAAGACAAGGCCTACACCCCTCTTTTCCGGGGGCACATTGTTGACTATGGAGCCGTCCATTTTAACAAATCCCGCGTCAGGTATCTCGAGGCCGGCAATCATGCGCAGTATTGTTGTCTTACCGCATCCGCTCGGCCCCAAAATTGAGAAAAACGTGTTCTTCTCGACTTCCAGTGATACGCCGTCGACCGCTACTACCCTACCATATTTTTTTACAATGTTTTCCAGCTCTACGGCTTTGCTCACTCCAAAACATTTGACAAAAACCTCGTTGATAAAATTTTCTCCTAAATGTGGTTTTTTACCTCCCTCAAAGCCTCCCTAAAGGCGTGGCCTGTTTTCTCTATGTCTTCCTCGGTGTGTGCTGTTGAGAGTGTTATTCTCTCATACCATTCGTGATGTATCAGAACCCCTCGTTTAAGCAGCTCGTGGTGCAGCCTGTTGTATGATTCCTTCGAGACGTTTTCCAAATCCCTCAGGCTCCAGACGGCCTCCCTGTCCGTGAAAAATATTTGAAACATCGGCCCAACGCCTTGGACAACTGCGTTCAAGCCAAGTTCCTCAACGGCCTCCCGCACGATTTCCGCCAGCTTCTCTCCCAGCAGGAACATCCGCCGTAAAGCCTCACCGCCGTTACGCATGAGTATATCGAGGTTTGCTGAAGCCGCTGCCAGCGATATGGGGTGTGCGTTGTAGGTTCCGCCGAACGATATGCGGCCGGGTCTCACGTTTTCTAGGATTTTGCGGCTGCCTGTTATAGCTGATATGGGAACTCCTCCTCCCAAGGCCTTGGCGTAGGTCGCTATGTCGGGTTTAACGCCGTAGAGCTCCATGGCCCCGCCTAGAGAAACCCTGAAGCCTGTGAAGACTTCGTCAAAGATTAGCAGTATTTCGTTTTCATCAGCTATTTCGCGAAGCTCTTTCAGGAAGCCGGGTTTCGGAGGTATCACACCATTGTTTGCCATGATAGGCTCGGCAATAATCGCAGCCAGGCTTGCCCTATGCCTTCTGACTATTTTCCGTAAAGATTCGGGCTCGTTCCAGGGTGCTATGACAACAGTTTTTCCAACGGCTTCGGGTATGCCCGCGTTTCCGGGGAGGCGGTAGGGTGCTATCTCGAGCCCCAAGCTGTAGGGTCCGAGGCTCCAGAGAACGTAGTCGTGGTGGCCGTGGTAGGCCCCCTCGAACTTCAGTATCTTGTTTTTACCTGTTACGGCGCGTGCAATCCTTATCGCCTCCATCGTCGCCTCTGTACCTGTCACAGCAAAGAGGACCATTTCGGCATTGGGCACACATGCAGACACTTTTCGCGCTACCTCTATCTCCAGTTCGTGCGGCAGCCCGCTCATCAAAAGCTTCCCAGCCTGCTCTCTGATTGCCTCAACTATCTCTGGGTGGGAGTGGCCGTTGACCAAGGCCCCGAAGGCTAGAAGGTAGTCGATGTATGTGTTGCCGTCGACGTCGACTATTTTCGACCCGAAGCCCTTTACGGCGTAGATGGGCTTGGGCATCAGCCTCATGTGGGATGAAACCCCTGACGGTATGAGCTTCAGGGCCTCCTTGTACAGGCCCGTGTTTTTCGATTCCAGCAGTGAGAGTGTCAAGTGGACGCACCATGTTGTAATAGCTAGGGGCTGGATATAAAATTTTACCGCTTAAATACCTTTTATACCTAAAACCGTATTTAAACACCTTTTTCAACCATTTAAAGACGATTTCCCAGGTACGGAAATTGTTATAAAACTCCGAGGAGATGTGAAAGTGATTACAATGTCTGAGCAGGGCGGGTTCGTGGGAGAGTTTGTAAGAAAAACCAGAGGTAGCAGAGCTCTGTATGAAAAAGCATGCAGGCTTACTCCCCACGGCGTTCACAGCAACTGGCGGATCTTTGACCCCTACCCCCTATTCATGAAAAAGGGAAGGGGTTCTCGGATATGGGATGTGGACGGCAACGAGTACATCGATTTCAACATGGCTTTCGGCTGCCTAGCGGCAGGGCATTCGCATCCCGTCCTCGTGGAGGCGATGCGTAAACAGCTTGAAGAGGGCAGCATTTACGGTTTTGAGTCTGAGATGTCGGTGATGCTTGCAGAGGTCCTGACCTCGAGGTTTGGCTACGAGTCTGTGCGGTTTTCAACCACGGGGCTGGAGGCAACTCTGCTGGCGGTGAGGCTGGCCCGCAGCTTCACGGGGCGTAGGAAAATCCTGAAGTTTGAGGGCTGCTTCCACGGGACGCATGAAATGTTGATGTATAACGTGAAACCCGACCCATACAGGGCAGGCCATCCAGCCACGCCGGCGGTTGTCCCGGCCAGCTGGGGCATGCCTGATGAGTTGAAAAATCTGGCCGTTGTAGCCCGGTACAACGACCTCGAAGCAGCTAGACAGGTTATGAAGACGCATGGAAACGATGTGGCTGGAATCATACTTGAACCCATAGCCATGAACATGGGTGTAGTCATACCCGACATCGAGTTCCTCAAAGGGCTGCGGGAGTTGGCGGACGAATACAGCTGTCTCCTTATTTTCGACGAGGTGAAGACCTCCGGGAAGTTCTACCGTGGGGCCTATGAGTGGTGTGGTGTGAAGGCCGACATAATGGTTGCCGCCAAATCAATTGCAGGTGGTTTCCCCCTCTCAGCCGTTCTCGCCAGTAAAGAGGTCTTCGAAACAGTCGGTCCCAGGAAGACAGCCCACGGCGGCACCTTCAACTCCAACATCTGGTCCGCAACAGCCGCATACACAACCCTCACAAAGATATTGACAGAAGACGCCATGAGGAGGTCGCAGCGTTTAAGCGAGAAACTTGCCAAGGGATACGAAGATGTGCTATCCGACAGCGGCATAAAGTATACGATATCCCATATAGCGACAAGCGGGACGGTCTACTTCGGCGTCGACCGCGTCAGAAACTGGAGGGATTTCCTGAAGAATGATTTTGGTCTCTGGTATTCATGGTTTCTAGGCATGTTGTGCGGCGGAGTTTTGCCGCAGGCGGCTGGGTACGACGAGCAGTGGACTGTGTCCGTACAGCACACAGACGAAGACATCGAGAAAGCCGTAGAGGTGATGAAGGATGTCGTGGAGAGGCTAAAGTCCGGCCCCTACACACCGCTCAGGGTCGAAGAAGTACTTTAACAGCATCGCTGTGTGAAGGCTATCTACCTCTGCCATTTATTAATTTGTAAAGCCTGCTCGGTGTCAGCGGTGTTTCACCGACAAGCACTTTGTGGGAGAGGGCGTCCTCCACCGCGTTTACGATTGCCTGAGTAAGACCTATGGTCGCCAGCTCTCCTACACCCTTGGTCCCGAGCTCGTTGGGGGCAGGTGTTTCCGTGAAGGCTATCACGGTCTCGGGAATTTCTGTGGCCGAAGGAATCATGTAGTCGGATAGGCTGGATGTTAGGAGTGAGCCGTCGCCGCTGTAGACAACCTCCTCTAGAACCGCCTGTCCTAGGGCTTGGGCCGCTCCACCATATATCTGGCCCTCAACAAGCAACGGGTTGATTATTCTACCAATATCGTTTACGAGGTATAGCTTGAGGGGGGTTACTTTGCTTGTCTCCGGGTCTACCTCGACTACGGCAAGGTAGGCTCCGAACGGGTAGGTAAGGCTTGGTTTGTAGAATCCTGTTGCTGTCAACCCCATCTCAACCCCCTCAGGAACACCGCCCTGGTCATAGGCCGTTGCAGCGACCTCATCAAAAGAAACACCTTTCTCGGGGTTGTCCTTCACGTAGAACCTGCCAGCCTCTAACACTATGTCACGAGGCGAGGCTTCAAGCATTCCCGCCGCTATCGAAACCATCTTCTCCCTGACCTTCTCGCAGGCTCTTATTATCGCATGGCCTCCCGCTGTAAGCGTCCAGCTCCCGGCCGTCCCAGACCCCTGCGGGACGGCGTCTGTATCGCCGTGCACTATCATTATCCTCTCCATAGGTACCCCGAAGAAGTCAGACACTATCTGCGTGAACGCGGTCGCATCCCCTTGTCCGTGTGGGGAGGTGCTGGTGTAGACGATAATGTTTCCGGAAGGCTCAACCTTAACATAAGCGGACTGGTAGCTGAAGTTGCATACTTCAACGAAGGTTGAAAGACCTAGCCCGACCAGTTTCCCATCAATACGGGCCTTTCTCACATCCTCGACCAGCCTCTCATAGCCGGAGAGCTCCATGAGTTTTTCAAGCGCTTTTTCGTAGTCGCCAGTATCGTATTCAAAGTCTGTGGGTGTCTTGTATGGGAACATATTTTTTTGGATGAAGTTTCTGCGCCGTATTTCTATCGGGTCTACTTTCAGCTCGGCTGCTATACGGTCCATCAGCCTTTCGATGAAGTAGGATGCCTCGGGTCTGCCAGCCCCTCTGTAGGCGTCGGTTCCGTTCTTGTTTGTGAAGACCTCGACGACCTCCAAGTCTACGGCAGGTATTTTGTAGGCTCCAACTATCATGTTGGCCGCTGTTACTGGGTTGTCCTGTGTGTATGCGTAGTTGTAAGCACCTATGTCTGCCGTTATTCTGCACTTGAGTGCTTTTATGTTGAGGTCTCTGTCCAAGGCGGCCTCCATCTCGGCCACCATGTCTCTGCCGTGTGTCGTGGCCTGCAAATTTTCCGTACGGCTCTCAAACCACTTAACAGGCCTACCCAGCTTCATCGCAAGCCATGGCACGACGACGTACTCAGGATATATGGCGAGCTTTGACCCAAAACCACCGCCCACATTGGGTGTTAAAACCCTTATCGCTGTCTCCGGCATATTGAGAGATTCTGCTATCCAGGTCCTGTGCTGGTGTGGTGTTTGTGACGAGAGCCAGATGGTCAGCCGCTTGCTGGAGCTGTCATAGCTGGCTAAAACACCGCGAGGCTCCATGGCAACAGCTGCAAGTCTCTGTATCTTGAAAACAGCCTTGACAACCCTGTCAGCGCTCTCAAATGCTTCCATGACGTTACCGCTGCTGTAGCTCCAGCGTAGACATGTGTTTGTCCCGAATTCTTCATGGATTAACGGCGCCCCCTCCTTTAAGGCTTCTTCAACGCTCATTAAGGGCTGTAGCGGTTCATACTCCACCTCAACCAGCTCAGCCAAGTCAGCCAGTGAATATCTGTCAACCCCAACCAGAACGGCCACAGGCTCGCCGACAAACCTAACCTTATCGACGGCCAGCGGCAGCAACTTGGGTGTGTTGCTGCCCTTGTAGACACTTCCAACGGGGAGCGGGTTCAGCTTGATGTCACGTCCGCTGTAAAAAGCTAGAGCGCCCTCCTTCAACGCCTTCACCCCGCTGATCTGTTTTATGCGTGCGTGGGCATAGGGGCTGCGGATAAAGTGGGCGTAAACCATGTTCGGCACGGTTAGGTCGTCTAGAAATTTTGCAAAACCTGTTACCAACGGGTGGTCTTCGACACGTTTTACAGGCGTACCGACAAGCATGTTTTTCTCTTTTACATGGAGCGTTTATAAGGCTTTTTAAACCGGATGGGCGGTGTAGTTCACCCCTATTCCACGCTTGTCGAGCTCCTGTATGAATATGTCGGGGTTGTATGCCTTCTCCGGAGGCAGGACCCCATTGTCCTCGACGAGGCCGCGTGCGATAAGCTCCGCCCCCACCGAGAGAGGTATGCCGACGTTGTTGTAATAGGCGTTCACCCCCCATCTATCCATCGACGGGTGGCTGTTTTTCATAACAACTTTTGTCCTGACTCCGTTACGCACCCCTACCGCCTCTACGTGTAATCCATAGCCCCAGAGCCTGGTTGTCTTTGCCTGCGGCATGTTAATGAGAACTTCCTGAAAGAGCTGGAGGGGCAAAACCCTGCTCCTGCCGACCTTTACGGTCTTCCCTGAGTAGAAACCGTAGTCGAGGAGAAATCTAAGCATGTTCATGGTCTCAGGTGGCCACGTGCCCTTGACCTCCACCTTCCTAACTGATGGAAAACTTTTCGGAATTGTTTTTGTCTCTGGGTGTGGGACGTAGTAGACCTCATGCCGGCCTATGGGATAGCCGAAATCGACCAACTCGGCGCCTGCGAAAGGCGTTACATGTTTGAACTCGCCGTCGAAGTATACGCGTTCAGGGTTGTTTGGCTCAAACTCCCACAGAGTAGTCTCCAGCAGACCGGGGGAGGGAGCTGTCGCCCTGAATGCGGCCCAGCATATCTTGACCTCCTCCAGCCTGTCTAGGATTTTCCCCGCCTTTGACACCATGATGTTCGTGATGCCCGGGGTTGCTCCGACTCCAGCCACGAACAAAACACCCTTTTCCCTAGCCACAGTGTCCATTGCAAACTGCTCCTCAACGCTTGAAACATCGCATCCACTAACGCCTGCTGAGACACAAGCCCTCGTTACAGCCACGTCATATTTGAAGGGCAGCGCGTTCATCACAACGTCAAAACCCTTAACAACCCTTCGCAGCTCAGCGATTTTACCTGCGTCAACCTTAACAACGCCAAGTCGTCTATCGCCAATCTCTCTAACAACCCTTCTTGCCTTAGCCACATCCACGTCACCCACCACGACTTCATCAAAGGGCCCGTGCCTCAAAACATCCTCCAAAGCCGCTCGGCCCACAGAGCCAACACCGCCCAGAGCAAGAATACTGTAACCAGCCATACATGGAGATGCCAGTCCCTAGATTTAAGCGGTTTTACGTCATAACCGAAGACTTATATCGGTTTGCTAAAGTTTGGTTCGCGATGAAGACTAGTGAGATAACGGTACGAAGGGAAAGCTACCTGATACGCGGCATCGTTCCCCGTGACCCTGTGGTTGTTGCGCGCGCGCAGGGTGTTTACGTAGAGGATGTTGAGGGGAATAGGTTTGTAGACCTTTTCTCAGGCATTGGGACAAACAACATTGGACACTGTCATCCCGAGGTTGTGAAGGCTGTTGTTGAGCAGGTGAGTAGGCACATGCATGTCTCGGGTTATTACACGCACCTGCCGGAGGTTGAGCTGGCTGAGAAGCTTCTCTCAATCGTTCCGAAAAGCCTTCGAAAGGTCTTTTTCTGCAACAGCGGGACAGAGGCCGTGGACGGCGCGGTTAAGTTTGCGAAAAAGCTGGCAGTAATGGAGGGCAGGCAGGGAAGCGCTGTGATTGCGCTTGAGGGCTCCTTCCACGGCAGGCTCTCACTAACACTCACCCTCACAGGACAGAGAAAATACAAGGCAAAGCTCGGCAACTACGCCAACTACCCTGGCATAATTCACGCACCCTGCCCATACCACTACCGGTACGGAGGTAGCTACTCTGAGAAAGAGTTCGGTGAGAGGTGTGCAGACAAGGTTGCCGACATAATCGACCACTACAGCGCAGGCGATGTCGCGGCGGTGATAGCAGAGCCGATACTGGGGGAGGGAGGCATTATCGTGCCGCCTCCAACATACCTGCCGCGTCTTGAGAAGATATGCCGCGAACGCGGAGTGCCGTTGATAATCGACGAGGTGCAGACAGGGTTTGGGCGAACAGGGCGGATTTTCGCCTCAGAGCATTGGGGTATCCAGCCTGAGATATTGTCTATGGCGAAGGCCCTCGGGGCTGGTCTTCCGCTTGGCGCGATAGCTGTTTCTGAGAGGGTTGACAACGCCTTGGAGCCCGGAGACCACTTCAACACATTCATGGGAAACCCCGTCTCCTGCGCCGCAGGCCTCGCGGGAATTAATGTCCTGCTACGTGACAAACTGTATGAAAACGCGGCTAGGCAGGGTGAGTTCTTTATGAGGGTGTTGAAGGAGGCCATGGAGGAGATACCTGTTATCGGGGATGTTAGGGGTTTAGGATTGATGATAGGGGTTGAGCTTGTTCACGACCAGAGTACTAAAAGGCCCGCGCCCGACTTAGCGGACAAAGTCAAGGCCATAATGAGGGGTAGAGGGTTTCTGTTAGGGGTGGGCGGCCTGTTTAAGAACGTTTTAAGACTGCAACCGCCTCTAGTTATAGACAGCGAGACGACCGCTAGGGCTGGGGAGACGCTTATCGCCAGCTTAAAACAAGCGATAACAAGCTAGCTGTAAAACTTTTTATCAAAGACAGCCCACAACAGCACCAGCCCTAGGGTGGGACAGTGATAAGCCTCCGCCAAAATGAGGCTGGCTTTCCTCACTGCTGGGCCGCTGGTGTTATGGCGTGAATACACTGCTTGTGGGCGCTGGGTCCGTGGGCGAGGTCATAGCCCGACACCTCGTCGGCGACAGCAGAATATCGCTGTCGCTTCTTGATTTAGACGAGGCACGGTTAAATGTTTTGAGGCGACGTCTTTGTGGAAGAAAGGTTAGCACGTATGTGGCCGACATAGCTAATGCCCAGGAGTTTGAGGAAATTATGAAGGGGCATGAGATGCTTGTTAACGCAGCCACACCCCATCTGAACAAATTCTTGATGGATAGTTGTTTCAAACACGGGCTAAATTACATCGACTTGGCCAGCGAAAACATTAGGCAGCAGCTTTCCCAACATACCAGATGGAAGCGAAAAGGGCTGAAAGCACTAATCTGCTTGGGCGAGGACCCGGGGCTCTCAAACATATACGTCAAGCTAGCAGCTGGGATGCTCAAAAACATCGAAGCGGTCAAGGTTAGAGACGGCGAGTTTTCAAAGAGCAGGAAATACGATATTGTCCCTCTCTTTTCACCTCAGGTTTTCTTCGGCGAGCTTCTGAACCCTGCCTACGTTTACGTAAACGGCAGGTATAGACGTATGCCGGCTCTGAGTGGGAGAGAGATATATGAATTCCCCGAACCCGTCGGAAAACAGACCGTGTATTCTTTGAGTCATGAGGAAGTCTTTACACTGCCGCGCTACTTCAAGTCGTTGAAGTATGTCGACTTCAAGCTCAACCTGTCGGACGAGTTCGTGCACTCGGTAAAGCTTTTGAAAAAGCTCGGTATTCTGAGCTCGCGGAGGGTTTTGGTGCGGGGGGTCAGGGTATCTCCCCGTGACGTATTCTTGGCACTTCTACCGAAGCCCTACGATGTTGCGGGAAAGGTTGAGGGCCATGCTGCGTTGGCGGTGGAGGCTGTAGGCCGTGAGGAAGGCGTGCGTAAAGAATTAACGTTGTTCACATACATGGGCCACGAGGAGGCCTACAGGCTGTGTAGAACAAATGCAACAGCATATCTGACGGGGACCGTTCCTGCGGTCGTAGCATCGATGCTCGCACGAAACATGGTTGAGGAAAGCGGTGTGCTGACCCCAGAGATGCTTGAGCCGGAGCCTATTGTTAAACTCCTTTCAGAGAAAAATGTTAAGAGCTTTGTCAAAACATCCGACGAGGGAGTTCTGCCCTTATCTTGAGCTACCAGCGCTGTATCACGATTTTTCTGTCCGTGAAGAAGTTTACCGTGTCAGCTTGGGCGTGGAGTGTGCCGAAGAAAGAGGATTTTCTCCCGCCGAACGGAAAATATGCCGGTGGGGCCGCTACGCCGATGTTTACTCCGATGTTTCCCACGTTGACCTCTTTCCTAAACCGGTCTGCAATGGCTCCGTTCGAGGTGAAGATGCAGGCCATGTTTCCGTAATCCGTTCCACGGTTTATGATGTCAATGACCTCGTCAAGGTTAGAAGCCTCGATTATACTTGCGACAGGCCCAAATATCTCGGTTTTCGCCACCTCCATGTCGGGTGTTACGTTGTCTAGGATTGTTGGGCCCAGGTAGAACCCGTGCGGGTATTTTTCCACAGTTGTCTCACGTCCGTCTAGGATTAGGTCAGCCCCCTCATCCAAGCCCTTCTCCACATACATCCTAACCCTCCTCCTAGCCGTCTCCAAAACCAGCGGCCCCATCTCCGTTCCCGGCTCCAGCCCATGCCCAACCCTAAGCCTGGCGGCAGCCTCAACAAAATGCTTCTTAACCCGCTCACCGTCATGGCCTACGACCAAGAGGTTTGAACCCGCCAGACACCTCTGTCCGGTGTTGCCGAAGAAAGAGGATATGATTGAGGGCATGTAGCCGAGGTTTGCATCAGGCATAACTACGATTGAGTTTTTCGCACCCCCCTGCGCTATCACCCTCTTACCATGCTCTCCAGCGAGACGGTAG
>Ga0197143_1002739_pt1 | contig 12550 bp, 9 predicted proteins | sample GBS70_MetaG_FD_148603 | JGI IMG/M metagenome (GOLD analysis project Ga0197143, IMG submission 148603) | Sediment microbial communities from Great Boiling Springs, Gerlach, Nevada, United States - GBS 70_MetaG | ecosystem: Environmental > Aquatic > Thermal springs > Hot (42-90C) > Sediment...
AACAGAAGACAAAATAAGGGTCATTTACAATGGAGTAGATTTGAATTACTGGAGAAGGGTTGAGGGTGGAAAAAAAGAACTGTATAAATTTGGTGTAAGTGAAGAGGATTTTGTGATTTTGTTTGCCGGAGACCTCGCAACAGAAAGAAAAGGTTTAAGGAACCTGTTACATGCAATAAAGAATTTAGACGGGATAAAACTTTTGATAGCAGGGAATGAAAAACGCTCTAAATTTAAGTGGTTAATAAAAGAACTCGGAATTGAAGATAAGGCAATTCACATCGGCTTTGTAAGGGAGTTAAATAGATTGTATTCATCTGTTGATTGCTTTGTAAGTCCTTCTCTTTACGACCCATTTCCACAGGTTTTTCAGGAAGCGTGTGCCTGTGGATGCCCTGTGATAACATCTGATAAAGAATTTGTTGGTTTTGCAGAAAGGATAAATGATGGAGAAAATGGCTTGATTATTAAGAACCCCTATTCACCTGAAGAAATAAGAGAAAAAATCCTGCTTTTAAAAGAGAATCCATCATTGAGGAATAGACTCAGAGAGAATGCTCCCAAAATTGTTCGCTCAACAGAAGAAATGGTTGAGGAATACATTGAGGTTTATAATGAGTTATTAAAAGGGGTTAAATCATAAATCCATAAATGGTATTTTCAAGCGGGGCATAATTTTTTGAAACCATTTTAAATTCTTCTAATCCCAGTTTTTGAGACAATTCTTTAAGCTTTTTTAATTCCTTTTCGGTTGGAGTGACCTTTACTTCAAAAGCCCTTTTCTTATTTAAAATAAAATCTATTTCTACTCCACTTTTTCTTTGATAATAATTAACCTCTCCTTTTACCCTCAAATTTTGAAACACATTGTTTTCGAACAGACGCCCTTCATCAATTCGCGCAAAGTGATTAGCGAGACCGGAATCACAGAGATACACCTTAGGAATTTTTCGGATTTCAACATCTTTTGTTTTACTAAAGGGTTTCACTAGATATATAAAATAAGTAGCTTCTAAAAAAGAGATATAATTGTAAAGAGTTGTTCTTGAAATACCCAATTCTTTTGATAATTTCTGCATGTCCAATTTAAAACCGATTCTTTCCATCAAAATCATTATCAGGTCTCTTATAATTTTGTTCTTCCTAAAATCACCAAGTTTTAACACCTCCATCTGGAAAAAAGAGGAAAAGATATCTTCCAGACACCTTTTCTTTTCCTCAATACTCTCTTTTAGAACCACTTCAGGAAATCCACCGAATAGAAGATATTCCTCATATAAATTGGAAATAGTATCAAACACAGGTTTGGTAATTAATTTTGGGTCACTCGGGATATTAATTTTGCTCCCCTTAAAAGTAAGGAATTCAGCAAAAGTAAGTGGAAAAAGTTCAAAAACATATTTCCTCCCGGCCAGGGATTCAGAAAACAGGTTTTTGAGGTAAAAACTTGCTGAACCAGTCAAAAAACATTTTACATTATAATGGTCTATAAGATATTTTACCACGGAAGGAATGTTTTTAACCTGATGGATTTCGTCTAAGAAAAGAAACGCTCTTTTTGAAAAATCCAGTCCTAAAATTTCTAATTCCAGTTTTATCCTTTCGTAATCTTCTATTTCAAAGTATTTCTGATTTACAGGATTTTCAAGGTCAAGAAATAATTTATTGGGAGTATCGATTCTATTAAAAATAAACTTTAGCAAACTTGTCTTCCCCACTCGCCTCATTCCAGTAATGATAATCGCCTGAGGGGAATTGATAAAGGGTTCTATTTCCTTATACAACATTCTTTCTATTAGCATGTTTATATTATAAATTTGGTTTATCTATTTGTCAAGTGGTATTTTACATTTAGTTAGCTTTTTTTAAAATCTCCTTCCTTCAAAATAAATTTTAAACCACAAATCAAGGCATAAAAGGTTGAACAATTTTTGAGAATTGTCCTCCATCCATTCTATCTATCTCCTCTCAGCAGCCATTTCCAGAGAGGGATGAATTTAATTATTTTCCCGTTAAATTTTTCTTCGCCCTCATAATCCCGGGTTATAATCTGCAAATCATCACGGTTCAATTCCTCACTCCCTTTGAGCAGACTTTTTATTTCCCTGTCTTGCGTGTTAAAATCCTTTATTTCATAAGAGTATTACTCCCCGCCTCTCCGTTTCACTTACCTTAAGTTCCCTTTCAATAAACCACGGGAGTTCTGTTTCCACATATTCCGTAATATAGTCTCTTACACGCGCTTTATCCATCCTCACAAATATATTTTCTCTAATTTTTTTCTCTCTTATTGAGAAATTTTATGAGATATTCAGGGAATCGTCAAATTTTCCCTTAAGACTTCTTTCCTTATTTTATATCCCGAGTAAATCCCAATAAATAGAAGAAACACCATCACCATATAAACCAGAACCCTTGGCACGCCAAAAAATGGCAGAAATACCCACCAGAAATTTGGTAGGGCAACTGTTGCCTGCTTCTCCAGCCTTTCGTTAAAAGAAGCATTTTCTTTGCTAAAGAAATAATCCCTGTTTGGATATTTTAAGTAATTTCTCCAAACCTCAAAGGCGCCTTCCAATGTTAATGGGAGTCTCATTTCTGCTATTGTCAAATTTTTTTCTATTTCATTTCCATAAAATATAGCTTCTTTATAACAAATTCTATGACAACATACATTTATGCTTGAGAAATTTATAACAAAAGAGATAAATATCAATACATTAAAAAACCATCTGGTAATTCCTCTATAATCATAATTTATCGCCAAAAATGTCAAAAAAGGAATCACGGGTAAAAAATATCTCGGTCCCATCCAGGCTCCCCTTACTGGAACAAAAGAATAAAAAATTATGAATAAAAAGAGCCATGATAATATAAGGAAAAATTGTTCCTTTCTTTTTCTTAGATGAACTAATCCAAAGAATGAAAATAGAAGGAATGGATTGTAAGAAAATAATCCCTGCTCCAGGCTGAAGATTCTCCTGTAAAATCCTCTCAAAAATGGGTATGAAAAGAGGTGTTTTAAAAAATCAGAAACATCATGAATTTGAATTTTTTCTTTTACCCCCATAGCTTCACCATACTGAAAAAAGAAATTTCCAAAAAAGAAATAGGTATAAAGCATTCCGGCAATTAAAAATGGGATAAATCCGATCAGAAAACCCAAAGATGAGAATTCTTTCTTTTTATATAGCAGATATATTATCCACAAAAATACCGGAACAGAAAAGAGAGCAGCTTCCCATCTTGTTAGATAAGCAAGACCAAAGAAAGCACCTCCAAGAATCCAGTCTTTTGTTTTCTTGCTTTCTTTAAACAGGAAATAAATTCCGAGAAGAAAGAAAAGAGTAGTGGGAATTTCATTTGCGGTGGATTTGGCATAAAACAAGAAGGAAGATGTGAAGCAAAGAAGGATACAGCAAAGGAAAGCCCTTTTTGGTTCTAATTTTAAAGCATTTTTTAAAAACATGAAGTATATAAGGATGATGAACGCACTCAAGAGAGGATTTATCATTGAGAAGAAAAATTCCTCAAGCCCTTTCATTGGAAAACGAGTAAAGTGTGCTGTTAATTTGGCGATGAGATAAAATGGAATTCCGATGAATGACGCGATGGGACCATAGGTATTATAATACCTTTCATTTACCCCCTTTCTTGCGAAAGGATGTTCCACCTCAAAACTTCCTCTGTCAATTATGCTTTTCGTCATCTCAAATCTAAGTGAAGCATCAATGGATGGATTGTGACCCTGGGCAAAAAACAATAAAAAGGACAAGAAAAAAAGAAATATAAAAATTTTATCTTTCATGCTTTCAATATAACAACTTCTTTAAATCTGTCAATTTTTTTCTTAATTTGACCTTATTTGAAAAAATGATAAATTTTAACGAATGATAAAAATCGCTGTTATAAGTCATTCCTGTGTAGTAGGTGAAAATCAGAAGATATGGTCAAAAGCTGGGGAAAAGGGAATAGAGGTTCATCTTATATTTCCTGAGAAATGGCTGGAAACATACAGAGGAAAAATGAAATCAGAGATAATAGAAAATCCAAATTTTTATCCGCATCCCGAAAAAGCAGTTCTTCCACCTTTTCAAACCCTTCATACACACTTTTATTATCATCCTTTGAAAATTCTAAAAAACATCTCTCCTCAAATAGTTTTAATAGACGAGGAACCATTTTCCATTCCTTGTTTTCAATTTTCCATAGCATCTCTCAAAATGGGAATACCCTTTGTGTTTTATACAAAAGAAAATATATTTAAAAGATTCCCTCCTCCATTTTCATGGATAGAAAGATTTGTCTTGAAAAGAGCGTCCGCGGCGATTGCCCTTACCGAGGAAGTAAAAGAAGTTCTTAGAAAAAAGGATTTTAAAAAAGAGATATTTGTTATCCCCCATGGAATTGATGAGAACCTGTTTAAGCCAGAAAAAGATGAAAGAAAAGAAGTAGTTATTGGATATGCAGGAAGGATATGGAAGGATAAGGGAATTTTTGATTTCCTTTCTGCTCTTAAAAGACTTCACGAGGCGATTTCTGATGTAAGAGGACTCATTGTGGGAAAGGGTCCCGATGAAAATGAATTGATAAGGGAAATAAAAAATCTTGATTATGTAGAGTATATTCCTGGTGAGCACCATTCTAAAATGCCAGAAGTATATAAAAAGATGGACATCATTGTTCTCCCTTCAAGAACTACAAAGAGATGGAAGGAGCAACTGGGAAGGGTTTTAATTGAAGGGGCAATGTGCGGTGTATATCCGGTTGGTTCAAGTTCGGGTGAGATTCCAAATGTGGTGAGAAATTTAGGGGGAAAAGTCTTTGAGGAAGGAAATATGGATGAACTTTTCTGGACCTTAAAATGGGTTATTGAAAAAAGAGAGTTTGAAAGTAAAAGAGAAGAAGTGCGTAAAAATGCGGTTTCACATTACTCGTTAAATACGATTGCAGAAAAAATTGTGGAAGCAATAAAGGTGTTATATTCTGGAAGTTGATATAAAAGAATGTTGCGGTATATTTTCTACCAACTCTCACGCTTTAATTACCAAAGCGTTATAGGAAAAATCATTCGTCTACCTTTAAAATTTATTCCCTCAGAAGCAGAGGTAAGAATTTTGTTCGGAAAGCTCAAAGGTAAAAAGTGGATTGCTGGTTCTGGAAGTCATAATTACTGGCTCGGTGGTTATGAGTATCACAAACAGAGAATTTTTGAGAAAATGGTTAAAGAAAAAAGCGTGGTATACGATATAGGAGCTCATGTAGGCTTTTATACACTCCTGGCATCTGTTTTGGTAGGCGAAAATGGAAAAGTATATGCTTTTGAACCTAACCCGAGAAATTTGGATTATTTAAAAAGGCACTTAGCCATAAATGGAGTTACAAATGTAGAGGTGATGGAGTGTGCAGTATCAGATAAAGATGGTTATGCCTCATTTGATATTGATAAAAGACATGATTTAGGACACATATCCGATAGCGGGTCTTTTAAAGTTAAAATATGCACTCTTGATTCTCTTGTTTTTTCAAAAAAGATTTTGCCCCCTAATTTTATAAAAATAGATGTGGAAGGTGCTGAATTTCAGGTTCTAAACGGAGCTAAAGAAATACTGAAAAAATTTTCTCCGGTTTTAATTCTTGATATCCATTCTCCTGAAATTGGTAAAAGATGTATTGAATTGTTAACACCTTTTGACTATTCATTCTATCCAATAGATAATCAATCCCCCAAAGATTCCCATGAACTTCTCGCCATCAAAAAAGAAAAGGGTTAATTTTCTTAAACTTTTAAAATATTACTTAAAATCCACTTTTTCAATCCTTCAATTTTACCTTTTATAGAGAGTTTTAATATCTTCAAAGGAATCCTTTTCCATCTAAAGAAGTCGTATAAATAGAGGATTGGTCCGTAGGAGGTTCGCTGCCCTATTAAAAAGAAATAAAGAAGGAATATAACTTTTCTAATAGGAGAAAGATGCTTTAATAACACATATACGGTAGCGAATGAATATTCATATACTCCTATCTCATCCCCTCTTTGATGGGATATCCTTGGCACAGCATGATGATAGACTTTTATTTCTGGGTCATAAATAAGTTTATAACCTTCCTTTTTGGCATTTAATGACATGTCAAAATCATTATGAACACTACTATAACTATTAAGAAGCATGTCAAATTTATATTTTTTTAAAATTTCGCTTCTAAAACTCATATTTACTCCTTTGAGTATGTCAACCTCCACAGGAAGAAGTGGATGGAGAGAAAGGTGATGATTTCCTATCGCTCTACCAAACCATTGTAGTTTTCCAACTTTTTTACATGGTGAATCACATTTTATTTTTCCATTCTCTATGATTATATCTCTTCCCCCAACCCCTCCAATATTTTCGTCTTTTTCATACCATTTCTCTATTCTTTCAACCCAGTCAGGAAAAGGTTCTGCATCATCGTCTGTGAAGCATATAATATCTCCACATGCTATTTCTACCCCAGCATTCATTGCATATGCCTGCCCTGGTTTATTTACAGTTACTATTCTTAAATTATCAATTTCGTTTTTTTCGACCTGCAAAAACTCTATTGTTTCATTATCCTCTTCCCTTGCAACTATTATTATCTCATCGGGCTTTCTTTTCTGCTTTTTCAACGCCTTTAAACATTTTTCCAGAAAAATTTTTCTTTTGTAGGTAGGGATTATTACACTTATTTTCATAATTTGAATAATATACGGAAATTGATTTGTAAACAAGATTTCATTATTTTAAAAAATGTGGAATCTTTCTCCATAACAATAGGCATCTGTACAATGAACAGACCGGAATCTTTAGAGAAGGCGCTGAAATCTATAAAAAATTCTACCATTCCTCCCAATGAAGTCATAGTATCAGATGACACTGCGGTGGAAGAAATAAAGATATTAAATAAAAAATTGTATGAAAAATACGGTGCAATATACCTTGAGGGTCCCAAAAAAGGGCTTAGTGCAAATAGAAATAACATTTTGAAACACATAAATTCAAATTTTATTCTTTTTATAGATGATGATGTAGAACTAAATCCTTTGTTTATAGAAAAATCACTAAATTTTATTAAAGAACACATGGACGAAAAAGTGGTATTAACTGGAAAAGAGATAATAAACAAAGAAATTATTGCTGAACCTATTAGCCTTTCTTTCTGGGGGCATTACAAAAAAGAGGGCTCTCATATTCATACAATATGCATAAATTCTACCGTCTTTCCCGCTTCTGCATTTAGAGAAGCACTTTTTGATGAGGAAATATTCTATGGAACAGAAGAAAGGGAGATGGCTTTAAAACTTTGCAAAAAGGGATTTAAAATAATTTACAATCCTGAAATTTTCAATTATCATTATCCATCCCCTGTAAATAGAGAGATGTATAGTGAACATATATATTTTTCTTTTTTCTATTTTGGGTTTAAGCGATACCTCTTTTTTGAACCCTCCTTTTTCAAGTTTGTAGTGTTTGCTATTCTTTCTTTGCCAAAGTTTGTGGGTGGAGCAATAAGAGGAAAAAGATTTGAAGAAATTTTTAAAATTGTAAAAGCCTACCGGAATGCCTGGAAAAAATTCCTTCCCTATTTATTCAGTGGCAAAAATCCTTTTAATGTTGATGGCACTTAAAATTTTCTCTGCCCTGTTTTTCCAAGTGAATTTTAAAGCGGTATTCCAAGCATTTTCAGAAAGATTTTCTTTCAATATTTTGTTACTTAAAATTATTTCCAACGCTTTACATAATTCAGTGACATCTTCTGGAGGAACAAGCCATGCATTCCATTTGTGAATAAGAACATCTCGTAAAGGCGGAAAATCTGAGCTAACAATTGGTCTTCGGGCAGCGAGGTATTCAAACATTTTTAAAGGGCTCATTATGTTATGAGTGAGGGTTTTTGTAGTATAAGGCATTACCAGAATATCGGATGCCCATTCAAACAGGGGCACATCTTTGGGAGGCACATATTTTACTATTTTTACATTTTGAGCAGATTTTTCATTTTTTAATTTATTTAAACGTTCTAAATCTTTTTCAGTGGCTCCCACCAATAAAAATAATATATTTTTCATTCTTACGGCACATTCAATCAAAATTTCCGCTCCTCTTCCTTCATATAAATCTCCTATTAAAGTTATAATTGGAATATCTAATGGCAAATTTAATTTTTCTCTTGCAGTCTGCATATCTAATGGATTTTTATATCTTTCCTCATTTACCCCCAAGGAAGCCATGAGCAATTTTTCGGGAGAGACTCCGTCTTTTTTAAAAAGTTCCAAAAGAGGGGTTGACATACAAACAAATAGCAACATATTTTTTTTCTGGAGGCGGAAATTAAAAATTTGTGATAGGGTCTATAAGGTTGATAAGTATCTGGATTGAAAATTACTTTTACTTTTTTTGAAAGTGATAAAAATATTGCTGTCCATGGGTGGTCCGTATAAACGATAACATTTTTCGCACGAGAAAATAAAAAATAACCAGCTACTCCTATTCCATAGGTAATTGAAGAGAAACGGATTCCTGGGCGAAGTATTTTTATACATTTTGTTTTTACTAGAGTGTTTAATTGATAATAATTTTTGATTTCTTCTCCATCTACTTTCACAGGGAGTATTAAAGATGTATCAATTCCTATTTCCTTAAAGGCCCCCGCCATATTTACAGAAGCATACGCAAGAGCATCTCGGGATAAAGGATTGCTATATGAAACTACAAAGATCTTCATCGTTGATTTTTTTTAAAAAATTTTTTATAAATTGTAAAGAGATGAATAATTATGAAAAAATAAGTAAAGGATATGACGCATTTCATCGTGAAAGAAGATTAACATTAGAAGACGAATTAAAAGAACCTTGGAATCAATTGATAATTTCTCATCTCAACCCTTACGAGTTAGATCACCTCTTTATACTCGATTGTGCATGCGGAAAAGGCTCATTGCTAAAATATTTCTCAGAATACACAAAGGGAAAACCTATAGGGGTAGATATCTCAAGTGTTGCCTTGGAAGAAGCTAAAAAGTATTCTCCAGTGGTTAAATCTTCCATTTATTCCTTACCATTTAAAGATAACTCATTTGATATAGTAATATCTGCTGAAACCATAGAACATTTAGAGGAGCCAGAGAATGGAATCGCAGAATTATGTAGGGTATGTAAAAATTTTTTGTTTATCACTTTTCCCAATCATTTTAATTTAAGAGGGATATATTTTCTTTACCGAAAGTATATAAAAAGACAACCCCTCATTTCTGAACAACCGATAGAGAGGAGACTTATTTTTCCTCAAATAATATGGTGGCTTAAAAAAGGGGATTTAAAATAAAAAAAAATAGATGGAAAAAGGGTAATAGAAATATTTTTGCCAAAGCATGCCCCTTTTAATATTAAATTTTTTGAGAATTCACTTTTAAGAAAATTCTTAGCGCCTTTTGCACTCCATCTATTTATTAAAGCTCAAAAGAAACTTTCAAAAACATAAATTTTTATTTTATTTTCTCCTCTTTTACCAAAAAATAAAATGTTTTTATTATTTTTCCCCATTTTAAAACTGCCCATAACCCCATTGTGATGGCATTTATACATAATTTATAAAAAAACTTCTCCGCAAAAAAAATATTTATTATTACAAAAAAAGAAAGAGTTATAAAAAATTCAAAAGCGATTTTGAAAATTTTATTATCTAAAATGTGGAGTTTTTTATTTATAAAGTTCCAATACATGATAACTGTACTAATTTGAGAGAAAAATAAAGCAGTGGGAAGTGCATATATATTCATGAAACTTATGCCCCCCCATAGAAAAAGTGGATAAAGAATAATGAAAACTATACCCACTTCCAAAAATTTTAATCCCCCTTTAAGAATATATGTAAGATGAATTAACGGTGTCTCAAAACATAATATCCAATAAAAAAGGGTCAACAAAAGAAATATATAAAACATTATCCGTAGCTGTTCACCCGAAATCTTTGAACTAAATATTACACTGAACACCTCATTAAAACCCACTATAAATGGCATCACCATCAAAATAAACACAATAGAACTATTTTGAATTGTAGAAATTAACCTTTCTTTTAATTCACTAATTTTATTTTCAGAGTATAAAAATGAAACTTTTACATAAAATACATTCAGTATGGGAGAATTTGTTATTTCAAATATAATTCCAACCATTCTCAAGGCATATTTATAAATTGTCAAATAACCCGTCGGAAAAAATGAGAGGACATTTGTTGTAATTGGGTCTTTGAGAGAATACAGAATTCCTGCGATCCTCGTTGGAATGCTCTGCTTTAATAAAAATAAAACCTCCCTATTTTTAAAAGGATTTTGAAATTTCCATTCCAGCCTTCTTCTGGAATAAAAAAGTAGAATCAGAAAGTTGAATATGGAACTTAGGAGGGCAGAATATACTATTGCCTGAATTCCGATTTTTTGAGCAAAAGAAAAGAGGAATATTATTTTGAAAAGAGGAGGAAATAGAGCAATTAGATATGTAATAAACATGAAAAAATTAGCATTGAGGGTAGCATTTAAAATTGCATTTATACCTGTAAAAGGGATTGAAAATACATATATTCTAACGAGGTGGGAAGATAGATGTATTTTTTCCTCTGTAAATCCTGTAGCAAAAATTTTTACAATATACTGTGAGGCAATAAACAGGGCAATGGCGATAATAATTTCCATTCCCGCTCCAAAAAGAAGCACACCTCCAGAAAATTTCTTCGCTTCTTCTAAATCCCTTGCTTTTATATCATTGTAAACGGGAATATAAAAATCTAAAATAAATCCAAGAAGTAAGCCATTCAGGAATTCTACCGCGGTTAGAGCGAGATAATATGTATCAGTCTGAAGTCCTGCTCCAAATACTCTGAGGATTAACACCTGAAAGGTTAGAGAAAGAAGAACTCTTATAACGACAAGAAGATTTAAAAGGCTAACCATAGTTTTTTATTATAGTTTGGTTATATAAGAAAGCAAATATGTGGTTTCTATTTGGGGGTGAACCCCCTCCCTGACCCTCCTCTTTGTTTTTTCAGCTCCCCCCTCTCTGAGGGGGGATACAGGGGGGTGAAACCCCTCCCTGACCCTCCCCTAAAAGGGGAGGGGAGAAATCTGAAAAATAGAGGATGAAGGGGGGGTGAAACCCCTCCCATACCCTCCCCTAAAAGGGGAGGGGGAAAAATCTGAAAAATAGAGGATGAAGGGGGAGGTGGAACCTCTCCCTGACCCTCCTCTTTGTTTTTTCAGCTCCCCCCTCTCTGAGGGGGGATACAGGGAGGTGAAACCCCTCCCATACCCTCCCCTAAAAGGGGAGGGGAGAAATCTAAAAAATAGAGGATGAAGGGGGGTGGAACCCCTCCCATACCCTCCCCTAAAAGGGGAGGGGGAAAAATCTGAAAAATAGAGGATGAAGGGGGAGGTGAAACCCCTCCCTGACCCTCCTCTTTGTTTTTTCAGCTCCCCCCTCTCTGAGGGGGGATACAGGGGGGTGGAACCCCTCCCATACCCTCCCCTAAAAGGGGAGGGGAGAAATCTGAAAAATAGAGGATGAAGGGGGAGGGAAGAAAAGCGCGGTAAGGAGAGGATAAGGAAAAAAACGGGAGTTGTTTTGAAATAAGAAATTTCGTAGAAATAAAAAATGAAAATTCTTCATATACTAATTACCCCTGATTTTCCTCCAGAGAGGGGAGGGATACAGAGGTGTTTGTCCGATGTTTATGAGACATTTCCTGAAGATTCACTTCTTGTAATTACACCATATACAAAAGGGGCAAGGGAATTTGACAAAAATCAAAGATACAGGATAAAAAGGACCGGTAGAGTTTTTCCGTTCAATAACAAAAGGATGAGAAACCTTATATTCATCATTTCAGCCTTTTTTCTACTGGTTTTTGAAGTTATAAAAAGCAGATTGTTGAGAAGAAAGATCATCATTCATTCGGGTCACATCCTTTCAGGAATTCCTGCACTTCTTATGAAAAAAATTTTTGGAATTCCATATATTCAATGGACCTATGCAATAGAGGTTATGGACAGAAGAAGGCTCTGGATTATAAAAAGGGTTCTGAATGAAGCAGATTTTGTCCTCGCAATAAGTAGATGGACAGAGGATTATTTGAAGAAATATACAGAACCTCAAAAGATAAAAAGAATAAGGCTCGCCCTTCCAGAAATTGAGGAGCCATCAAAGGAGAAGGTTGAGGAATTGCTGAGGATGTATAAAGGTAAGAGGGTGATTCTCTCGGTTGCAAGACTTACTCAACTTCAGAGATACAAGGGAATAGATATGACAATTGAGGCAATGAAAATTATAAGGGAGAAATTTCCTGATGCTGTTTATGTTGTGATTGGAGATGGGGATTTTAAGAAAGAGTATGAAAGGATGGCTGATTCAATGGGTTTGAAAGATAGCGTTGTCTTTGCAGGAGGTGTATCCGATGATGAACTTTCTGCATATTATTCAATATGCGATTTGTTCATTATGCCTTCAAGGGTTGAGGAGAATGAGAGAGGAATTTTT
>Ga0197143_1002740_pt1 | contig 12548 bp, 12 predicted proteins | sample GBS70_MetaG_FD_148603 | JGI IMG/M metagenome (GOLD analysis project Ga0197143, IMG submission 148603) | Sediment microbial communities from Great Boiling Springs, Gerlach, Nevada, United States - GBS 70_MetaG | ecosystem: Environmental > Aquatic > Thermal springs > Hot (42-90C) > Sediment...
CTGTTGTCGTCAAGGCGGATGGTTTGGCAGGTGGAAAAGGAGCCATAGTTTGCAAAACAGAGCAAAGCGCAATAGAAGCGGTGGATTTTCTGATGGTAAGAAAAGCTTTGGGAAAAGCTGGGGAAAGAGTTGTGATAGAGGAGTTTTTGGAAGGAGAGGAAGGGTCTTACATAGTTATGGTCAATGGGGAAGAGTATATCCCTTTGCCTACTTCTCAGGACCACAAGAGACTCTTGGACTCAGATAAAGGGCCAAACACAGGTGGTATGGGCGCATACTCTCCTAATCCTTTCATTGACGAAAAAACTGAACAGGAGATAAGAAAAAACATCATAGAAAAAACCCTAAAAGCTCTTGCAAAGGAGGGTATATACTACAGGGGATTTCTATACGCCGGACTTATGCTAACTTCCGATGGTCCAAAGGTTTTAGAGTTTAACGTAAGGCTTGGAGACCCAGAAGCACAACCTTTGCTGATGAGGATAAGGGGAGATTTCTTTGAAAAGCTTTTGAACTTCTACGAAGGGAAAAGGATAGAGCTGGAGCTGGATGATAGATGGGCTTTGTGTGTAGTTTTGGCAAGTAAAGGTTATCCTGATAATCCAGAAGTTGGCAAGGAAATTAAAGGTTTGGAAGAAGCACAAAGAGAAGGAGCCATTTTATTTCACTGTGGAACCAAGATAGAAAACGGTAAGCTTTTGACCGCAGGGGGCAGAGTTTTAAATGTGTGCGCATGGGGTAAAGACATAAAAGAGGCAAAAGTAAAAGCTTACAAAGCAATTGAAAAGATAAACTTTGAAGGTATGCAATACAGAAAGGATATAGGGGACAAAGCTATCAGGTTTTTGGGACTTTGAAAGCTTTATAAACTGCGGAAAAGTCAAGGTTTGATAGACCCATAGCCTTTGCAAGCCCATAGGCTTCTTTTATGTTCTGTAAGGCAAAGGTAAAGCCTTCTACGTCTTTTACAAGGTCTTGGGCGTAGTGGAGGTCTTTGTGTATGAGTTCTACCGAAAAGTGAGTGGAGAAGTCTTCTTCCAAAAGTTTTTGCTTTTTTACGTCCAGAATGTAAGACTTTCCTGCACCGCTGTTTAGCACGTCTATTATAAGCTCTTTGCTAAAACCTGCCCGCTCCCCTATGGCTATGGCTTCCGCCAAGATCTCCATAAATCCACCCAAGACTATGTTATTTATGAGTTTAAGCTTTGTCGCATTGCCTACTTGCCCCACGTAAAAGATGGTCTTGCAGTATTTTTCAAAAAGAGGCTTTAGCTCTCTAAACTTTTCCTCCTCTCCAGCTACCAAGATGGTAAGCTCTCCCTTTTGGGCAGGTATCACACTGCCAAGCACCGGGGCATCCAAGTAGCTACAGCCAAGCCCTTTTAGTTCGTTGTATGCACTTTGCACGTATGCGTAGTGGTTTGTGGTCATATCTACAACAGTCTTTCCCTTTAGGTCCCCTTCCACCAATCCTCCTTTGCCAAAGATCACTTCCTCGCTGGCTTTGGAGTCAAAAAGGATAATCAGAATGGTATCCACCATCTTTGTAAGCTCTGATGGCCTTTCTGCTATTTCCACCCCCAAGTCCAAGGCTTTTTCTTTTGTTCTGTTCCAAACTACAAGCTCCACACCCTGAGATAAAAGCCTCTTTGCAATAGTTTTACCAAGCACACCCAAACCTATAAATCCTACTCTCATGAAGATTGATTTTAAAATAAGAACCGATGTTTTTCCTTTTATTGTTTTTACCTTTCAGCATACTTGCCAGCGAGCTTACCCTTTGCTATAAGGCTTACTATTTGTTTTTCCCTGTAGCCCGCACCTGCATAACCTACAAGCAGGAAGGAGAAAATCTAAAGGTTTCAAGTTGGGTCAGAACCATCAACGTAGGTAGCCTTGTAAAAAGGGTATATAACCACGGCTATGCGGTAATTTACATAAAAAGTTTAACTCCCATTGAGTTTTTCTACCACCAAGAAGAAGGAAGCTTTAAAAGAAGACAGCACTATACCTTTAAAGACTCAAAGATTTACGTAAAAGAAATACACTACGTAGAGCTAACAGAAGAACAAGAAAGGATAGAGGAAAGAGTTTATGATTATACGGATTATGTGGATCCCTATACCGCAAGTTTGATGCTATACAAGAGCGCTCTAAAAGAACAAAGCGGAAACTTGAAGATGTTTTACGATGGTAAAACCTACAGCATACCATACTCCGTGGTGGGTGAAGAGTGGGTATTGGAAAAATACAGGGCTTTGGTTTTAAACGTGCAACCCAATATAAAAACAAAAGGACTTTTGAAGCCAAAAGGTATGTGGAGACTGTGGATAGATAGGGAAAATTTGTTTCCTGTAAAGATGCAGTTGCTTTTTGTTTTAGGAAGTGTAAAGGCGGTTCTGGAAGAGGTAAAGGGAGATATAGAGCTTTTAAAGAGGATACTTTTATGAGTCCAAAGGATGCGATTATCTTAGGCTTTGTTGAAGGATTGACAGAATTTTTGCCAGTATCTTCCACTGGCCATCTTATACTCACAGCCCATATATTAGGCTTAACTCACAATGAATTTACCAAAAGCTTTGAGATTTCTATCCAGCTTGGTGCCATACTGGCGGTTTTTTTCCTTTACCTAAAAAGATTCTTAACAGACTTTGAAACATGGAAGAGAATAATATTGGCTTTCGTTCCTACTGGCATACTTGGCTTTATCCTTTATAGGTTCATCAAAGGCTACTTGATCGGAAATGATTTGGTGGTAGTAGTTAGCCTTCTCTTAGGTGGCGTTTTTTTGATTTTTGCGGACAGATGGTGTGAAAGATTTTGCCATATAGATCAAGTTCAAAAGTTAGCCCTTAGCAAAGCTTTTGTGATTGGTCTTTTTCAGTCTTTGGCTATGGTGCCGGGCGTTTCCCGAAGCGGAGCGACAATAATAGGCGGTATGCTTATGGGACTAAACAGAAAACAAGCAGCAGAATTTTCCTTTTTGCTGGCAGTGCCAACCATGCTATCCGCCACAGGCTATGACCTTTACAAGTCCTACTCCCAGTTTAGCTTTCAGGAGTTTCATCTCTTGGCAACAGGCTTTGTGGTTTCCTTCTTAACAGCCATCCTATCAGTAAAGCTTTTCCTAAGATTTGTATCTTCATACAGTTTTCTACCCTTTGGTATTTACAGAATATTAGTTAGTCTCTTGTATTCATATTTCTTCTTGTTTTAGCTGGATCCATCGTCCGTTAGTTTTAGAATAATAACACTCTGGTTTGCCGATGTTTAGTTTTTTGAACTTTTTGTATTCTTCAATATTTTTTAAAAATTCCTTCATGTGTTCTTCCGAATCAAAGAAAAGATATTGATCTGCACACTTTAACACGACGTAATTTTTGTTTTCCCTTATTACTGCCGAACACAAGGCACAACGCGTATTTTCCGAAAGCTTAGGTGGTGGGGCGTTCTTTTTGTCTTTGTAAGCCCAATAGAGCATTGCCAAAATAGAACCAATGGCAAAAAACTCATACACCACAGCGTGGAAAAAAGACAGCACTCCCAACAAAAAGCTCAACACGGTGGTAAATATCCCACCTACTGTAAGAATGGCGGTTATGAATATATACCTTACTCTTGCACCCAAGAATATTAAAGCTATTATGGAAGCTATGCCAATGGCTCTAAGAAGGCCTACGAGGATTATAAGAATGTGTGCAAGCTCATGCCTTTCCATGACTAAAAGTGGGCTGGGCGGGAGTCGAACCCGCGACCCACGGATTAAGAGTCCGTTGCTCTGCCAGCTGAGCTACCAGCCCTTATATTGTTAATTATAAACCCTAAAAGACCATCCACCCTAAGGTCAAAGTCAAGGTAGAATAAATTTTCTGAAGGTTCAAGTTTAAAAAAGTCTTTTAAAGTTGTCAGGTAAAGCTTTTCCTTTTTTAGCACGAAGTTTTTGTAGTGATAGTGGTCTGGAAAGCTCAAAAACTTTTCAACTTTTATCCCAAGCTTTACCAATGTCTGGAAAAACTGCCCGTTGTCTCCCAAAGCGGAAAAAGCAACAAAGGTTTTGTCTTTGTAATCCACAATCTTTCCATCAGCGGAAACTATCCTCCAGTTGGTTCTGTAAAGTTTAAAGACAGGCTTTTCTAAGGTAAGATCCCACTCCTTTACATCTTGGTAAGAAAGCACCACAGCATCAGCCCTTTTGAGTGCACTTAATGGTTCTCTTAAACGTCCAAAGGGCAAAAGCCTGTCTTTTAAGTCCCCTTCCTTTAGAAGCACTATGCTTAGGTCAGGTTTTAACCTTCTGTGTTGAAATCCATCGTCAAGGATTATAACTTCCGCTTCAAGCTCCTTTATCGCAAAGTTTCCTCCTAAGACCCTGTCTTCGCACACCAACACGCTTGAGTTTTTCAAAACCTTTGAGAGCATGTAAGCTTCGTCTCCTACCTCTTCCCAACCTGCTTTAACTTCCCCTCTGTAGGATGCCATCAAAAGGCCCTTAGTTTTCCTTTTGTATCCCCTCAAAAGCACCGCGACATGAAACCTTTCAGAGAGAGCCTCCGAGATAAACCTTACCAAGCTTGTCTTTCCACTGCCACCTACCGAAAGATTCCCTACGCATACAACAGGCACATCCAAGGCATAAGACTTCAAAATCCCCCTATCGTATAGCCAATTTCTGAGCTTTACAGCGTAGTAGTAAGGATTAAAAAGGTTCATTTCAGAAGATAGCCTTTTGAGTCTTTAACAAATAAAAAGAAAAACAGCACACCACCCACTATAGCGCTTATATACTGAGTTATAAAACGCCAAAGTATGACGAACCCACCCACAGCTGAAAGTGAAAGAAAGCTGGAGAAAACCTCTATCCCACCCAGCTCACCCACCCCACTACCACCCGGTGTAGGACTCAAAAATATAGCGTAAAGCAATATTATTTGAGCATAAGTGGCTTCATAGAAACTTACAGACTGCTCAAAAGCCTTTATCAAAAATGCACCAGATAGCAAAAAGGATACATAAAGTAGCACACTATAAAGTGTAGCAAAGGCTAAGTGTAGTTTCTTGTTTTTCAAAAATAGTTTAGTCACTATCAAAAATCTGCTAAAGGTATACTTTACTTTCGCTATCAAACTTGATTTTTGCGCAGACCTATTGAAGAGTATCCTTCCTATTCTGTAAAATGCAAGGCTAAACAGACTGAGAACCAACAAAATAACCAAAAGCCTTAAAACAACTTGAGGATTTCTGTAGAAGTAATGCACCACAAGGGGAATGAACAAAAGAAAAAAGACTGTCCCCGTTATAGTCTTCATAGTAACAATGCTCATCACTTTGTGCAATCTCGCACCTTTTCTGGAAAGAGTATAAAGAGACATCATCTCTCCCCCCACGTGGGCAGGAGTAATAGTAGCTCCAAAGGTGTTTATGAAAGAAATAACGTAACCATACAGAAAAGGATAGTGCAAATTCATTGCCCTTGATAAGATAAAAATTCTAAGGTTGTCAAAGGTGTGGTACAAAAACATACTAAAAAGGGAAAGTAAAACAAATCGCTTATCCAAGGATAAAAAAACCTCAACTAAATCTTTGCTTAACGTTCTTTTTATCACGTAAACAAAGGAAAGAAACAGGATAATAACAGTTATAAAAATTCCGTAAAGAAAGGACCTCAGCACTGTATAATATAGTTTAATCCATGAACATCTTTTTGCTCGGTTCTGACCAAAGAATAGTGCGTGCTGCAAGGGTTTCTTTCGCCAAAGACGAACAGGTGCAAATAGAAAGGGACATAAAGCTCATAAAATATCTATTAGAAAACAGGCACTCTTCTCCCTTTGAACACGTAGTAGTTGCCTTTGAATCTTCGGAAGATTTTTGGCTTGATCTTTTGAGAAGAGTAAAAAATCCTACCTTTCAAGCTTACTTTGACGGAAAGTTCATCTGGCTAAACCTTAGAAACATTATCAATGCGTTGGATTACATACCTCAAAAGGTTATGCATACGCTCAAAGAAAGGCTCCCAGCAACTTACGCGATGATCAAAGGTGAAGAAGTAAAGGGCTATTCTACGGATAGGGCTTATGCCGAGGAAAAGATTGAAACCTCTTCGGGCTTTGTAGCTTTAATAGACAAGTTAGAGCTGGACAGCCCTATGGACTACTACACATTTTTGGTAGAGTGTCCCATATTTGTTGCAAGGCAGTGGTTCAGGCATAGGTTTGGCTCTTACAACGAAGTGAGCAGAAGGTATGTTAGCTACGAGCCAACCTTTTATATACCACCTTATCTGAGAAAGCAGGCAAAGCATAACAAGCAGGCAAGCTTAGACCAACCAGTGGAAGAACCCTGGAACTCTCAATTTTTGGAGAAGATAAAATTCTACGTTCAGGAGCTAAATAAGTGCTATCTTGAAATGTTAGAAAAAGATGTAGCAAAAGAAATTGCGAGAGGCATACTGCCTCAGTTTATGAAAACCCGCTTCTACTGGACTGTGCCAAGGATATCGTTGGATAACTTCATAAGTCTTCGCACCCATGAGTCAGCCCAAAAGGAGATAAGAGAATTTGCCTTAGCTATAAAGGAAATGGTAGGATATAAACAATGGGACAAGACTATGCAACTTTAAAGGTGCCAGCTAGCACGAGCAACTTAGGCTCTGGCTTTGACACCTTTGGACTTGCTATAAGTCTTTACAACTACTTTATGGCAAAGCCTTCAGACAGATGGTCCTTTGAGATAGAAGGAGAAGGAAAAGATCTACCTAAGGATGATGAAAATTTGTTCGCAAGGGTGTATATTAGAGCTTGCGAAGTTTTTGGGGGAAAGCCTTTTCCCCTGAAAGTTAAAATGATAAACCACATACCTACAGCCAGAGGTTTAGGCTCCTCTGCCACCGCCATAGTCTCCGCTTTGAAGTTTTGGGAACTCTTTCAGGAAAAGGAGTTAAGCGTTGAAGAAAAACTAAGGGTAGCCTTTGAGTTTGAGCCACATCCGGACAATCTACTACCAGCCCTCTTGGGCGGTTTTTTGGTGTGTGCGGTAGATGAAGAAGTTCATTATCAAAAACTTGACTTTCCAGAAGATATACGAATAGTTGTTTGCATACCAGATTTTGAGCTTTCAACCAAGAAAGCAAGGGAAGTTCTAAGGAAGGAAATCTCTCTAAAAGACGCGATTTACAATCTTCAGAGGGCAAGCCTATTGGTCAGCAGTCTTTGTAAGAGAAACTATGGGCTTTTGAAGGAGGCGGTAAAGGATAGACTGCATCAACCATACAGAAAGGAGCTAATTCCGGGTTTTAACGATGTATTAGAGAGTGCCTATTTTTCTGGAGCATTGGCGGTGTTTTTAAGTGGTGCTGGTCCTACTGTGGCATCCTTTTGTTTAGATGGAGAAGATAGAGTAGGATCAGCTATGGTATCTGCCTTTGAAAAACACGGCATATCTGCGAGCTACATGTCTCTTTCGGTGGATAAAGAAGGTGCGGTCTTTACCAAACTTCCAGCTTGACTGGTTTAAGAGATATAACTTTTGGTAGGATTTCTCTAAGCTGTTTGTTGCTTACCTTTATGAAAGTCTCCAATATATTTCCGTAGATCCTTGTTTTGAGGTTTGGGATAGATTCTAATGCCTTTGTTCTGTCCTTTGTAAAAACCGCAAGTATGAGTTTTGAGAAGGGCGGAAGGTTCTCTTCTTTTCTTCTTTCCAGTTCTGCTTCCAAAAAATCCTCTCTTAGGTAATTTTCTATAATCTCCCTTTCCAAAAAGCTCTGAATGTAAAGGCTTTTTTCCGCTATGGCCCTTGCCCTGTGGATGTATTTCCAAAAATCCTCTTCTGCGTTTATGCTCGGAACAGACAGAATGTTGTCTCCATGAACCAAGAAGACCTTTTTATAAACTCCCGATAAAGAAGGTTTGGTATCAAAGTGTATGCTCTCCCTTAGAAGTCCATACCTTTCTATCTCTTCCATAACTCTCTCTATACCAAATCCGTAGTGAATCACACTCCCTCCGCAGTGGGTGCATTCTGCCTGTCCCCTCCAATGACATCTTGTGCAGTATATGTTTGTGTCTGCTCTGCTAAACGTCAAAAAGGTCTTACATCTTGGACATTCTACCAAAAAACCACACCTTTGACAGTAAACGTAAGAGTATCCAGTTTTTCTTACCAAAAGTAAAGAATTATCATCAAGCTCAGAAAGAAGTTCTTGGGAAACAATCTCCTCTGGCTTTCTCTTTAAGATCCTAACTTCTGCGGAGTAGCCCAAGCGTTGTACTTCCCATTGATTACTCTTTATTCTTTGATAAACATCCACGCCAAGAGCACAGGTGTAATAAAAAAACTGACAACCATAGTATTTGTGCAGATGAAAAAGAAAGTTCCTCAGGTCTATGTATCCGTTCATTTTTGTATAGTGGTCGTCAAAGAGTACCACAGCGTGGAGGTTTTTAAACGGTACCATAAGCCCAAGCCTTCCGCTCAGAACTATCCTCCCCTCTTCCTGAGCCAAAAACCAGTTTTTAATAAACTGTCTTGGGCTTTCAAAGGATGATATAGAGATTACCCTATCTCCAAAGAAGGGTTTTAGTTCTCTCAAAAGGTAGTTAAGAGTAGGATTGTAAAAGGAAAATATGGCTAAGCTTTTTCCTTCTCCCAGAGCTTCTTCTATCAGCGCAAAAAGGCTTTCTGCAAGCCTTGAAAGGCTTCCAACCACCACCGTAGGCTTTTCCAGTTTTTTTACCAAAAAACCTCCACCCATCCTAAGCTCGGACCTTGGATTTATCGCAAAGTTCTGCATAAGCTCCCTTTCAACTTTCACAATACCACGAGAAATAAGCGCTTTCAGATCTTCAGAGGAAAAACCTTCCTCCCTTAACTCTTCCCTTGAAGCGTAAAGCCTTTCCCTCAAATAAGCCAAAAGCCTTACCCTTTCTGCGTATCTTTTTGTCCTTCTCAACTTAGATAGGGCTACCTCAAAGGGAACGTTTAACTTAAACAGCTCCACCTCTACATCGGGAGCAGACCAGTCTTTTTTTACTCTTAGCAGTCCCTTCTTTACAAGCATATTTATCAACTCACTTCCAAACCTTTTCTTTCCTAATTCCTCTTTTACCAATTTCCTATCTGCAATCCAGCTGAGAATTTGCTTTGTTTTAGGGTCCAAAGCCTGAAAGGAAGATAGAGAAACTTCAAGAAAGCTTTCTTCCGTCCAGTTCCAATGAGAGGGAATAAGCTCCCACATCAACTGCCAAGTGGGTAATCCATAGATTAGGGCTAAGTCTTTTACCGCCTCCAAGTTTTTAAGGTCTGTAAAAGGCAGTTTGTCCGGAAAAACCAAAGGTTCGTCTTTCCCCTCCTCCGCCAAACCAACTACTACGCCTGTTCTTCCGTTTATCAACACCCTATAGCCTATGGGGGAGCCTTTGTAGGGAAAGGAAGCCCTTACCTTCAATATCCTCCCACCGGGTATAGCTATTTTCAAACACGAGAGCATACTCTTAGTTCTATTGTAATATGGGCAAGGTTTTCCAAACTTTCCAATCTTTTTGAGATATTCTGAAGGCTTATACCCTCTTCTGTTTCTACTGTCAGTATGCAGGCATACTTATCGTGGTGGATCCTAAGAATGTGTATGTCCTTCACAGAACTTTTCCCGTCCTTTTGGACTGTATCCACGATCCTTTTAACTAAGGGGCTATCCATCTCTCCATCGGTTAAGATTATGGCGCATTCCTTTGCTAGTTTGTAAGCCCAAAAGGTTATAAGTCCAAAACCTATCAAACCAAAGAAGGGATCAAGAAACCAAAGACCAAAGTACATCCCACCCAAAAGGGAAAATATCGCAAACACAGAGGTTATTGCATCTGCAAGTAGATGTTTATAAATAGCCTTTGCATTTATATCGTGCTCTTTGTTTTCTAAAATTATTATGCTCACAAGATTTACAACCAAACCTATTACTGCAACAAAGAGGGCATGTTTATACTGTATGGGCTCAGGTTTTATTACTTTTAGCACGGCTTCCTGAAGTATAAGAATAGCAAATATTCCCAATATTATGGCACTTGTGTAAGCTCCCATTACCTCAATCTTCCAGGTGCCAAAAGAGAACTTCCCCTTTTTTAGCCATCTTTTGGAAAGGATGTATGAGAGTAGAGCCACACCGTAGGCTACCGCATGAGTACCCATATGGATACCATCTGCAAGAACAGTAACCGAATTGAAGTAGATACCACCTATTATTTCCAAAAGCATCGTGAGAAGAGTAATAGCTAAGATTATAGCTGTGATTCTTTCTGTTTTGCCTTCCCACAGGAAGGAATACTCCTTATAGCAATGACTTTGCATGTGATTTAAAATAGTTTTTTGATGCTAATAAATTTCATGATTTAAATCATACTATCATCATGTGGAAGTTTTTTATACTAAGAGATTTAAATCAAAAGGAGGAGTAAAATGGCACAGCACGAGGTGCACCATCACCTTGGAGAGCATGAGTATAGCTTTTGGCCCTTACCTGTGGGACTAGCAATTCTTCTGCTCCCTGTAACCTTTGTGTCTTACTTTGTGTGGCAAAAGCCCATGCTTGCCCTAATTTTGGGAGGGATATCACTGGTACTATTCGTCCTGTCTTTGGCCGGCTGGGCCTATGAGTTTTATAAAAAGGGGCATGAAGAAGGTTTGGGCTTCCCCGCTATGGTTTTCTTCATAGTTTCTGAAATAGTTATATTCGGCACTATGTTTGCGGCTTTCTACATGGCAAGGGTAGCCCATGCGGACAAATGGCCTGAGTGGGTTCCCAAGGAAATGAACTTAATAATGCCGGTCATACTAACCCTTATCCTTTGGACTTCCAGCGGTACTGCAGTAATAGCAGAGAAAGCTATAGCTTCTGGAAAAAGATTTTTATCTACGCTTTTCTTCCTAATAACTATAGCCTTAGGTTTGATTTTCGCAATTTTGCACATATATGAGTGGATTCACCTTTGGCACGGTGGCTTTACCATAAGCTCAAACATGTATGGTACAGGCTTTTATGCTCTTACAGGTATACACACATCCCACATATTCGTGGGTATATTCATGCAATTGGTTGCTATAGCTCTAATACTAACAAACCAAATATCTCATCATAAAGGACACACTTACATTAGAGCCACTGTTCTTTACTGGCACTTTGTAGACCTTATGTGGCTTTTGGTAGCAAGCAGTGCCTATCTGGTGGGTAGCTTGGTATGAAGCTTATCCTTCTTCTGCTTCTTCCTCTTTTAGCTATGGCTTACAGGATATCCAACCATGGCGAGCAGGATTTGTCAGTCGTGAAAATTAAAGAGGAGCTATACTTGGGTAAAACGATACCTGACGCAAAGGTTAAAACTCTAACGGGAGATGTAAGTCTGAAAGAGTTTATAAACCAAAAACCCACAGCCCTGATCTTTGCTTACTATACTTGCGAAACCGCTTGCCCTCTCACTGTTCAGAACGTGAAAAAATTAGTTCGCTCAGAATACAAAGATTACAGATTTGTGGTCTTATCCTTTGACGAAAGGGATAGTCTGGAGACTCTTAAGGTATTTGTAGAGAAAAACTTCGGTAGCCATGTCCCTAAAAATTGGTTGGTAGGTCTTCTTTCAAAGGAAGATATAAAAAAGCTAACAGAAGCTACAGGCTACAAGTTTTATTACATACCCAGGGACAAAATCTTTATACACACCTCTGCAATAATCTTTATTTCGCCTTCTGGCAAAATAACCAGACACCTTTATGGAGCTTTTCCTACAGAAAAAGACCTCAAACTTGCATTCATAGAAGCTCAAAAAGAACAACCTAAGCTTAATAATATAATTGACTTGGCTTTACTTGCGTGCTACAGATACGATAGTGCAAGGAGCAAGTATGTGATAGATCCCATGCTTATCTTTGCAAGCTTAGGAATAGGTGCGGTGCTTGCAACGCTTGCTATAGGTTTGTTTTATAAACCAAAAAAGGAGGTTTTAAGATGAGGCGTGCCATGTTAGGCTTGCTTGGTGCATTTAGTCTAAGCTTTGCCGAACCTCTTGCAGAGCCAGCCCAATTGTGGGATAAGATGTACTACATATGGCTCGCTATATCCGTGGTAATATACCTGGTGGTATTCGTACCAGGGGCTTACTTTTTAGTTAAGTACAGATATAAAAAAGGTTCAAACGAAGAAGCACAGCACGTTCATGAAAACCCTATGCTTGAAGTCCTTTGGATCATAATCCCTGTGATAATAGTTATATACCTTGCTACGCAAGGCTTTGCCTTTTACAAAACCCAAAGGACTGCCCCAGAAGGAGCTTTGGAAATAAAGGTAACGGGTTTTATGTGGGGTTGGTCCTTTGAATACCCTAATGGAAAACAGGTTTATGCTTTCTTTAACATGCTTGAAGATCCAGAAACAAAATCTTACCTTCCTTTTGACAAAATACCGGATATGGCAAAAGCTTACATACCTGCAGGAGTCCCTATAAAGGTTCTTCTTACCTCTCAGGATGTAATTCATTCCTTCTACGTCCAGCCTGCCAAGGTAA
>Ga0197143_1002742_pt1 | contig 12541 bp, 9 predicted proteins | sample GBS70_MetaG_FD_148603 | JGI IMG/M metagenome (GOLD analysis project Ga0197143, IMG submission 148603) | Sediment microbial communities from Great Boiling Springs, Gerlach, Nevada, United States - GBS 70_MetaG | ecosystem: Environmental > Aquatic > Thermal springs > Hot (42-90C) > Sediment...
CCCTCCAGCTGCTTGTACACAACTTCGCGGAACTTGTCGTGCGCAAACTCATAGCGCCCCCCACGCTCGCTCAAGAGCCCCTGCGAGACCAACTCTGCTAGATGCGCCAAGAGCTCCTCCGAGGTGCCCTCCCACGCAGCTTCTATCACCGCAAGCTCGAGCTGCCCCGCGCACGCCAGCAGCTGTAAGACCCGCTGCGCCGCCGCGCTTGCCCGCTGCACCCGCCGCATGAGCAACGCTTGAGCATGGGGCAATAGCTCGACCCGCACAGCTTCCCTCAGACGCCACCGTCCTCCCTCAGGAGTGAATGCCCCGTTCTCAAAGAGCGCCTGCAGCACCGCGGTCGCCAAGAGCGGATTCCCCATGCTCTCCCGATAGAGATGCCCTCCAAAGTCCGAAGCCACCTCCAGCTCATCGGCGAGCTTCTTCACCAACTCGTGCAGCTCTTGCTCGCTCAAGCGCTCCAGATGAATCTCTTCCAGCCGCCCTAAGCGCGCCGCTTGATGGCGCACCCGCTCCAGCTTCCCCCCAAGCTCCTCCGTCCGCGCCGCCCCTATAATGAAGAGAGATTCGCCCATCCCTCTCTCCATAAGATAGCAGAGAACATCGAGGGAGTGGCTGTCCGCCCACTGCAAGTCGTCAAGCATCACTATGAGAGGAGCACGCCGCGCTAGGGCACATATCAGCGCAGAGAGCGTCTCAAAGAGCCGGAACTGGCGAAACTCCGCAGGAAGCGCCATCCCCGAGAACTCACCAAGAGAGCGCAGCTCCGGGAGAACCTCCGCCAGCTCCGCCACCCATGCGGATGGAATCCCCACAAGATCGGCTCTGCTCAGCTGGGCTTCCCGCAGCGCCTCCCTCCACGGGTGCCAGGGCAGAGGGCTCTCTAATTCGTAGCAGCGCCCATAGAGGGTCTGCGCCCCTTGATGGCGCGCCCACTTCAGAAATTCCTCCCCCAGCCGCGTCTTGCCCACCCCCGCCTCCCCATAGATCATCACGAGCCGCCCTGCCCCAGAGCGCGCTTTGCCCCAAGCTGACACAAGCTGATCCCATTCGCGAGTCCGCCCCACAAACGGCGGTCGCCTCATCTTCCCAGGGATGGCCACTTGCGGAGGCGCAGCCCTCGGATAGACCCGCTCAAGATCAAGAACTCTTTCAGACTGAATCTGTCTATACAGCTCCTCCGTCTGGGAGGAGGGCCGCTCCCCAAGCTCGCGCTCGAGCACGGCGCGAGCTCGCTCATACGCCCCAAGAGCCCGGGCCCTCTCCCCCGCACAGAACGCATAGACCATCATCTGGCGATAGAGCGTCTCGTGTAACGGCGATTCACGTATAGCTCGCTCCAGATAGCCTAAAGCTGAGCGATACTGTCCCCGCCGCGCCAGAGAGTCCGCCAACAGACTCAAGACCTCTACAAAGCGCTCCCGATAGCGCTCCCGAATCTGCAACGCCCACTCCTCGTAGCGATCTTCTGCTAAGTACTCCCCCCGATAGAGGGCCACCGCCTCCTGCAACTTCGCGAGCGCCTCGTCATATCTTGCTTCACGGTAGGCGCGCCGCCCGAGCTCCTCCAGCCGCGAGAACTCCTCCGCATCAATCCAACAGTCGCTCTCGGCGCTCAGAGCATAGCCCCCGCGACAGCTGACAATGAAAGAATACCCAAAGATCTTCCTCAGCTCGGCGACCCGGCCCCGCAAGTTCGACGCGGCGCTGCGCAAATTCTCACAGTCCGGCCAGAGATACTCGATCAGCTCATCAACGGAGAAGATTCGCCCGCGCTCGCCGGCCAAGATCTTCAGGAGCGCCAGGGTCTTGGCGTTCCTCCACGGCCCCACAAGCTCCCCATCGCGATAGACCGCAAAGCTCCCAAAGAAGAGAATTTTTACCCCATATGTGCCCTCACCCCGCCCTAGGGGCACCCCTCTCCCGTCTTCTGAACGGGAGAGGGGGCAGGGGTGAGGGCCATCATTGTAGCACTGCCGGGGGCCCCAGACAAGCCCCCTTCTCTGCGCAAAGTGAACACTTTGCACACACTTTGCAGAGGGCTGCTACACTCCCGCCGTCGAACAGAAACTCACACAGAAGGAGGCGAGCAACGATGTTCGACAGAGCAAAGATCGTGCGGACGGTCGTGGCGGTTCTGGCCCTTGGGGTTGTGGGGACGGTCTTGGTGGGGACGGCGCAGCAGCCGACAAACCCCGCGGATATCGCGAGCGCGTTAGTAGCCTACTACAAGATCGGCAATCGCCCAACAAGCATCACTGTAGCCGAGCTGGAGCAGCGCATCGCGTACTTCCCGGACTTTGGGAGTGGCACCATCGAAGCGATGAAGAAGGCCGCGCCCATCGAGACCGTGAGCAAATTAGTGAATCTCAAGAACAGCAAGGGGAAGAACTTATTGTCGCAGAAGCAGATCATTCTGCTCTTGACGTTCTATAACTTGAAGCCGTAGGCCGGGCCAGGCCCTCACCCTGCCCTGGCGGGCACCCCTCTCCCGTGGGTGATCTACGGGAGAGGGGTCGGGGGTGAGGGCCACTCACCCCTCCCGCACAAACCGCACCCTCCCATCAGGGCTCTTCTCCGCATAATACGCTTCGATCGTAATGGGCAGCCCTAGAGCCCGCAGCGCCTGCACGATCTCCCGGAGATCTTCGCGCTGGCGCTCCTTGAGAGATCTCCCCACCCCGAACTTCTGTAAAAACTGCGGGACGAAGCGCGCCTCGCTGTACCAGGCGCAGTCCTCGTGCGCGATCGCGATCACTCTCTTTAAACTGTGGCGCTCGACCAAGAACTTCACCCAGCGCTGCCCCACCCACGCAAACTTGGGAAGATACTCCGTCAGGAGCAGAAACTGCGGCCCGCCGGGAACAGCCAACAGATCATACTCCCCCGGCCCAAGCCCAAGCTGCTGCTCTAAAAATTCTTGGGTGTAGGGCAAGAACGCATTGCTTGAGCAGGCGATCACCAGCACGGCGCTCTCGCGCTCGACAAACTCACCCTGTGAGGTGTAGGCCACCTGGGGCATGGCTACTCCCTCGTGGGGCTTGGGCCCTCGGGCTCAGAGGTCTTAATCCCAAGCTTGCCCAGCAGCCCGCTGATGTCTAGCCCCAACGCCTGAGCCGTCTGAATCAGTTGGAACATCGTCGTGGGGACGGCAGTGGCAAGACGACTGAGGGTGTTGGTCCCGTTGGGGGAGCCACTGTCGAGCATCACCAACTTATCAATATTGCCCAACGGCGCCGCGACCGCCCCGGCCACCGGCGCAAAGGCTTGAATCACCTCGGGCAATCTCTCTAAGATGAGCATCGTCTTGGCGGACTCATCCAACTTGGAGAACGCTTCGGCCTTCTTGAGCGCGCCCTCGGCCTCCGCCAACAGCTTCGCTTTGACCCCCTCAGCTTCGGCCAAGAGCTTCGCCTTGACGCCATCGGCCTCGGCGAGGAGCTTCGCCTTCGTCCCCTCGGCCTCCGCCAACAGCTTCGCTCGCATCGCCTCGGCCTCGCCGATGCCCTCTAACGCTAATCGCTGCTTCTCGGCGTCAGCAATGATGATGATCGCCGTCTTGCGGCCCTCGGCCTCTAAGATCTCTTTCTGTTTGGTCGCTTCGGCCTGGAGGATGATCTGTTGGCGCTGGGCCTCGGCGGGCTTGATCACTTCGGCTAAGAGCTGCCGTTCGCGCCGGATGGCTTCCGCTTCGGCGACTTCGATTTGCTTCTTGGTGCGAATGAGCTCGACTTGCACCTCTTGTTCGACGACTTGCTGGCGGGCGATGGCTTCCGCGAGCGGGCCGGCTTGGCGCGCTTTAGCCTGCTGGGCTTGGACCTCAGCTTCAAATTGAGCCTTCTTCACATCGCGCTCTTTTTCAGCTTGAGCGATGAGCGCTAAGTTCTCGTTCTCGCGCTCCTTGGCCTCGCGCAGCGCCGTGCTCGATTTGATGATCGCCTCGCGCTCCGCTTCCGCTTCCCCGATGCGGGCGTCGCGCTTGACTTCGGCCGTGCGCTTCTTGCCCAGCGCTTCTATATACCCTTCAGAGTCCCAAATCTTCTGAATCGTTAGGACGTCCACCCCAAGGCCGATCTTCGCTAAGTCCGCCGCGGCCTCCATCAAGACTTCTTGATTGAACTTGGCGCGATCGCGCACGATCTCCTCGACCGTCAGCCGCCCGATGATCGAGCGCAAGTGCCCCTCTAAATTTTTATACGCGATCTGCTTGATCTCCTCCAAGCTGCGCCCAAGAAATCTCTCTGCGGCCGCGATCAGCGACTCCTCGTCGTTGCGGATCTTGACGTTGGCCACCGCTTGGGCGCTGACCAAGACCCCGTCTTTGTTGGGCATATCACGGACTTCAAGATCAATGGGGAAGATCGTCAAATCTAAATACGTGACGTTCTCGATGACCGGCCACTTGAGGGCCGCGCCCCCGGTCACGAGGCGAAAGCCCACCACCCGGCCATCGGGCAAACGGTGCTTCCGCCCGTAGAAGACCGCCACTTTGTTCGGGGGCACTTTAATATAGTTCCGAACGGCGGTCATCACCACGACCAAGACGATCAACGCGACCAGCACCAGCAAGACCGGCAATGCCGTCAATCCGAACATACCGCCTCCTTTCGGTTCACCCTCACCCCCATCCCCTCTCCCCTTCTGAGGGAGAGGGGAAAGAGAGGTGAGGGGAATTATACAGCCTCGACAATCACCACATCCCCACGGACGTCGAGGATCCGCACGATGGCCCCCTCGGGGATCGCTTGGCGATTGGCCGAGCGCGCCAAGCGCCGCGTCAGCTGCGCCTTGACGGTGCAGCTCACTTCTCCTAGCCCATCGGGAGGAATAGCCACAGTAACTCGCCCCGTCAGCCCGATCAGATCCCGATCTTCTATAAGCGAGCTCGCCTCTTGCGAGCGTACTAAATGCATCGCTAACAGATAGATCCCGCTCATGGCCACCCCAGCGAGTACCCCCCACAGCGAGCTGAGCATCGCCGAGAGATTATAATATCGAGCGATCGCCCCCACCGTCCCAAACGCCGTCAGAAAGACCGCAATAGACCGCAAGCTCAGAAAATGGGGCCCGCCCCCTTCCACCTCAGGAGCGACTTCGATATCCTCCCCAAAGACCCCAAAGAGCGCCGAGATCACCAGCAGCACCAGCCCGATCACTGCCAAGAGAATAAAGACGATCATCGCCCACTCCTCCAGTAATTCTATCGGCCCGACAGAGGATCTCGATAGATCTTACCAGACCAAGCCCCAAAGAGACAAATCCCCAAAAAAGAGAGGGCCGGGGTGATGCTGGGGGAGCATCACCCCGTGTGGCGTAGGAGGGAGGGGGGGCGACCCCTTAAGAGCCGCTGGGGAAAAATCCCCGTTCCCGGAGGCAAGGAGACGGGGCAAAACCCTGGCAGCCGATGCGCTAGCGCGCATACTAGGGGTCGCCTCGTCCAAAGAAGGAGGTGTCTAGCCCACCAGCTAGCTCTATTATACTATACTCGGGGGCCCTTTGGAAAGTTTCAGCCTTCGTCCCCGAACCGATAATTTGGGGCTTCTTTAGTGATCTGGACGTCGTGGGGGTGGCTCTCGATGAGCGCCGCGCGCGTGATCTGCACGAACTCCGCTGTCCTCTGGAGCGTCGGAATATCCGGGGCGCCGCAATACCCCATGGCGACCTTGACGCCTCCAACTAATTGATAGAGTACGTCGGCGACCTTGCCGCGATAGCGCACCCGGCCCTCGATCCCCTCGGCGATGGGCTCTTTGGAATCATCCCAAAAGTACCGCCGATCCCCCGTCGGAGCGTCTTTTAGCGCCCCTATAGAGCCCATCCCCCGATACGTCTTATACGTCTCGCCCTTGAGGGTGAAGATCTCACCGGGGGCCTCTTCGGTGCCGGCCAACAGCCCCCCGATCATCACCGCCGAAGCCCCAGCAGCCAACGCCTTGGCGATATCCCCCGAATAGCGAATCCCCCCATCAGATATAATGGGAATCCCAAACTTCTGAGCGACCTTGGCGCACTCGAGCACCGCCGACAGCTGCGGCACCCCTACCCCGCTGACGACCCGCGTCGTGCAGATCGAGCCCCCGCCGATGCCAACTTTGACCGCGTCGGCCCCCGCGTCTATGAGGGCTTCAGTCCCCTCAGCCGTGGCGACGTTCCCCGCGATCACGTCAACAGAGAATCTTTTCTTCAATGCCCGAACTTTCTCGATGACCCGCGAGCTGTGGCCGTGCGCGGTGTCCACCACCAAGACGTCCACCCCGGCTTCGATGAGAAGCTCCTCGCGCTCCATATCGAGCGAGACCCCCACGGCCGCGCCGCAGAGCAGCCGCCCGTGCGCATCTTTCGCGGCATTGGGGAACTGCTCCGCTTTCTTAATATCTTTCATCGTGATGAGGCCACACAGGCGGAACTGCTCATCCACCAAGGGGAGCTTCTCGATGCGATGCTTCTGTAAGATTCGCTTGGCTTCCGCAAGGGAGACCGTAGGCGGCGCAGTGACGAGTCTCTCTTTAGGGGTCATGCGGCGCGCGATGGGCTCGTCAAGATCCTCACGCACCTGCAAATCCCTGAGGGTGATCAGCCCCTCTAAGACCCCAGTCCTCCGGTCGACAATGGGAATCCCAGAGATATTGCGCTCGGCCATCAATTGCAAGGCACGGCTGATCGGCTCGTCCTTGGTGAGCGTCCAGGGGTCTTTGATAATGCCCGCTTCGTAGCGCTTCACCTTGCGGACTTCCTCGGCTTGTCCTTCGGGGGTGAGATTGCGATGGATGATCCCCAAGCCCCCCTCCTTGGCCATGGCGATGGCCATCGCGGCTTCGGTGACCGTGTCCATGGCCGCGCTGAGGATGGGGATCTTCAGAGTAATATTCCGGGTCACTCTGGTCGAGACGTCGACTTCATGGGGGAGAATCTCAGAATACTTTGGTACGAGTAAGACATCGTCGAAGGTGAGCGCGAGCTTCACAGTCATCCCTCCCGGGCTCGCTTTGGTCTATTATACAGCTAAAAATCTGAAATGCAATATAATAGAGCTCATGAGCGAGATCGTGACGGTTCTGTTCTTGGCGGCGTTGCCCATTAGCGAGCTGCGCGGGGCGATCCCTGTGGCGATGGGGGTCTACGGGTTCGATCCCATCAGCTCGTATCTTTTAGGGGTTTTGGGGAATCTCCTGCCGGTGCCGATTCTGTTAAAACTCTTGGGGCCGGTGACGGAGCTCCTCCGTCGCTCTGTGGTGCTCGATCGTTGTGTAAGCTGGCTCTTTGCCCGGACGAGACGGCGTCATAGTGCTCAGATCGAGCGGTTGGGGGCTCTGGCGCTCGTGCTCTTTGTGGCGATCCCCCTGCCGGCGACGGGGGCATGGACGGGGGCGCTGATCGCGCATGTCTTTGGGATTCCGTTTAAGCACGCATTCCCGTTGATCGCGCTGGGGGTGAGCCTCGCCGGGGTGTTGGTGACGCTGGCGACGCTGGGAGTGATCAAGCTCTTCTTTTAACCCAAGATCTCTGCGACTGTGAGCTCCAGGGCAAGAAGCTGCGCCGTGAGGGTCTGGCCCCGCCCAACGATCTGACTCTGCTGATAGCCTTCAGTCTTGGGGTCTCGATAGACCTCGATCTGCTCACAAGATAAATCTACGATCCACACTTCGGGGATGCCCGCCTTGGCGTAGAGGGGGAGCTTGACGTGGCGATCAAACTCCCCCGACGTCTCGCAGACTTCAACGAGCAATAAAATATCATCGGGCTGAGGATGAGCGGCCTTATAGAAGTCGGCACGATGCTTCAAGAGTGTCAGGTCTGACTGTGGCTCGGAATACTCGCTCAAGCGCACCGGGTTTTGCACCCGGACGATCACCTGTCTCCCAAGTCGTTCGAAGAAGAGCTGAACGAGACGATCTACGCAACTTGCGTGACGGCTACTAATTGGGCTCATCTCGAAGATCTCCCCCTCTAAGAGTTCCACGCGGTCGTCCTCGCTCAAGATGCCCGCCTCCGCCAAGCGATGGTACTCCCAGACGGTGAAGCGTCGCTTCGTGACCAGAGCAGCCATAACATCTCCTTTGGAGTCTTACCGGACCTCTCCCCCAGCCCCTCCCCTTTAGGGAAGGGGTTGGGGTTAGGTCTAAATCCCATTATACCGCAACAGCGGCCTCGCTGACGACCGTAAGAGTGAACCGTCCCTCGTGGGCGTCCACGCGCACCGTGTCCCCCACTTTGAGCTTGTTCTCGACGATCTGCATCGCAAGTTCGTTCTCGATCTCCTCTTGAATGACTCTCTGTAACGGGCGCGCCCCATAGAGCGGATCATACCCCTTCTCGGCCAGGAGCGCCTTGGCCGCCTCGCTCACCTCGAGCGCGATCCCGCGCTCGGCCAGCTTCTTGCGTAACACTTCGAGCTTCAGTGAGACGATCTCCAAGAGATTCTCCTTCGACAGCGGGCGGAAGACGATGATCCCGTCGAGTCTGTTGAGAAACTCCGGGCGGAAGAACTTCTTCACTTCCCCAAGGACGCGCTCGCGGATCTCTTGATAGGAACGCTCGTGAGCGTCGTCCTTCTCACTGACAAAGCCCAGCTGCGTCGTCTTGGAGACGATAGACTCGCTGCCGAGATTGCTCGTCATCAAGATAATAGTATTCTTGAAGTCCACGGTGCGCCCGTGCCCGTCGGTGAGGCGCCCATCGTCGAGGACCTGCAAGAGAATATTGAAGACGTCTCGGTGCGCTTTTTCGATCTCGTCGAAGAGAATGACCCTGTAGGGCTTTCTACGCACGGCTTCAGTCAGTTGGCCCCCTTCTTCGTAGCCCACGTAGCCCGGCGGGGAGCCGATCAGCTTCGCGACAGAATGGGGCTCCATAAATTCTGACATATCGAAGCGCAAGAGCGCGTTCTCGTCGCCAAAGAGGGCCTCGGCGAGCGCTTTGGCCAGCTCGGTCTTGCCCACCCCCGTCGGGCCTAAGAACAAGAAGCTTCCCGCAGGGCGCCGCGGGTCTTTCAGTCCAGCGCGGGCGCGGCGCACCGCCTGCGCGACAGCTTTGACGGCTTCGTTCTGGTCAATGACTCTCTGATGGAGGCGCTCCTCGAGCTTCGCTAGGCGCTCGCGCTCTTCTTCAAACATCTGCTCCACGGGGATGCCCGTCCAGAGCGCGACCGTCTCGGCGATCTCCCGCTCGGTGACGATCGGCTCCCGCTGGACTCTTTGCGCATGCTCGGCCTCGCGCTGGGCCTTCTCAGCCTGAAGCTTTTCGAGCTCTTTCTGGAGCTGCTGCCCCATCTTGGGGTCGGCGTTCTTCAAGCGCCCCTCTAATAATCTCATCTTCTCCGTGATCTCTTGGACTTCGGGGGCAAATGTTCGATCAACTCTGAGCTTGGCCGCGGCTTCGTCGAGGAGATCTATTGCTTTATCGGGGAGGAATCTGTCGGAGATGTAGCGCGCCGCAAGCTGGGCCGCCGCTCTCAGGGCGCCATCGGTGATCTTGACGTGGTGATGCGCCTCGAGCTTTGGTCGCAGCCCTTCTAAGATCGCGATCGTCTCATCTACAGAGGGCTCCTCGATCAAGACTTTTTGAAAACGTCGCTCGAGCGCCGGATCTTGCTCAATGTGCTCTCTGTATTCGTCAAGCGTCGTCGCGCCGATCACTTGGAAGGTGCCGCGGGCCAAGACGGGCTTCAAGATATTCGACGCATCAATAGCGCCCTCGGCGGCGCCGGCCCCCACGACCGTGTGCAGCTCGTCAATAAAGACTATAATCTTGCCCTTGGCGTTCTCGATCTCGTTGATCACGGCTTTGAGGCGCTCTTCGAATTCCCCGCGGAACTTGGTGCCCGCGACGAGCGCGGCGAGATCGAGCTGGATCAACTCTTTCTCTTTGAGGCTGTCGGGGACGTCGCCGGCGACGATGCGCTGCGCGAGCCCTTCCACGATGGCCGTCTTGCCCACGCCCGGCTCGCCGATGAAGACCGGGTTGTTCTTCTTTCTCCGAGAGAGGATCTGCACCGCCCGACGGATCTCCCGCGAGCGCCCGATGACCGGGTCGAGCTTTCCCTCTCTTGCCAGCGCCGTCAGATTAATAGAGAATCGCTCTAATGCTTTGTAGCGACTCTCGGCTTCTCTGTCAGTGACGCGCTGGGCGCCGCGCACCTTCGAGAGCGCCTGATAGACCGCCTCCGGGGTTATACCATATTTATATAAGACTCTTCTTAGGGCGGTGTTGGGGTCTTGGCTGATCGCAATCAAGAGATGCTCGATCCCGATGAATTCGTCTTTTAAGCGATCTGCTTCGACTTGGGCGGACTTAACAAGCATCTCCAGCCGCGGGGTGATGTAGATCTGTTGCCCCACGGTCGTGGAGACGCTGGGCTTTTCGGTCAAGAGAAGCTCTAAGTCTTTAAGAAGCCCGGGGATGGGCACGCCCATCTCTTTCAAAAGTTCTTGCCCCACGCCCTCCTTCGCCGCAAGCGTATAGAAGATATGCTCGACGTCGAGCTGATTGTGCTTGTACTTCTCCAGAAGATCAGTCGAATCGCGGAAGACCTCTTGGGCCTTCTCAGTAAAACGATCGAATCGAATCATACGTCACTCCTTCGCCAATATTTAGCAGACTCATCATGACTCTGCTAAGATTATACGGGACGAACTTCCCGCTGTCAAGGCCGCCCTCCCTCTTGACAACCGAGATCCTCGACGCTATAATCCCGCTGTCCAAAAACTTGGAGGCGCTCAAGATGCACCCACGCGACGCCCGTCACCCTCTGGGGCGGACAGGTGGGCTTGACCGCCTCAAGCTCTGTAATCTACAATACGCCCTTGAGGCAGGACAAAAAACCCGAGGAGGTTGGGCATAACGAACTCGGGGAGGTAGAACATGAAGAGTCTCAAGGTGTTGCTGATCGGGCTGATGGTGGTGAGCGTGGGGCTCTTAGCATTGGCCGATGGCCAGCCCAAGCAGCCGTCCCAGAAGCCCGCGACAAAGCCCACCGCCGGGCGCGGTGCGATCTTCGTGGACGTCCCAGCAGATCACTACGCCGCCAGCGATCTGAAGTTCTTGGTGGAGCGCGGCATCATCACCGGGCTGCCCAACGGGGAATTCCAAGGCAGCAAGGCCCTCACCCGCTACGACGCCGCGGTGCTCATCGCCCGGGCCGTCAGATACTTACAGAACGACCCGGAGAAGATCCAGCCCGCGGATCTCAAGATCTTGCAAGATCTGATCTTCAAGCTCTCAGAGCGCGTGCAGTCGTTAGATAAACTTGAGCAAGACATGGCCACGCTCAAGAGCCGACCAACGACCGACAGCAGCGCCGAGATTGCTTCTCTGCGGGAGAGGCTCGCCCAAAGTGACGCGCAGATCGCGAGCCTCCAAAGCCAACTGCAGAGCCTCAAGAGCGAGCTACAGCAAGCGCGCGCAGCCTCCTCCGGGGGCGTCGTCCCCGAGGAGGTCGAAAAGCTGCAACGGAAGATGAATAACGCGCTGCTGATCACGGGATTTGCCGTCTTCGCTGGGGTCGTCGCGGTGATCGTGGCCCTCTTGACATAGGGACGGGTCAGTGCTATAATATAGCCACCAAAAAATGACCTGCAAAGGAGGTGATCGCCAGACTGGGGGAAAGCTAAAAAACCAAACAGCAGAGTCGCGCGTTCGTGCGTACGTCGAAAACCGAGTAAAAAAGGAGGTTTCTGTACATGTTTAGAAGATTACTCGCCCTAAGTTGTGCGCTCGCAGTTGTGGGCGCGCTTTCGTGGGGAGCAAACGCCGCTCCCATCAGCGGGAGCTTCGGCATTGACATCGTCTTCTACCCGCAGTTTGATTTAGATGAGGACGGTAATCCCATCAATATCAACAAGGTCGACCTCATTGACGTGAAGTTCGAGGCCGATCTGATCCTGACGCTCTCGATCAGCGGCCTGGACATCACCAGCACCACGGTCTTCACCTTCCTGGGCGTTGAATTTCAATCGTTCGTGATCAGCGCCACGCTGGGTGCTCTGACCATCAAAGATACGATCATCTTCTCGCCGACGTTCTTCGAGTTCGAGGAGACGCGCGATCAGTATGGTCGGAGGCGCTGGTGCTTGACGAGCCCCTCGTTGCCGACACTGCCAGCTTCGGCATACTGCAACTTCCCGGCCGTCATCAGCGGCTACTTGGCTGACCCGATCTTCGGCAATGTGCCGTTCTATTACATGTTCGCCGGGCTCATCCACCCGCTCGTCCAGAACTTGGTCTGGGCGCGCGCGCTCGACCCGACGAACGCCCTCAACAACACCATTCGGTTCCGCAAGAAGATCGCCGATCTGAGCCTCAACATCGCCGGGTTGGTCCTCAACGTCAAGGCGCTCTTCGCCAACGTCTCCACCAGCCCGACCGGCTACAGCCTGCGCAGCGGCTTGCAGCTGGCGATGGAGGGCAAGACCGTGAGCGGCGTGGGCGTGCGCGGCGAGCTGTGGCTCGGCGCCAAGCAGGGCCTGGAGTGCTTCGGCGAGTGCAAGCCCCTGGAGCGCTTCTTCAACCAGATGGTCACCGGCGGCGGGTTCAACAACGT
>Ga0197143_1002743_pt1 | contig 12540 bp, 8 predicted proteins | sample GBS70_MetaG_FD_148603 | JGI IMG/M metagenome (GOLD analysis project Ga0197143, IMG submission 148603) | Sediment microbial communities from Great Boiling Springs, Gerlach, Nevada, United States - GBS 70_MetaG | ecosystem: Environmental > Aquatic > Thermal springs > Hot (42-90C) > Sediment...
CCGCAATAATAATTTAGTTTTCTTATCACCTCGCTTTTGTCCGAATTCCAAAAACTGAAGATAGGTCAGCTTTACGACAAAGAAACTAACATTCGGTCTGGGCGGCAGTGTCACCTATACACCGAACGCATGGTCACAGGCGCAGCCAGGTTCGGATGGTGCACCGGTAGGCGATGTGCTGACCGCGGGCACTTCAAATTCTCGCGCCAGGGTTTCGATCAGCTGGTGGTAATGTTCGTGTTTTCCCGGTCCGATGCGCTGGGCCTCATGCTGGGAGAATTCGGAACAAATGACTTGATCTTCAGCGGCTGGGAGCACACGCTCGGCGAGCATGAACAGAACATTGTCTTCCTTCCAGATGTGCTGGCGAAGCAAAGTCACGTATTGATCGGCCGCCTCGCAAAACTGCTGCCGACTTTGCTGTTGATCCCAGTGACTCAACGCTTCCTGCATGGTTCGTATCAGCTGGCGGCCGTGTTCATGCTCATATAACATCACGCCAATCGGGCCACCTGCTTTGGGGATACCGCCTCGCTCCAAACGCGGGAAGAGCGTGCCTTCTTCCTTGGCATGGTGGCACCCATCGGCGAACTCTACGAAAAATTCCAGCAAAGCAGCCACCGGCTTGTCGTTCACGATTTGACCTTGCCGCAAGCGGTTGACCATGGCGGCCAGCACTGCCAGCGCCTGTTCAATGACGCGATGCTCTTGCCGAAGAATTTGCGTTGCCTGCATGCGGTATCCTCCTGAGCTTGTCCTTGGGTTGGGAGATGGGCGACGGTGACCTGCACAGTACCGGCTCAGTTTGGTTCTCCGGCAGCAACTCGACTAATCGGACGTTGCCCAGCGCCTCTTCGACAAGCATGGCTGCCCGATCCAGGACCTGGTGCAGGGGACATAGCCTGAAGCCGTGCCCCTGAAAGCCCAGTGGACATTGTCGAATGCGCGGCACAGGCGACACAGCGTTGACGATGTCGAGCACGGTAATTTCTTCCGGCGCACGTATTAGCTGATACCCGCCGCCAGGCCCCGGATACGAACGCACTAGCCCATGATTTACCAGCAATTGCAGCACGTGGTGCAGATAACGACGCGGAATGCGCGTGACCTTGGCCAGTTGCTCGCTGCTGGTAGGTCGGCCAGGGTTCCGCGCCAGACAAACCGCAGCTCGCAATGCATATTCAGCTGTCTGTGGCAACATCGCAGTTTTCCCCGCGTCCGGATATGTTTTCGACCCCTTGCCATTCTACATGTCGGCATGTAGATTGTCAATGGAAGAATTCTACATGGCAACATGTAGAATTTTTAGAAATAACGAGGCGGAAGCAGCTGAAGCACAAAAAGGAGACCTGCCATGCGCCGAGTATGGAGATTGTGGCTTGCTCTAGGGCTGGTGATGTTGGGTTCGTTCAGCGTGTTGATCTATTACGGCAGAAAACTGGCATTAGAGGCTCCTCCGATTCCGGCTCGCATCGTTACTGAATCGGGCGATCTTGTGGGCACAGGTCAGGACATTCTGGATGGGCAAAATATCTGGCAGTCCATTGGCGGAATGGAACTGGGAAGCGTCTGGGGGCATGGATCGTACATAGCACCAGATTGGTCAGCCGACTGGTTGCACCGAGAATGCCTCTGGTTGCTGGAACATTGGGCGCAGAAAGAATACCGGCGGAGCTATTCCGAGTTAGGTGCAGCGGAACAAGCGCTTTTGCAGCAACGCCTGCAACAACAAATGCGGCACAATGGCTACGATGCCCGCACCGACACCCTGTTTATTAGCGACGATCGCGCCCTGGCGTGGCGAGCCCTGGCGCGTTACTACACGTGCATTTTCGGAGACGCGGTATCTTTTCCTGAAGATGTGGCGTTTCTGGCGGATGGCAGGAACTCGCCGGCAGCACTTCGGGAAGCGTATGCGATGCCCGCTAACACTATACGCGATCCTCAGCGCGTGCAAAAACTGTGCGCTTTCTTTTCCTGGGCAGCCTGGGCATGTGCCGCGGAGCGACCCGTCTCTAGAAAAATCCTGAGTGGCCCAACGACGGCCAGCACTTATTCCGGTGTAAGTTACACGAATAACTGGCCGCCCGAACCCCTTATTAATAACCGTTCCACCGGTTCTATGGTGGTTTGGTCGGTGATCAGTTTCGTCTTATTGCTTGCAGGGACCGCATTATTAGCCTGGCATCATGCCGTCACCGCGAATAACGAAGCATTACCGGAGAGCCTTCCCGAAAACGACCCATTGCTTGGGCTACAGGCGACTCCTTCTATGCAGGCTACTTTGAAGTATTTCTGGCTTGTTTTCGCGCTATTTATTGCCCAGATCGGTTTGGGTGCAATAACGGCTCACTATGGAGTAGAAGGCCAGGGCTTTTACGGCATTCCACTATCGCGATGGTTGCCTTATAGCGTGACCCGCACCTGGCATGTTCAGCTGGCGATCTTCTGGATCGCTACGGCCTGGTTAGCCACTGGTCTTTTCATCGCCCCCGCAGTGTCCGGTTATGAGCCCCCCGGCCAACGACTCGGTGTTAACTTGCTCTTCGTTGCCCTGATAGTTGTTGCAGTGGGTGGCTTGTTAGGAACCTGGTTCGGCACACGACAAACGCTTAGCCAGGAACTCAATTTTTGGATAGGTCATCAGGGGTATGAGTATGTGGATATCGGGCGAGTGTGGCAGTGCGCATTGTTGCTGGGGTTGTTTTTCTGGTTAGTGCTTATGGTCAGGGCGCTCTGGCCAGCATTTCGTCAGCCTGGTGAACATAAGCATCTACTCGGGTTGTTTGTCGTTGCTTCCGCCGCCATCACCTTATTTTACGGAGCGGCTCTTATGTGGGGCCGACGCACTCACCTTAGTTTAGTGGAATATTGGCGCTGGTGGGTCGTGCATTTGTGGGTAGAGGGATTTTTCGAAGTTTTTGCCACGGTAGTGATTGCATTTCTTTTTACGCGCATGGGTCTGCTGCGCCTAAGCACCGCCACTTCTGGAGTGCTTTTCTCTTCGACAGTCTTCTTATTCGGCGGAATCGTTGGAACCTTCCATCACCTCTATTTCACGGGAACGCCTGAACCAATTATGGCGCTAGGAGCGACCTTCAGCGCATTGGAAGTAGCGCCCCTGGTGCTTATGGGTTTTGAGGCCTGGGAAAATCTTACCCTTAGCCGTGCTGCTCCCTGGGTAGCTAAATATCGCTGGCCCATTTATTGCTTTATCGCAGTTGCTTTCTGGAACCTGGTTGGCGCCGGGCTATTTGGTTTCTTCATCAACCCGCCCATTGCGCTTTACTACATGCAAGGTCTTAATACCACACCGGTACACGGGCATACCGCTTTATTTGGTGTTTACGGAATGTTAGGGATCGGCCTATCGCTCTTTTGCCTGCGCGGATTAACCTCGCGTTTGCCCTGGCGAACGGAAGCCCTCGCTTTTGGCTTCTGGGCCATGAACATAGGCTTAGCCCTTATGGTGCTCCTGTCGCTATTACCGGTCGGATTCCTGCAAGCGTGGGCCAGTGTTGAGTACGGACTATGGTATGCCCGATCTGCGGAGTTCCTGCAACAGCCTATCATGAACGTGCTCCGCTGGCTACGCATTATAGGTGACACCATCTTCGCGGTTGGAGCGATCTCGCTTGCTTGGTTTGTTATTGGCCTGAAGACCGGCTGGTCACTGTGGCATACTCGTGATGGGCAAACGCTCGACGAAACCGCTCTCAGTGACTTCCGCCAAAGCAAACATGCTTATCCCGTGTCGAGCCTGGGCGACTCCTGAGAATATCAGCATACACCGCATAGCTCTTCTTTGTGCATATAAACCTTCTTTCTCGCATATTCTATAGCGAGCTGGAGCTATCTAGGCGTTGAGCCGATGTGACGCCATAGTGGTTGGCTTAGAGTGATAAGCAATCAATAAGCGGTAATTGTCGCCAAATACCGTAAGGCAACTCAAGCCAGGCGACGGGCTAACCTTCAGTCAAAGCATGCTAATACTCTGAACATGCATGGCAATATAAACATGCCCGGCAGCGATACTAGACATGCATGGCCATCTTAGAAACGTGCTCTCTAGCAGTGTCTGTTGGTGTAAGCGAATATATAGAATGCTTAGTGGGCTGGAAACTGTATAGGAGACGGATTGCTAAGCAAGCCAGAATGTTTCGGCGAGGAGCTTATGTCGGGGCAATTTCTCTCTCGCAATCAGAATGAAACAGACAGGAAAGTTCCCGATGTTTGGGCTATAAGCTAACGTCGGGATCAATTTGCCAACCACGACGAGTGCTGCTGACATAAGGGGAATCGGCTAGGAAGTAGCGTAGCGGTAGATCCTTAGCAGCGGTGACACCGATCCGCGGACTGACACGAATCCGCGCTGCCGGGACGGGTTCCGGTGCCTGGGCGAGCCAGAGCTGATGGCCCCGGGTAACGTCCCAACCATCGAAGCGGCGATCAATAGCCAGAGCTTGGCAGAGTCGGCCCGGACCTCGAGCAACTTCCCGCAGTGTCTTAATACCGCGATGCTGCTGCATGAGACCGATGCCGCAAATCGGCTCGATGGCACGGATGAGCACAGCACTGGGCACGCCTTCCGGCTCAGTGACCACGTTCAGGCAGAAACGATTGTGGATGGCATAGACGTAGGCGTGTCCTGGTGGGCCGAACATGCTGGCATTGCGGCGGGTCCGACCACGATAGGCGTGATTAGCCGGATCGTGCTCCGCCAGATAAGCCTCCACCTCGACAATTTTGCCGGCAAGTAAGCCAGCTTCGGTGTCGCGGAGCAGCCATTGTCCCAGCAAGGCCCGGGCTACTTCTTGTACGGGTCGGTCGTAAAAGGAGCGGGGCAAGGCGGGGAGCTGTCGCACGAATAGTTCCGTTGCCTTCTCGCTGGCCGACACGCTGTTCGGCGCGTGGACGAAGCGGAATTGCCGCGGACCATCGTTATTCGATCGAGGAAGAGCAGGCTGTCCTGCCATGTCCGATTCCCGCACAGGCTGGCCCAGGGTCTTTCTGAGCCAGACCAGCCACAGCCAAAAGCGTGCGTCTGGCTCGAAATCATCGCCAAGAGGCTCGCAATCGTTTACGGACACGCTGCCCTGGACTGTCAGCGAAGTTTCGTTGGTTCGCGGTGCTTCTCAGATATTCCGCTATCCTTATCATAGCTAGTAAGGCGAATGGCCTGGATGGTGCGACCAACAGAAACGAAGCGGAGCCTCATCGTCCGTCGGACGGACAATCATAGCTTCCGTGTGGTGCGACTAACAGAAACGAAGTGGAGTGCCAACGACAATGATAACGCGCTTGGCCATCAACGGAGCCTGTGGGCGAATGGGATTGCGGCTGGTGCAACTGGCCCAGGAAGATGCGGAACTGTCGGTGATAGCGGCGCTGGAACGTGCTCAGCATCCGCGGCTGGGACAGGATATTGGCGAATTGGCCGGGCTGGGCCGACTCGGCGTGCCCCTGACGCATACCTTGCCGCTGAGCGAACGGCCTGACGTCATTGTGGACTTTTCTTCGCCGGAAGGTACGATGCAGGTCTTGAAGCTAGCGGTGGAGCGAAAGATTCCGCTGGTAGTGGCAACCACCGGACACTCAGCCGCTCAGCGCGACGAGATCGAAGCTGCGGCACATCATATCCCGCTTTTAGTTTCGCCCAACATGAGCCTGGCTATGAACGTCCTGATGGTGCTGATCGAACAGGCTGCGAAACTCCTGCGGGGAAAGGATTTCGACGTCGAAATTATCGAGGCCCACCACCGCTTTAAAAAGGATGCTCCCAGTGGCACAGCCCTGGCCCTAGCCCGTATCGTACAACAGCAGATGGGGCAACAGTTCGTTCGGCACGGTCGGGAGGGAATGACCGGCGAACGGTCGGCTACCGAGATCGGGATTCACGCGGTGCGGGCTGGTGATCTGGTGGGAGAACATGTCATCCTCTTTGGCACCCTGGGCGAATCTTTAATGCTCAGCCATCGGGCTCACACCCGCGACTGCTATGCTCGCGGTGCATTACTCGCCGCCAAGTTCCTCGTGCAGCAACCTCCCGGAAGGTACTCCATGCGAGATGTGCTCGGTCTTTAATAGAGGGGGAGTCTTAACGTCGGCGGTATTCAAAATCAAGTGGACGAAAAAACACTATGGATTCTCTGGCGGATGGTTGAGCAAACCGATCACAGTAGTGGCTTCCTCACGCCTGAGGGGTTCCTTGCCGAGAGATTTAGTCTTGACCTCGATGCGAAAGCGAGCATCACCGGGGGCCTTGCCTCGGCACTGCACCTGATAAACTAAAACCTGTCCAGGTTCCAATCGCGCCACGGGGGGAAACGTCAAGGTATTGCCCGCGAGTTGGCCAATAGTACCTGCCGGCCCACTAGAAGCTATTAACTCCAGCTGCGGGGGAATGTAAGCTGTCAGGCTTACATCCGTATCTGCCAGGGTGCCGGTGTTGGTCAGGTTGATTTCGTAGCGGACGGTATTACCGACGATAACGGGATCGCCTACATCCACCATTTCCAGCCGTAACGCGGGTGCCCCGCGGATTTCAACCACCGCTTCGTTGCTTTGCAATATAGTGCCGTCCGAACGCACACTGGCGCGACATATTGCTTTTTCGACAACCTGTAAAGCGGTGGCCGTGACCCGAAAGGTTTTGCTCTCTCCCGGAGCCAAAACGGGCACAAACCAGACGACCTCCTGATTGCGGAATTGGCCGTTCTCACTGGCGGCCATAAAGGCAAGTTCTGCTGGCAGTTGTTCACTAACATAAAGATTGCTGATGGCCATATTGCCGCGATTGGTCACCGTAAGCTCAATATCTACCGGTGCCTTGACAAAACGTGTGGGCGGTACTTTATGTTGCAACTCCAGCTGAGGCTTTTCAACCACCACCTGGTGATCGGCGATACTGCGGAGGTTACCGTCTGCGGTTGCGGTGATCCGCACCTGATGCTGACCTTCTTTCAAGGGCACCAGCGTGAGTTTTTCGCTCCTGCTCGAGCCCGATGGGATGGTAAATGGTCCGCTGGTAAGTGCCGTAGTCCCAGGAGCCTGAGGATGGCTTAGGGCCGGATCGAAATCCGCCCGCAGCATAACATTCGTAGCTGGGCCGGTCCCCGTATTAGTAACGGTGATTTGCAGGGTGATCGGCGTACCTACGGAAGTGCGACCAGGCCCCTGGACAGCCACGCTTAGTCCTGGAGAAGCAATCTCGGTGACCGCTTCCGCCTCCACGCGCACACCATCGGCAGTTACCGCACTGCAGCGATTAATAGCCTGGCCGATTTTGTCGGCTCGAAAATTAGCAAGAATGGTGACGGTTTGGCCCGGACCGATCGGGGCAATCGTCCAGATAAGTTCTCGCCCTTCGATGTTAGCAGGTGGCTGGGACTGGAGAAAGCTCAGGTTCTCCGGCACTAAGTCGCGGACGGTGATCGCTTCGGTTTCCACCGGGCCGGTATTGGTGAGCGTGATTGTATAAGTGATATTTTGTCCACTAGAAGCTGTCGAAGGGCCGGTTTTGCTGATGTTTAGTCCCGGGGCTGCCCATTGGATCCAGGTTTCGCCGCGACCGAGTACGAGCGTAGCTCCCGCAGCTTCACCGCGAAGAATTTCGACACCGATACGGGTAGTGCCAGGCCTAGGCTGAGTGAGCATTACCTGCACCGAGGCCAGTCCTTGACTATCGCTCACCACCTCGGCGACGGGTTGCTGAGCAGGCAGGAAGACCGCTGCCGGGCCATCAAGCACCTGATAACGGACGCGGTAACCCCTTAGCGGTGCCTGATCCTGGCGACGAAACAGCCGCGTGGTCAGCGTAACCGGCACGCCCGGCCGACCCGAGGTCGGTTGCGGAAACTCCCACGCCGCCTGCACCCAGCTGAGCCGCACCGTTAACTTGCGTTGTCCCCAGTCATAGATGCCCGGGGCATAGACCGTGACATAAGTTTCTCCTTCCACCGGTGAGGTCAACACACACCAGGTCTGCCCCGGACGAATAGTAAAATCATCGTCCGGTTCTGGGGTACCGCGAGTGACCCGGTGTTCGAAATAACTGGTGTAGCTGACTGCATAGCGGTCGCCTTCTTTCCAACCTCGCCCGGCATCATAACCGCTTTCATCCACCTCCAGGATATGCCCGACCCCTTCAATCATCCATTCGACACGCCGACTGCGCCTGGGTTGCCCATTGCGATCTAATACCGTGGCAATCAATACTTGCTGGGCTCCGACAGGATTCGCAGCTTCTAATGGACGCACCTCTAAGCGTACCGCATAGGGGTCGAAATTCTCATAATAACCTCGACCACGGGGCTTCGCATGCGTCTTAGCAACCTCGCCCGGTGGCAGTAAATAAGGAAAATAAGACGGATTATGACTCAGGCAGCCCACTAGCCCTAGGGCGCCAAAACAACTCAGCAGGACGCAAGCAAATCGCCGTCCGTTGGACATAGATGAATCCCGGCCGGACACAGTCCGGTCGCACCGGCACCGGTTTATAACTGCCGTGCACATCCACGCAAGCCCAATTTTTTTTGCACGCAATTTCCATGCCCGCGCTAACTTGGCCCAACTAACTCGTCCGGCTCACGGTAAATACGCACCAGGAGCAGTTTCTCATCTTCATCACCACTCCCCCACCGCCACCAACCCGACAAAGCAGCACGCTCATGACTCACCACCACCTCCCAGCCTAGGCCGGACTCCTCAAGCTCTCTGAGGGCCTTACGAGAGACTATCACATAAAGTGGCTCACGCTCTTCCAGCCAATTCCTTACCTGCTCAGCATCGAAACTACGCTGAATCGGTGGGCCGAGGTGATAACTAAGCAGATGCGCCTCCGTACCGAACATATAGATGGCCCGGTCGGCACCACAATACTGGCGCACTACCTGAGCGAAATCCCGTCCCTGTCGCACCTGGTTAATTTCGGGCAAAACCCAGGTGATATAAATACACCAGCCCACCACACTTATTGCTACTGCGGAAGTATAGCTGAGATACCACTTTTTCCGCTGGGAGGTTGTCAAGCTATTGAGGAATTCGTCCAGTCTAAATCCCACAAACAGCGCCAGGGCCGGATAAGCCGGCAATAAGTAGTCTGCTCGTTTATAACGCATGCCGGAGAAAAAGAGCAGCACTACCAGAAACCAGATAGCGGAAAATCGCACAACACGATTCTCCCCGATGCGTCTATAGTCTCGGCAAGCTAACCATAATGCCAGAAGCCAGACCGGACCTGCATCGAATACTAATCGCACGAGGTAAAAGGCTGGGCCTAACCAGTGCTGGTGCCGATCCAGTCGCGAGTCGCCGCCCAGCCCTCGCGCTAAGTTGTGCCGATATAGAAACTCACGGACCCATTCCCCTTCGGTTGCCGCATTAGCTGCTATGTACCAAAGTAGGACCGGACCGAAAACTATCACGCTGGCCAGGATATTAGCCGGTTGTGCTGGAAAGCATAATGCTAAGTTCTGTAGAGACCAGCTTTGCTGGGAAATCAGTCGGTCGCAGACCCAGTTGCTAATCATGACTGCAGAAAACAGGACGATAGCAATGGGGCCTTTACACAACAGCCCGGCCGCCAGTGCCAGAAGCGTAAGCAGGAAGCAACTACGTCGAAGATATGGATGAGCCAGTCGGTGACTCACTAACATTGCCGTCAATGCCACGGTCAGGGAAGAGGCAAGCGGCATATCCACTCTGCCCACCCGTGCTAGCCAAACGAAGTGCGGCATCAGGAGCAAAGCACCCACAGCCAGCAAAGTAGCGCGGAGTCTGCCGAGTATATATCCGCAAACTACCAGTGTTAGAACGATGCAGGAAGCAGCCAGAGCTGCCGGAAGGCGTACTGCCAGTGCGTCCACGTCGCGCTGGCTGAGCCAGCACCATGACGCAATCAGCCAGTAATAAAGCGGCGGTTTTTGCAGCTCGAGTCGGCCATCGAAAAGCTGAGGTACTAGCCACTGTCCGCACAAAACCGAGCAGGCATCCTGCGCCGCCCGTGCTTCATGACTGCTCCACAGATCGCGTTCAGGCAGACGGTAGCAGAAAAATAAAGTGCTTCCCAGCACCACCGCACATGCCAGACAACAAATGCGGAAGCTGACAGCTAAGCTGGTTGAGGTGTTTAGGCGCTCTAAGCAACCTGACGCTGGCTCTGCCGCTCGAAAAGCCGCTGATAGAGCGAACATCTCTGCAATAACTCCGTATGTGTACCCATGTCTTCCACACGTCCTTTTTCCAGCACAATAATGCGGTCGGCCAGCTCCAGGGTGCTCAAGCGATGGCTGATAATCAAGGTGGTACGGTTGCGCATGAACTCGCGCAGGGCCTTATGCAATAGCATCTCGCTTTCCGGATCCGAAGCGCTAGTGAATTCGTCCAGAATCAAGATGCCTGGATTGCGCAGAATAGCGCGAGCCAGAGCGAGACGTTGTCGCTGGCCGCCAGATAAGGCAAAGCCCATCTCACCGATGCGTGTGTCGTAGCCATGCTTAAGCTGCATAATAAAGTCATGGGCATAGGCCCGGCGAGCAGCCTCTTCGACAAGTTCCTGGGGGACGTGGCGCAAACCGGCCGTGATATTGTTGCGGATGGTGTCATCGAAGAGGACGACTTCCTGCGGGACGAAACCGATTTGGCGACGCAAACTCCGCAGGGTAAACTCGCGGTGATCCGTACCGTCTATAAGAATGACACCGTGATCCGGATCGTAAAATCGGGGCAACAAACCGGCCAGCGTAGTTTTGCCGCTACCGTTACGGCCGACGATGGCAACGACTTCTCCGAATTGAATTTCGAAGCAGATATTAGTTAGCACGGCCTGACCGGGACGATAAGAAAAACAAACATCGCGAAAGACAATATTTTTGCGATGTTCACGAAGCAAGCGACCGGGGAAAGGACTCTGCACGCGCGGGCGACGGTCTATGTAGTGAAAGATGCGATCGGCAGCGGCAGCGCCGGCCTGCAATTTGTTGTAAACGGAAGAAAGCTTGCGAACCGGATCGGCAATGGCAGCCAACAGGGCATACAGGGCCAGCAAGGATTCCGGTTCTAAAGGTTCGGTGGTCATGCGCATGCCCCAGATGTGAGTTTGGTTCCGCAATACCAAGTAGGAACCGCCAATTAATGCACCAGCCACAGCCACTACCGCCAGCCATTCCATGACCGGGCCACTAAGCGCCTCCAGAAGCACCAGCCGCATTCCCCGACGATAGTAATCGCGCGAGGCTTGATAGAGGTGTAAACGTTTTCGCGCTTCCATAGTAAAGGCCTTGATGACCTTGATGGCCAGGAACGTTTCCTGCAACACCTTATAAAGCTGGGACATACTCTCTAACATTTTGCGGCCTGCCCGTTTCATAGTGGTGCCCACTTTGCTCATGGTAAACAGGGAGATAGGTACTAAGACGAGAAATAACAGGGTCAGCCGCCAGCTAATCCAGCAGGCGAAGAGGATACAGCTGAGGGCCTTGAGCGGTTCAGCGACGACCTTGCCGAAGAGCGTTTTCAGGCCGTTTGCCAGGGATTCCATATCATTGGTGAAGCGCGCCATGAGTTCATGGGTGCCATCTTCGCTGAACTGAGTCACATCCAGGCGCAGGACGTGATCATAGAGGGCGTTGCGGAGATCTAATAGAGCCAGGTGCACGACACTGCCGACCAGGGTTTCCTGGGCGAAATCGAATATCCCCTTGATAGCGACTGCCAGGACCACGGTGGCCAGAAGGTACACCAGTGTTTCAAAGCGATCGGTGGGGCAAAACTTGTAGATATAGAGGCGCAGCGTCTGCAACCAGCTAAGCATCCAGCGGGAGTGAGCGAGATCGGCTTCGTCTTTGGCGAGGTCGCGGGTAAGCTCGGCAAGTCGGCGTTCCCGACTGCGCGAAGGGGGCAAGTTCTGGGTGCGCTGAATTTCCCGACTGCGGCGGTCAATCAGGTCCTGCAAATGGTCAATATCCGCTTCCTTGATGCGAATTTCGTTATCTATCCAGGTTTGCAAATTAGTGTCGCGGGTAAGGACCTTGAGCACCGGATAAATAGCGGTGAAGTTAGCCCCCCACAGAACCGCCACACCCAGGGCACACAGCACGGAAGCAAAAAGGCGGTTCCGATAGGGCCAGGCAAAGCGTAAAGCCCGCAGGAAGTTCCGCATAGCAGCAGCTTGCTGAAAGTCCAGGCAAATTTTCGGACAAATTTAGTCCGGTAAGGGCTATCTTGTAGCAGAAAGTGCTAGCCAACTCAAGGCCAGCCGTACCGGTGCCAGATCGGCGCACCTGGGTGGAAGGCCGGGTTGTTCGCCGGCACTACCTGCCCTGCCGGTAGCCGAAACGTCAGTTGCGACCCGTGCTGAAAGATGATTTTTCAGGACTTGGTTCCGACCCTTGCGTTGTCGGTGACGAAACATATGTTGCGACCGGTTACCGATGGCCACGGTGATTGCGCATGTCGAAGACCAGCCGGGATGAACAAGCGATGAGCAACCGAAGGGGCGAGCTCGCTGCCGGGGTACCAACCCGCTCAGAATTCGACGCC
>Ga0197143_1002744_pt1 | contig 12539 bp, 11 predicted proteins | sample GBS70_MetaG_FD_148603 | JGI IMG/M metagenome (GOLD analysis project Ga0197143, IMG submission 148603) | Sediment microbial communities from Great Boiling Springs, Gerlach, Nevada, United States - GBS 70_MetaG | ecosystem: Environmental > Aquatic > Thermal springs > Hot (42-90C) > Sediment...
GCTAGGTAATATTTCAGGCTCGCAGGCCGATTATTATCAAGCGACGCGTGGCGGTGGCCATGGCGATTACAGAAATATAGTTTTAGCACCTTACAGCGTTGAAGAGATGTATAAGTTCCCATTTTTGGGATTTTCACTTGCAGAAAAGTATCGTATCCCGGTGGTGATTTTAACAGATGGTTATTTAGGGCAAATGTACGAAGCTGTAGATGTTGATTCTCTAAAGGAGGAAAATTTAGAAGTAGAGAAGTATCCCAAAGACTGGGTATTAGATGGCTGCAAGAATAGAGAACCGAGAAAGATACGCTCGCTATACATGGAGTTAGGTGGGCTTGAAAGACATAATTTGGAGCTAGCAAAGAAGTACAAAAAAATAGAAGATAGTGAGAGGCGAGTTCACGTTGAAAACATAGATGATGCTGATGTGCTATTTGTTTCGTTTGGTATTGCGGCACGTATATGTAAAGCAGCCATTAGAGTATTACGTAAGGGTTATGGGATAAAAGCGGGTCTTTTCCGGCCAATAACTTTATGGCCATTCCCTGGGGAAGAACTACGTGATATAGTGGCTGCGAAACGAAATGTGAAGCTCTTTGTTGTAGAGCTCAACCTGGGACAAATGATTGAAGATGTGAAGCTTTCTCTATATGGTACGAATGTAGATGTAAGTTTTTATGGTCGTCCTGGTGGAAGTATATTTACTCTGGAAGAAATTATAGATTACGTAACGAGAAGTATAGCATGAGGAGAATTTTTTTTCTTAACCGTAGCTGTGCGCTCTGCATTTTGTAAGAGTTACTTTAGCTATAAAGTCTAGTCTTCACATATAAGAGAGGAGGGTAGGAAAATAATATGCGTCCTAGTAAGTTGTATAGAAAGATTTGTAAGATTTTCTTGATATTATTATTAACATCTTTATTGATAACAGAGAGGAGTGGACGGGTGTTGTGCGTGATGGAGTTGTTTGCAATGCAGAGCCCAAAAGGGAAATTAGGAGATGTAGTGAGTGTACTAGACTTTGGTGCTAAAGGTGATGGTGTTACAGATAATACGCAGGCTTTTCAGTCTGCAATGGACTATGTTAAGAACAACTATGGCGGAGGTAAGGTGTATGTTCCCAGAGGTAAGTATCTCATTAAAGGGCATTTAAATGTGCCGGATGATGTAACATTAGAAGGTATCTGGGAGATGCCACCAAGGACAACCTCTTACGAGGGTTCTGTTTTGTTAGCAGTTGAAGGTGAAGGCAACCCTGATGGTACGCCGTTTATTACTTTGAATACAAATTCTACAATCAAAGGAATAATAATTTTTTACCCTAACCAGGTGTGGAGGGACCCTCCGAAGCCCTATCCTTGGACAATAGCTTCTGGTGGCGGAGATAACGCTTCTATAATAGATGTGCTGCTTGTTAATCCGTATCAGGCTGTTGATTTTGGCACGAAGCCCTCCGGACGACATTATATACGTAACCTTTATGGCCACCCCCTATATAAGGGGTTGTACATTAACCAGTGTTATGATGTTGGCAGGGTTGAGAATGTGCATTTTTGGCCATTTTGGGGCTGGGAAGGAGCAGATAGCGGTATAGGTAAGTTTACTACGCATAACGGGACGGCTTTCATCATTGGGCGCACAGATTGGGAGTATATGTACAATACATTTTGTTTTGGCTATAAAGTAGGGTATCATTTTACCAGGACGAAGGAGGGCTCCGCAAATGGCAATTTCTTAGGCATTGGTGCTGATGCAGCAAACATTGCAGTACTTGTCGATGATTGTGAAATGTTCGGTTTATTGATAACGAATGGCGAGTTTGTAAGTATTATAGATCCCGAGCCTACCACTGTTGTTGTTGGTCCAAATAATAAAGGGAATATACAATTCCAGAATTGTTCTTTTTGGGGTTCTCGTTTGGAGCGAGTAGCAATAATTAAAGGTAATGGAGTCGTAACATTTAATAATTGCAATTTTATGCAGTACGACAGTAAAAACAAATGGCTGCCTGCAATAGAGTGTATGGAGGGGAATTTGATAATAAATTCGTGTAATTTTATAGATTTTGGCTTCCGGAGATTTCATATCCTACTGCACCCTAAAGTGAAAACCGCTGTAATTACAAGTAACAGGTTTTCTGGAGCAGCTTGGATAGAAAACAATTCAGAAGGTGACGTCCAGATAGGGTTGAATGCGTGTGGTATGAAAGCACCGATAGAAGAGCCAGAGGCAATTATAATTGACGATCTGGACAAGGAGCCGTTGTTTTTCACAGAAGGTGAGTGGCACAGAGGCAGTGGCGGCCCTGGTGCTAATGACTATCTTGGATTAGTTGTTTGGGCAATTAAAGGCGATGGCAAGTGTAAAGCCTACTGGAGGCCAAATTTGCCTTCTGCAGGGAGGTATAAAGTATATATTTGGTATGGAGGGGACCCAGTCCGCGATCATGCTACGGACGCGCCATATACTGTGGTCCATAAGAATGGTAGTGATACGTTCAAGATTGACTTGACAAAAAATTGGGGACAATGGAACTTGCTGGGCGAGTTTGAGTTTGAGAAAGGGGATAAGGGATATGTGATGGTTACCAACAAGGCCAACGGCAATGTTCTTGCAGATGCGGTGAAATTTATTAAAGTAAAATGACGGAGATAAAGATAAAATTTAGCCCACCACAGAGCTTAAAACCAGTAAAGCATATGTATTGTGCGGGCTGTGGTCATGGTATTGTTCATAGACTAATTGCGGAAGTTATTGACGAGCTTGATGCTCGTGAAAGAACGATAGGTGTAGCGCCTGTAGGCTGTGCTGTGTTCGCATACGATTATTGGAATTTTGACGTTACTGAGGCGCCTCACGGGCGCCCTCCTGCGGTTGCTACGGGTATAAAGCGTGTTCTGCCGGATAGGATAGTTTTTACGTATCAAGGTGATGGCGACTTAGCAGCAATTGGTGCTGCAGAAATTGTTCATGCAGCCGTCAGGTCTGAAAATATTACTGTGATATTTATCAACAATGCCTGCTATGGCATGACAGGCGGCCAGATGGCACCTACGACGCTCATTGGGCAAAAAACTTCCACTACACCTTACGGAAGAGATGTAAAAATTCACGGCTACCCCTTGAAAGTGTGTGAAATGTTGTCTACTATAGAAGGTGCGAAATACTTGTCACGCAATATGGTTACTCGTCCTAAAACTATATTACAAACCAAAAAATCTATTAAGAAAGCTTTTTCTGTACAAATGAACAACTTAGGTTTCTCATTGGTGGAGATACTATCTCCATGCCCAACGATTTGGAACATGGAACCATTGAAAGCTATAGAGTGGATAGAGAACGAGATGGTAAAATTTTTTCCTATCGGAGAATTTAAAAGTGTTGAGAATTCTTAAATAAAGAATGTTTGAAGAGAAAGTTGTTATTTCAGGTGCAGGTGGTATGGGAGTGCTTTTCACAGGGCAACTCCTGGCACATATTGCAATAAAAATGAATAAGTATGTTTCATTATTACCTTCCTATGGTGCGGAGCAGCGTGGTGGACGTGTATTTTGCTACGTTGTTATATCAGATGAAGAGATTGGCTCGCCAGTAGTTCAAAAAATGGATACTTTGATAGTGTTTAATGTGCAGGCTTTCAAATATTATATTCTCTCGTTAAAATCTTCGGGAATGTTGATTTTTAACTCCTCTTTGATAAAAGATAGGATTGACAGGGATGATGTGAAGGTTTTGTCAATACCGGCTAGCGATATTGCAGAAAGTGAGATAAAAGATACCAAGGTGTTTAACATGGTAATGTTGGGTGCATATGCTAAAGTAAAAAATATTTGCCCTTTAGAAGTTGGTGTAAGGGTAATAGAAGAGGTTCTTAAAGACAATTCTTATAAAGCCGAGATTAACAAGAAAGCCTTTAGTATAGGATATAATTTTTCTTATTAAAAAAGTTTTTGAAGACAATGATTTTTTAATATAATTTTTGCTGGCTTTTTCCTTTTTTGGTATCGCGGCAAAAAATAGCAGCAAATTTTTTGATTTTACAAAACAAAAAAAAGTGAGTTCAGAAAGGAGACACAAAATAAAAGTCCTTAAAATAATTAATTTAAGGAGGTAAAAGTAAAAAGATGTCCTTTACTAGAGTTAGTGGTATTGGTATTGTTGTTCTATCAATTTTCCTTACAGCAGAATGCAGTCCTGTTGAGGTGATTCCTATATTAAACTTACGTCTTGCCGGAGGACAGTATTTTTTTAATAATGAACCGAGCGCCTTCGGAGGAAACGCCTACCTGCTTTTCTCTCCTATGATACGCTTTGGAGAAAATACTAATATTTTATTCTCATATTATAGCTCATATCACGGGACAAAGGATGTAGTGGAACTTGTAGGTGGTGGTACATTGTACCAACAAAGTTTGGAAAACACCGTCTCTATGAAATTTATCCAGGCTATCACGCCAACGATAAAGATAAAACTCAGAGGTAGTTACGGGATGGAGTTACTGCAGCAAACTAAAGATGAAAGTTGGGGAAAGGGGCTGTTCGACTATAACAAATTATCGTTATCCATGGAGGCAGAAAAAGAATTTTTCACTTTAGGTCCTTTGGAGAAATTTAACTTCTATACAAGTTATTTCAAAATTAACTTCCCTAATTATCAATCTTTAGCGGAGGAGATGAAGAAGCGCTATGGCTTAGAGTTCGTCTCTAATGTGGGCGAGAACGTTTTGGATTTTAATGGTTTAGAGCTTGCTGTAAACAATAAGTTGCAGTTTTCTGCAGATTTCCTCTTACAGTTCAACCTTGGCTGGATGAATAAATCCTTCGTAGACCAGAGGATAATCACAGAATCTGGGGAGTATATTAACGACTTGCGCCGAGATGAAAATATGTATGTCTCCTTATTGAGTAAATATAGTAGAACTTTCTCTAACGGTGTAGCGATGATACTTAATAACGCACTTTCTGTTTCACAACTTATGTCTAATCAAAACCATTATTACATTGAAGGTGCGCTAGTGAAGTTTTTACGTAACTATTACTCTTATACTGATTTTGTGATTGTACCAATAGATATAGGCTTTAAATTTACAAGAGTGTCTTTTAATGTAGAATATAATTTGAAATATAGGAGATATATGAGCAGGCCTGTGCAGGATGAAAAAGGTGATTTCGGTGTGGAGAAGATTTACACTGTAGGGCACATAGTGCGCTCCTCTGTAAGTTTTATTCTTTATAAGAGAATAAAGCTTTTTGCAAATGTTAATTTCTGTTCAAATGTTTCTAACATGAAGTACGAGAGGGTTTATAAATATAATTATACAACATTTAATTATCTTGCGGGGCTAAGTTTTGAATATTGAGCATAGCAGTATAAAAATAAGGAAGGATAGGGCTCTATGGGTAAGGTGTATGAAGGTAAGTTATTCGTAGGAAAAGAGAGTAGAATTGGGATTGTAGTTTCACGATTTAACAAGTTTATTAGTGAAAAGTTGCTTGACGGTGCAATTGATAGGTTGAGGCGTTCGGGTGCGCTGGAGGAGAATATTGACGTATTTTGGGTTCCTGGGGCTTTTGAAATACCTATTGTGCTATCAAAATTGGCAAAAAGTAAAAGATACGATGGTATAATATGTTTAGGTGTGATTATCCAAGGTGATACGCCACATTATGAGTATATTGCTTCAGAAGTCACCAAAGGTGTAGCAAAAATTATGTTGGAGACGTGTGTGCCTGTATCTTTTGGTATTCTTACCACAGATAATATTGAGCAGGCTATAGAACGTGCAGGTACTAAAGCAGGGAATAAGGGAGCACAAGCTGCAGAAGCTGTTATAGAGCTTATCAACTTATTTGCTCAGATAAAGTAGTAGGGCAAACTGTGGCAGAAAGAGTGTGGGAAGAGGCACCCTACCTCCTGAGGGATTTACTTGCTCGGCTTCATGTTAAACAATGTGTAGCATCTTCGTAAGTCCGGTGCATAGCTTCGCAGTAGAAAATTTGTTTTTTCCCAAGTTGTTTATACCTACTTCCTCATAATAAAATAAGGAAAAACTGGAAAAAAGAGCGTTTATCTTATTAGGAATATCTTAAATAGTGCAATTACTAAAACCGTTATTATGCCGTTTTTTTCTTGAATTCCTTATAAACAAAAAATTTTTTTAAGATATTTGACTTTGTAAGAACTGTTTTTTGATTTTTTCAAGATGGTGCAGCAGCGGCGTCGTCAGGCACGAGAATATGCGCTCAAGGTGTTTTACCTGCATGATATAACAAATTATGATATAAAGGAAATAACAGATAATCTTAAAGAATCCATGGAGGAGGTGGATAATTTTGCAAAGATACTGCTTGAAGGTGTAGCGAAGAATATAGAAAAGATAGATAAAATTATATCTGAGTGTATAGAAAATTGGGAGATGGGGAGACTGGCAGCAGTTGACCGTAACATTTTGCGTATTGGTGCATTTGAGCTACTATATTTGCCGGAAATACCAGTCAATGTCGCAATTAATGAGGCGATAGAAATCGCAAAAAAATATTCAGGGAAAGACTCTGGTAAGTTTGTCAATGGCGTTTTGGATAAAGTTAAAACTTACAAAGAGAGGGGGAACAGTTAGTTAGTATGAAGTCTGCAAATTCTTCTTTAGAGCAAATAAAAAAAGAAATAGAAAAATTAAGAGAAGAGATTAGATACCACGATTATAGATATTACATTCTGAATGAGCCAGAAATTTCAGATGGCGAGTATGACAAGTTGCTGCAGCGACTCAAAGAGTTAGAATCAAAGTATCCCCAATTTATCACTCCAGACTCTCCAACACAGCGTGTCAGTGGCGGTGTATCTACCGAGTTTAAGCCTGTTAAACACTTAAAGCCTATGTTATCGCTGGATAATACATATTCTACAGAAGAAGTATTAGACTGGGATGAGCGTGTAAGGAAATTGCTCCCGCGAAATGCTAAAATTAGATATGCCATAGAGCCAAAAATAGATGGCTTAAGCTGTAGCCTACGTTACGAAAATGGTGTGTTAACCTTAGGTGCGACGCGCGGTGATGGTGAGACGGGTGAGGATGTGACGTTGAATGTAAAGACTATTCGTGCCATCCCACTGAGGCTCTTAGGTAGAACGGCAAAAACTCCAACACTTTTAGAAGTGCGTGGTGAAGTATATATGCGTAAGGAGGATTTCCATAAGTTAAATGAAGAGCTGAAAAAGAAAGGTGGCGAGAAGATCTTTGCAAATCCGCGTAATGCAGCGAGTGGCTCTCTACGGCAAAAAGACCCCCGAGTGACGGCACAGCGCAAACTCGACTTCTATGTTCACTCTTTGGGTGTGATTGAAGGTGGCGAGAAGATCTCTACTCATGAAGAGTTTCTAAAGTATTGTTCCAGGTTAGGGTTAAAAGTTGTGGAGCCTGTGACTTTTGTAGAGGACATTAAGGATGTAATTGAGTATTGTAAAGAGTGGGAGAAAAAGCGCGATACATTGCCTTACGAGATTGATGGTATGGTAATAAAGGTGAACTCATTTGAGCAGCAAGAGATGGCAGGCGTAACGTTGAAGAGTCCGCGTTGGGCAATAGCATATAAATTTCCGGCAAGGCAGGCAACTACTGTGGTTAAAAATATAGTTGTGCAAGTTGGACGCACCGGTGTAATAACGCCAGTAGCAGAATTTGAGCCTACAGAGTGCGGTGGTGTAGTGATTTCGCGTGCGACGTTGCACAACTTTGACGAGATAAAGCGTTTAGGAGTGAAAGTGGGGGATACTGTTGTGATAGAGCGTGCTGGTGAAGTGATACCGAAAGTTGTCAAAGTTGTGAAGGATGGCGGAGGGAAACCTTTCAAAGTGCCTGCTAGGTGTCCTTCTTGCGGTGGAGAAATAGTTAAAGAGAAAGAGGAGGAAGTCGCGTATAGGTGTATAAATCCTTCCTGCCCGGCACAGCTTATAAATAGTCTTATACATTTTGCAAAGCGTGAGGCGATGAATATTGAAGGCTTAGGAGAGGCGGTGGTGGAACAACTTGTTAATCGCGGTATGGTTAAGGATCTCGCCGACATATATTTCCTGAAGAAAGAGGATTTGTTACAGCTTGAACTTTTTGCAGACAAGAAAGCCGACAATTTGCTGAAGTCTATAGAAAATAGCAAATCTGCGCCGCTAAGTAAGCTATTGTATGGTTTAGGGATACGGCATGTAGGTGAGAAAGCGTCGCTTGTCATAGCTAGGAAGTTCAACACTATGGACAAGTTAATGAATGCTACTGTGGAGGAGTTGTTGACAATAGAGGAAGTAGGACCTGTGATGGCCGAGTCCATAGTGCGGTTTTTCAAACAGGAGGGGACAAAAAAGCTAATAGAGAAATTAAAGAGGGCCGGTGTCAATATGAAGGAGAGAGAAGCTGGTGAGGGCGAGCTGCAAGAGCAAATACTTGCTGGTAAGACGGTGGTCTTCACTGGGGAGCTTGAAAGTTATACTCGCAGTGAAGCCGAAGAAATAGTGTACAAGCTTGGGGGTACACCAGCGTCAAGTGTAAGCAGAAAGACTTCGTTTGTCGTTGTTGGCAAAAATCCCGGTTCTAAATATGAGAAAGCCAAAGAGCTTGGTATAAAGATTCTCACAGAAGAAGAATTCTTGAAGCTTATTGGTAAGAAATAAAAAGTGAGTAGTTGCAAAAAGTGAAATAATTTAGGTAGGTAGTGATGAAAATTATCAAAATAAGCTTAAAAAAGAAGGAAGATAGAAGTTATAAGGTAATCATAGGTACAGATATACTGAAAGATATTGGGAAGGCGGTCAGGAGGTTAAACATTGGTAATAACATTTTTATCATTAGCGACACAAAAGTGGGTAAGTTGTATGGCAAATATGTAGAGAGAAGCTGTGCAGCTGCAGGCTTTTCCAGCATCGGTAAAATATACATTCCTGAGGGTGAAGAAAGCAAGTCGATAAAGTGGTACAGCAGAATATTAGAGTCTATACATAAGTTTGATAAGTACCAAGACAAGAGGATAGTTATAGTAACAGTTGGTGGAGGTGTTGTTGGCGATATTGGCGGGTTTGTTGCAGGCACATATCGTCGCGGAGTAAAATATATTCAAGTTCCAACGACACTGCTCAGCCAGGTGGATTCTAGTATTGGCGGCAAGACTGGTATAAACTTTTCAGATGCGAAAAACTCTGTAGGTGTTTTTTGGCAGCCTTGTTTGGTTTATATTGACTTAAGTGTGCTGAAGACGCTAAACTTGAGAGAACTCAGGGCAGGCTTAGCAGAAGTGATAAAATATGGTGTGATAATGAACAAGAGATTGTTTGAATATCTTGAAAAAAACATGAAGAAAATACTTAGTTATGAGCTTAGCACGTTCAAATATATTGTTCCTGAAGCTGTGAAAATAAAGGCGAGGATAACGGAGCTTGATGAGCGTGACGTTAAAGACATAAGAGCAATATTAAACTTTGGCCATACTATAGGGCATGCTATTGAGGCAGCAACTAAATACAAAATCTACACTCATGGCGAGGCAGTTGCTGTTGGTATGCTATGTGCTGGCGAGATTGCGTATCAGTTAGGTATGTTTAAGTACAGCGAGCTTCAGCGGTTAGACGATGTTATAACAAGGGCGGGCTTGCCATGTAAAATAAAAAACTGTAACATAGATTCTATTATGCATTCCATGAAATATGACAAGAAATTTGTAGGCGGCAAGAATAAATTTATTTTACCCGTAAGGATTGGTAAGGTAAAAGTTGTCGCTGGTGTAGACGAGAGAATTGTAAAACAAGTCATCCAAAGAAGAATGATGTAGGGTGTTTATACGTTTTAAACCGCATGCTCTTTGGTACACCAATTTATCTTTGAGTAGTTGGGTGGAATGTATTTTAGTTTTTACTTCATAAATGAAAAATTTCTTAATATTTTCAATTTCTCTTTACCCTCAAGTGCAGCTTTGTCAATTAAGTGCTTAAAGAGTTCTATAGTCTCGTCGTAAGTTTTTACATCAACAGGGTATGGGTGGCCATCCTTGCCACCAAATGCAAAAGAGAACCTTGCGGGATCTTGCGTTGAAGCCGGGTAATTATATACAGCTTCACAAATTAGCCATAGGGCACGCAGAGTCTTAGGTCCCACTTCCCTGGTCAATAGTATATCTTTGAACGAGTTGAGTTGTACCGATTTCAACTTGCATATTATTTTATATAATCGAGCGTAGTCGTAATCTTCTGAGGATATATAATGCCTCTGTGGAAGGATAAATTTTTTCATTTTAAAATCTTTTGAGCTCACAATACTGCGAAGCTCTTTTATAATATTTTCTGCCTTTTCCAAGGTTATGTATTCTAGGAGGCTTTTTTGTGGCTTATCTTGATCTTTATCAACTAAGTTCAATACGTTTTCTTCCCTTTTATAGGTGATGATACCCGTGTGTGGAGTTATTATTGTTTTTTCGTCGGCACTTTTTGTTATACTATTAGCCCAGTGGTATCTTCTAGCATATCTTGTATTTGTATTCATGCCTTGCTGTACTACAGCCCAGTTGCCAAGTTTGTCAATGAATATTGTATGATGATAAAGCTGATATCCGTCTTGTATGCACGAATTGTCAACTTTTGCAGTAAGGCGCGAGATTGTAATAAAGAACTCAGGCGCGGTTATATCTGCGGATTGTAATATTTCGTTAGGTGTATTTAGAGCAGCTTTACCTTTACCACCAAATACAAATAGCCCGTATTCTTTCTTATTATTGAAAGCTCCTTTTATTGCAGCAGTGACGGTTGTTGTTACGCCGGAGGAGTGCCAGTCAAAGCCGGAGAGGCAGCCGAGTACCTGGAACCAAACCGGGTCGGATAGCCTTTTTATTAAATGAGCGCTGCCAAACTCTATAATCACGAGCCTTAAAATTTCAAAAATTATCTTTTTCTGTCTCTCAAAGAGCCACTTTGGCGCACTGCCATAATGTAGAGGTAGTTCTGCAATTGCGTAATACTTATGTTTCATGAGAGGTTTTTCAATTTTTTGACTTCCAAGTTGCAAGCTCTCCAAATGTAATCGAACTCGAAAGAAAGCAAGAGTTTGCTTATTAATTGTGGTGATATAGATTTTATGTAGTTGATTAATTCGGTGTAAATTTTTACTCTTATTGGTCTTGAGTATCTGTATTTGCCGTCAGGGCATAAGAACATCTCCGGGAAGCATAGCTCGCTTCTCTTGTTTTTTAATATCTTATATTGTTTCTTTGTTAACCTCAGCGAAGAGAGCGCTAAAGAATGAAAATTTTTACTATTTAATATATCTCTACAGGAAAAAAGTAATGACCTGTAGTTGTTTAGAAGAATTTGCATAGAATTAAGGATTTCTTTATAAGAAAGCCCTGTAACAGGATAAAATATGATAGGCTCCAACCTTATTCCTACAAGCAGGCCAAGGGATAGAGCATACTTTAGAGCTTCTATGCGTCTTTGTAGGGAGGCAACACGGCCGGCTTTCTCAAATTTTTCTATAATGTTTTGCGGTGTAAGTGTTGCTGTATATACAATCTTAATAAATTCGTTATTCGTAGGAATTTTTTTAATTTTGAATATATTTTCTGTTTTTGTCCTCAACTCTATGAAACACCTCACGTTGTACTTTTTGGCCTTTCCGTAAGTAATCTCAACTATTTTATGTAGCTCTTCAAAATGCGTTATCGTCAGCAAAGAGTCTGCAGTCTCGCCAGCATTTAAGTAGAAAATTTTTTCCTCCATTGGCAAAGAAAATAAAATCTCAATCTCCTCTGCAAATTTTTCTCTCAATAAGTCGTATAGAATAGGTTTTTTAGGCACTTTGGAATATTTTAAATAGCAGTATTCGCAGCCCAAGTCGCACGATGTAGCAAAAGAAATAACGTATTCACCTAAGTCAACCACGCCTCTGCCATAGTTATATTTTACTATATAGCTTGTTTTCTTCTGCGTAGTCATAATATAAACGATTAAATTTCGTTTATTATGCTTTTTATTTTCTGTAAGTCTGTTTTGAAAAAAACTTCTTCGTCAAATTCAAGATCTAGCGGCGCAGATTTGTCCATCTTTTTCAATTCTTTTATTTTCTTCCAGCTTATTGGATATCGTAGAGAATATATAAAATCTAAAAATAACTTTGTAGTGATGTTCTTATCGTTTGAGGATGAAACAATTTTGTTGAATTTTTTAAGAATTAGTTCTTCTATTTTAGGGCAGAAAATATTTAAAATCTTTATTGTCTCTTTTACAAATTCTTTTTGTGAGAAGGTAAGGTGGAGACGCGCTGATGAGAAGATTTCGTGCAGGAGACCTATTTCACGCATCAGTGTGCGTTGTAAGAAAATTGCCAATTAACTATTCCTTGCAGTTAGTTATTCTTCTTTCTTACCAAGAAATCATACAAAGAAAATATAAAATTAAGCAAGAGATTTAATGATTGATAAAACAAAAAATAGATGAAAGGGAGGAGTTATAAGATGGAAAAAGAGGAAAGGATCACAGTAGGAGTAATTTCTCCTAATGACCCACGGCCTTG
>Ga0197143_1002745_pt1 | contig 12533 bp, 13 predicted proteins | sample GBS70_MetaG_FD_148603 | JGI IMG/M metagenome (GOLD analysis project Ga0197143, IMG submission 148603) | Sediment microbial communities from Great Boiling Springs, Gerlach, Nevada, United States - GBS 70_MetaG | ecosystem: Environmental > Aquatic > Thermal springs > Hot (42-90C) > Sediment...
TTTTCTTTATTTTCTTCTGAATATTCAATCCATTTTTCTCCAAAATATCTTTCTGTAATGTATTTTTTCACTTCATAATCCATTAATAGTTCAACAAAATGGACTTTTTCTGCTTTTTTACCTTTAATAACTTTTTTAAATTCTTCAAAATCTGGCTTTGGATTTTTTAATTGTAATTCCAATTTCATAAATCCCTCCTATCAAAGAAGATTGCAAGTCGGAGAGGGAGGGATTTGAACCCCCGTCCACTGGTTTTTCCCAGTGGAAGCCGATTTCGAGTCGGCCGCTTTCAACCACTCAGCCACCTCTCCTTGGACCAAAAATTGCTGTTCCTATTCTTATAATATTTGCTCCTTCCTCTATTGCTATTTTCCATGTATCACTCATTCCCATTGATAAATATTTCATTTCAACATTCGGTAAATTTAAATTTTTAAACTTTTCAAATAATTCCTTTGTCAATCTAAAATATGGCCTTATATCTTCAGGGTTTTTAACAAATGGTCCCATTGTCATAAGTCCTTCAATTTTTATATTTTCGTAATTTGATATTTCATAAATTAATTTTTCTGCATCTTCAGGAAAGACCCCTGATTTTTGTTTTTCTCTTCCACTATTTATTTCTATTAAAACTGGAAAAACAATATTTCTCTTTTTTGCCTCTTTATCTATTTCTCTTGCAAGTTTTTCTGAATCAACTGTCTCTATCATATCAAATATTTCAAGTGCTTTTTTAACCTTATTTGTTTGTAAATGTCCTATCATATGCCATTTAACCTTTCTGCCTATTATTTTAAATTTTTTTTCAGCTTCTTGAACATAATTTTCTCCAATAATTTCTATCCCTGCTTCAATTGCTTCATTTATCTCTTCAGAAGTTCTTCCTTTTGTTGCAGCAATTAAAATAACTCCATCTGGAATTTCTCTTAAAATTTTTTCTATTTTTTCTCTTATTCCCATTTTGAGTTTATATTAATTTTGTTATACAATTTCTATTATACAACTTTTATAGAGGAGGTGAAAGTGTTTTCAATAGGAATTGATTTTGGAACAAATTCTGTAAGAGGAATAATAATCAATCTTGAAGATGGTGAAATTATTGCAGAATCAGTAATTCCTTATCCTTCAGGTATTGACGGAGTTATAATTGATGAAAAAGACCCTCACCTTGCAAGGCAGAATCCAGAGGACTATCATATATGTCTTGAAAAACTTTTAAAAGAAATTTTAAAGAAAGCAAAAAAAGAAAAAAGTTTTTCCACTGAAAAAATTGTTGGAATTGGAATTGATACAACTGGCTCTACTCCACTTCCTGTTGATAAAAATTTAATTCCTCTTTCTTTTTATAAGGAATTTAAAAATAATCCAAATGCTATGGCATGGCTATGGAAAGACCATACATCTGCTGATGAAGCAGAAGAAATAACTGAACTTGCAAAAAAAATAAGACCTCAATATCTATCTAAAATAGGAGGTGTTTATTCATCTGAATGGTTCTTTTCTAAATTACTTCATCTTGCAAGGACTGATAAAAATGTCTTTAATGCTATGGAGACATTTATTGAAATCTGTGATTATATACCAGCAGTTTTGTCTGGAATAAAAAATCCAAAACAAGTTAAAAGAGGAATATGTGCAGCAGGTCATAAAGCAATGTATAATGAAATTTGGGGAGGTCTTCCAGATAGTGAATTTCTTGAAAAACTTGACCCTTCTTTTAAAGGAATAAGGGAAAAACTTTATGAAAAAGCATATCCAAGTGGAGAAATTGCTGGCTATTTATGTAAGGAATGGAGTAAAAAGGTAGGTCTTCCTGAAGGAATACCAATAAGTGTTTCTGAATTTGATGCCCATATGGGAGCAGTTGGTGCAGGGATAAAAGAAGGAGTTCTTGTAAAAATAATTGGAACTTCTTCCTGTGATATGATGATTTATTCAAAAAGTAAAGAACTTAAAGATATCCCAGGAGTTTGTGGTATTGTTCCTGATTCAATTGTCCCAGGATTTTATGGAATAGAAGCAGGCCAATCAGCAGTTGGAGACATTTTTTACTGGTTTGTAAAAAAATTAATTCCAAAATTTGTTAAAGACCCATATTCATACTTTACAAAAAAGGCAGAAAAAATAAAACCAGGACAAACAGGACTTCTTGCTCTTGACTGGTTAAATGGAAACAGGACTATACTTGTAGACCAAAAATTAACAGGTCTTATTGTTGGATTAACTTTAAATACAAAACCAGAAGAAATATTTAGATGTTTGATAGAAAGTACTGGTTTTGGAGCAAAAGTTATTATTGAAAGAGTTGAAAGTTATGGTGTTAAAATAAAGGAGATAGTTGCTTCAGGAGGAATTGCAGAAAAAAACCCTTTAATAATGCAGATATATGCAGATATAATGAATAGAGAAATAAAAATATCAGACCTACCTCAGACATGTGCAGTTGGAGCAGGAATATTTGGTGCAATTGCAGGAAAATATTTTAAATCAGTTGAAGAAGCCCAGGAAAAAATTTGTAGATATAGTAAAAAGATTTATAAACCAATCCCGGAAAATGTTAAAATTTATGAAAAACTTTATTTCCTTTATTTACAACTTCACGATGCTTTTGGAACAAAAAATTATAATCAAAGTTTATTTAATGTAATGAAAGAACTTTTAAAAATAAAAAAGGAAACAGAATGAAAGATTTGAGAAAAAGGGTTTATGAAGCAAATATTTTTTTGTGGAAAAACAATCTTGTTTATGGAACCCAAGGAAATGTCAGTGGAATAGATGAAGAAAGAAAAATTATTTATATAAAGCCAAGTGGTGTGCCTTATGAAAAATTAACAGAATCCCAGATTGTTGGTGTTGATATAAATGGAAAAGTTATAGAAGGAAATTTAAAACCCTCTGTTGATACTCCACACCATCTTTACATATATAAAAATATAAAAGAAGCAAAAAGTGTCTGCCATACACATTCAAAATTTATAACAATTTTTTCAGTTCTTGGGATTCCAATTCCAGTCCTTACTACAGGCCATGCAGATGTTTTTGGTAAAGATATCCCCGTTTCAAAATATGTTGACAATACATTAGATAATATAGGAAAAGAAATTATAAGAGTTTATGAGAAAACTGGTTGTCCGTCAATAATTTTAAGAAATCATGGTCTTTTCTGTTTTGCTGAATCTCCTGAAAAAGTCGTTTTTTATGCATTGATGAGTGAATATTTTGCAGAAATTTTTTACTATATATTAACTGCAGGGAAAATGATGAATAAAAAAATAAAAAAACTTCCAGAAAAAGAAATAAAAAAATGGTTTGAAAGATACCACTCTGAAAGATATGGACAGAAAATAAAAAAAGGAGGTTGAAATATGGAAATAAAGTTTGATGAATTTAAAAAAATGGATTTGAGAGTTGCAAAAATACTGGAAGTTGAGGATGTTCCTGGAGCAGACAGAATTTATTTATTGGTAGTTGATATAGGAGATGAAAAAAGGAAGATAGTTGCTGGAATAAAGCCATGGTATAAAAAAGAGGAATTGATTGGTAAAAATATAATTATGATTGTTAATCTTGAACCAAAAACTATTAGAGGAATTGAGAGTAAAGGGATGCTTCTTGCAACATTATTTGATAATAAACTTTCAATTTTAACAACGGATAAAGAAGAAGTTCCAGCAGGGAGTAAAATTACTTAATTTTTTTAAAAATATAACCTGAAGAAATTAAAAATAAAAGCATAATTGAAATAGGAACATAAACTGGAGCAATCCAGGGTTTTGGTATTAAAAAAAGACAGTCAATTGTTTTTAAAGAAGAAGGCCAGTTAATCAAAATTTTCAAAGTTAAATAATAAAATAAGTCCCATATTGCAAAAATCCATAAGAAAGTTGCGAGTTTCCTTAATAGTTTTTTTTCTAAAAGTAATGAAAAAGAAAATATTGTAATAATTGGAGTAACTTCCCGTGTTCTTTCAACAAAAATTAATGAAAAATTTCTTGTTCCTGTCACAATAAGTGGTTTTGATAATTGAGATATTGTTATTTTTGTGATGTCAGGTGAGATATTCATTAAAATTTCTCTTATATAAACAACTACAACACCTTCCCACCAACCAAGTGCAATTCCAATTAAAGTATAAAAAAACAATCTCATTTATTTATATCAGCCCATATTTTTTTAACAAGTTCAAGATAATATTTAAAATTTTCAAAAGGAACATCTGGTGGAACTGCATGGTCAACAAATGGAAAATAACCTCCCTCTTTTAATAAATATGGAACTTTTTTCATAACTTCTTCTTCAACCTCTTTTTTTGTATTTCTTAATGCTCTTTTGTCAATATTTCCCATTAAAATTAATTTTTTCCCATATTTTTTCCTATATTCAATAGCATCTGTATTTGCTGCAACTTCAAGTGGATAAAGCATATTAACACCACCTTCAAGCCATAAAGGAACAATTACATCATTATTTCCATCAGAGTCAACCATAATTACATCTATACCATGACTTTTTAAAAATGAACACACTTTCTTATAAGCAGGTAGACAGAACTCTTCAAATGTTTTTGGTGAAAGTAAAGGTCCCTGTTTCATTCCAAGGTCTTCCCATATATTTGCAAAATCAAATTTAACTTCACTTACAACTTTTTCAAGCACTTTTATAACAAAATCAGCAACATAATTTATAATTTCTTTTACAAGTTCTGGATTATCATAAAACATAACAGAGAGATTTTCTACTCCCATCCAATTTCTAATCCATCCATAATAAGAACCTGCACTAACTCCAAGAGGATAATCTCTTTCTTTAACGCATCTTTTCCAGTCATCATAATATTGAGGGTATCTTAAAGGAGAATCTGGATTTAATCTCTTTTTAACTTTTTCCCATGTTTCTTCATCCTTTATACAGAATTCAATCCATTGACTCATCCCTATTTCCCTATCTTTCCATCTTTTCCATTTATTTCCGAGGTCATCAATATAGGTAGCAGTTTCTTTATCCTCTTCAATAATTTTTACTTCAGGAGCAGGAATGAATCCAAGATTTATTGGAGCATATTCTATTCTATCAAACCCAAAGTAAGTATTGAAATGAACATCAATTGGCATCCCTTCTTTCTGCCATCTTTTAATTGTCTCCTGAAAAACCCACTGAGGCCAAAAAAATGGTCTATCAGGTTTTCCAAAATAAACAACATTCTTAAACCTTTCAAGATATGTCATATTACCCCCTCTTTTTTAAACTGAAGGAGTGGCTTGTAAGCCGGATTCTGTTTTTAGGTGTTCATTCATCTAGGTCAAAGGTCGCCCTTTGACTCAAGCGGTCTACCCGAACCCTTTGGGGCAGGGAACCCATGGGTTCTGCTTGACCTTGCTCCGGGTGGGGTTTGCCTTGCTCTGCCTTTAGGACAGACGGTGAGCTCTTACCTCGCCTTTTCACCCTTATCCGCCAGTGGCGGACGGTATGTTTTCTGTGGCACTTTCCAGGTATCGCTACCTGTTCCTGTTAGGAACCACCCTCCCTGCAGGAGTCCGGACTTTCCTCCCGCCAGAAGGCGGGCGAACACCCAGCCACTCCTTCAGAATAAATCATTCTTATTTTCAATGAACGAATTTGCTATTTCATCTGCAATTTTATTTTTCTCTCTTTCTATATATTTTATTTTAATGTTTTTATACCTTCTTAGTAAAGATTTCGCAATAAAATGTAAAATTTTGAGTTTTTCATCTAAAATTTTATATTCACCATTAATTTGTTTAACAAGGAGTAAACTATCACTTTTAATTTCAATTTCATCCTTTTGAAAAGGTATACATTCAATTAAAGAAAAAATTAATGAAATATACTCTGCTACATTATTTGTTGTTATACCAATAAATCCACCAGTTTTTTTATATACTTTGTCATTTATAAATATTACAATTCCATAAGCACTTTTACCAGGATTTCCTTTTGAGGCACCATCAATATAAACATCAATTTTTCCCATTAATATAATATTCTGCTACAATTTTCACACTGAATTATTTCCCTTTTTCTTTTAACCTTTTCTACTATGTATGTTGGAAGAGCCATAAAACATCCATTACATATTCCATTTTCTATTTTTACAATTGCGACACCATCCTTTTTACTTTTCCTTATTTTTTCATATAAATTATATACTTTAAAATCAACCTTTTTCACAAGTTCTTCCCTTTCAATTTTTTTCATTTCTATCTCTTTTTTTAACTCTTCAACTTTGCTTCTTTCAATTTCAATTTTTTTTAAAATATCCTCTTTTATCTTGTTTAACTCCTCTTGTAGCATCTTTTCTTTTTTTATAAGTTCTTCTTCTTTCTCCATCAATATAAGAACCTCTTCTTCAATTTCAGAAATTTTCTTTTTTACATTTGCAATTTCAATAAGAAGTGCCTCATATTCTTTATTTGTTTTAACATTGTCAAGTTTCTTATTTAAATTATTTTTTTCTTCTTCATAACTCTTAATTTCAAGTTCTTTTTCTTTTCTGTCAAGTTGGACTCTTTTAAGGTCATTTTTTGTTTCTTTTATTTTCTTTTCCATTAACTCAATTTCATCATTCAATTTTTTTTCTTTTTCTGGAAACAATTTTACTTCTTCCTCTTTTTCATAAATTTCAAGATCTATTTTTTGCAACAAAATAAGTTTTTCAATTTCTTCTGTAATCATCTTTCTTTCCCAATTTTCAATTAGAATTTTATGATAAAACAAATTGAAAATAATGTCAATTTCAAAATTTTGAATGATTACATTCTTTCGGGAAGGGAGATATTTAAAAGTTTTAAAGAGAGTTCAAAAATTATCAATAGGGATTTTATTAAAGTAAGACGTGCATAACTAATTTCTTTTTCATCACTTACAATTCTATATTTTTGGTAATAAGAGTGGAATGATTTTGAGATATCAAGTAAATATTCTGCAAGGAGGTGAATTCCATATGTTTCAACAACACTTTTTATAATATCATTAAATTTCCAAATTTTTTTCATTATTTCAATTTCTTCTTCTTTATCAAGCAAATCTATATATTTTTCTGGTTTTTCTACTATATATCCTTTTTCTCTCCCAAACTCAATCAGATGTTTTAATCTTACATAAGCATACTGCAAATAATAAACAGGATTTTCACTTGATTGTTTTTTTGCAATTTCAATATCAAAATCAAGATGGCTATCTATTTTTCTAAATAAAAAGAAAAATTTTGAAGCATCTGGCCCTATTTCTTTTATTAACTCTTTTAAAGTTATAAATTGCCCTTTTCTTGTTGACATTGATAATTTTTCTCTGCCTCTATATAATGTAGTTAATTGAACAATCAATACAATAAAATTTTCAAGATCAAAACCTAAAGAAGCAACCCCTGCTTTCAATCTTGGGATATATCCATGATGATCTGGACCCACAATATTTATAATAATTTGATAACCTCTTTCAATTTTATATTTGTGATATGCAAGGTCAGTTGCCAGATACGTAAAACTTCCATCTTTTTTTACTATAACTCTATCTTTATCATCTCCAAAAAGAGAACTTTTAAAACATAAACTTCCATCCTTTTCATATATAAGTCCTTTTTCTTTTAAAAATTCAATAACTTTTTCAACTTCTTTTTTTTCTATAAATTCACTTTCTCTTATCCAACTATCAAATGAAACTCCAAAATTTTCAAGGTCTTTTTTTATATCATTTAATATTTCTGAAGATGCAAATTTAATAAAAAAATTATTATCTTCTTCATCAACCCTTTCAATCTTTTTTGCAATTTCAATTAGATATTCTCCTACATATCCATCCTCTGGTAAAGGATAATCTATTCCTTTAAGTTGTAAAAATCTTGCTTTTAATGATTCACCAAGAAGTTTCATTTGTCTTCCAGCATCATTTATATAATATTCTTTGGTTACTGCAAATCCAGCAAATTTTAAAACTCTTGATAATGATTCTCCATATGCTGCTTGTCTTCCATGAGCTATTGTTAAAGGTCCTGTTGGGTTTGCACTTACAAATTCAATTATAACCTTTTTACCTTTTCCTATATCCTGCTTTAAATAATTTTCTTGGATTTCAATAATTTTTAAAATATTTTCTTTATAAATTTTTTCATCTATAAAAAAATTTATAAAACCATTCTTTGTTTCAATTTTTTTAATAATCCCTTTTAAGTTTTCAGTAATTTTTTCTTTTATAATTTCTGCAATTTTTTGTGGCGGATTTTCTTTATCGGATAATCTGAATGCAATATTGGTGTAAAAATCACCAAACTCTTCCTTTTCTGGTGATAAAATATCAAAATTTACCTTTTTCTTAAATTCATTAACTACTTTTTTTAGTTCTTCTTCTATTTTCTTTTTAATATCCACTCTCATCTTCTTTTCTAATTTCTTTTAAAATCTCTTCTATTTTAAATTCTTTCCTTTCATCAAATTCAAATTTAATAGAAGGGGTATTTTTTAAAGAGATTCTTCTTCCAAGTCTAAATTGTATATATTTTTGAGCACTTAAAATTCCTTTAAAAGCATCTTCTTTCTCTTTTTCACTACCCATAAAACTTATCCCAACTTTCGCTTTTTTTAAATCACCTGATATATGAACATATGTAATTGTAAAAAAGCAGATTCTTGGGTCAGAAACTTCTTTTCTGATTATATCTTCAATTTCTTCTCTTAACAAACTTTCAATTTTTTTCTGTCTTCTTGTTTTAATTTTTCCCTCCTTTTAATTTTTTTCAAATTTAAAGATTTATCCATTTTTATATCTCTTTTACAAATTTTGCTATTAAATCACCTACTTGGCTTGTTGATAATCCCATCTTCCCTGCTTCAAGTGATTTTACATAACCTTCTGATAATGCCTTTATAATTGCTTCTTCAATTTTCTTTCCTGCTTCCTTCTCTCCAATTACTTCAAGCATCATACTTCCAGCCAAAATTGTAGCAAGTGGACAAGCAATATTTTTGCCAGCATATTTTGGTGCAGAGCCATGAATTGGTTCAAACATACTTACCCCTTCAGGATTTATATTTGCACCAGCCGCAATCCCAAGTCCTCCTTGAGTTATTGCTCCAAGGTCTGTTATAATATCTCCAAACATATTATTTGTCACAATTACATCAAACCATTCTGGATTTTTAACCATCCACATACAAGTAGCATCAACAAAAGCAAAGTCAAGTTTAATGTCTTGAAATTCTTTCCATACTTCATTGGCTACTCTTCTCCATAAATCACCTTCAAAGGTTAAAACATTTGCCTTGTCAACGACCGTAAGTGATTTCTTTTTATTTCTTTCTCTGGCAAGTTTAAATGCATATTTTATACATCTTTCAATTCCTTTTCTTGTATTTATTGATAGTTGAATTGCAATTTCATCTTTTGTACCTTTTTTAAAATTTCCTCCAATCCCACAATAAAGTCCCTCAGTATTTTCCCTTACAACAACATAATCAATGTCTTCTGGGCATTTATTTTTTAATGGGCACTCAACACCTGGATATAACTTCACAGGTCTTAAGTTTATATACTGATCAAGTTCAAATCTTATTTTAAGTAATATACCTTTTTCAAGTATTCCTGGAGGCACTTCTGGATGTCCCACTGCTCCAAGATAAATCGCATCAAGTTTCTTAAATTCTTCAATTGCACTATCAGGAAGTGTTTCTCCAGTTTTTAGATATCTTTCTCCACCAAAATCATATTCAATAAATTCAATTTCAAAATTAAATCTTTCACTTACTGCTTTTAATACTTTAACTCCTTCTCTAACAATTTCAGGACCAATTCCATCACCAGGTATAAGGCCTATTTTATATTTTTTACCCATTTTTTCCCCTTTTTACATTACAAGGTTTTTATAATGTTCTGAAATTTCAAAAATTCCACCACTTAAATTATAAAATTCTTCATCAAGATTAAAAATACCATTTTTAGGTTTAACCCACATTTTATTATAAAATGGATGATATTTTAACATAATTTCCCAGTTTTTGTAATATTGAAATCCATTTGATTCAACAATTGGTATTTTTAATTCAGGAAATGTTTTTATTCCGGATGAAAAAATTTTATTCCATTCAACAAGAATAGGTATAACAGTTAAGTCAGCGCAGAAATAATCCATTTTTCTTTTCTCGGCTTCGTTCAATATTTTTAAAGTCATACTTAATGTTTTTGCTATTGGTTTTAACGCAACTCCTTTATATCCCATTTGACTCCTTTCAATAACATTTTTATCTGTATGAGCACTTTCATCAGCAACAATTCTTATTGGTAAATCATTTACATCTATTTCAAGTTCCTCAGGAAATGGTTCTTCAATGATAATAACTTGGTCAAGTGCGCCAATTTTATCAATAAAATCAATAAGTTTTTTTAACCTATCCTTTGAATCATATCTTCCATTTGCATCAAAATAATATGGTAATTTTCCATTTTTAGTAAAAGGAGTATAATAATTTTTAAATTTTTCATGGATGCTTTTAATTCTTTCCATATCCCATTTTAACATTTTTTCCCTATCTCCATCTCCTTCAGGGTCAGAACCAATTTTAATTTTTAAAACAAAAAATCCCTCATTTATCATTTTTTTTATTTCCTCAATTGATACAGCATATGAAATTAAAGGAATACAAGCAATTTTTTCATGTCTGTATTTAAAATATTTTCTATATTCTTCAGGTAACATTTCAAAAAAGTTTAACTTATTATTTTCCTTTGCATATAATATCCATAAAGCATTATCAACTGCAACTAGTGAATTTAATGTGAAAGTTTCTCTTAAATCGTTTCTTCCGGTAATTTTTTTCGCAAAATTATGAACAAGAGGAAAAATTTCTTCAAGTGTTTTTACAGGATTTTCTATTTTTTTACCTTTTAAAAGTTTTAAAGCAAATTGGGTAGTTGCAAACATTAAAGCATTTCCACCTGCTTCGCTATTTTCAGAAAAAACATTACTCTCTGACCATAAAACACTTTGAGTACCAATACCAATTGAATAATTATCTTTACTTTTTAAATAAACAACTACTTGCCATGCACCATTTAAAAATTTTCCTTTGAATCCAAGAGGTTTTTTGAATTTTTCTATTTCAAAGTTTAAATTAGTTTCAATTATTTTCATTTTTTTCAATAATTTTTTTGGCGAGTGACATTAACCCACCCGTGTTTATTATATTTTGTAAAAATTCAGGATATTTTTGAAATTTATAATTTTTACCTGTATTAATATTTTTTATAATTCCATTTTCAAAATCAATTTCAAGTTCATCTCCTTCATTTATTTCATCTACCTCTTTAATTTCAATTAAAGGAAGTCCTATATTTATTGAGTTTCTGAAAAATATTCTTGCGAAACTTTTAGCAATTACAACTGAAATTCCACAACCTTTAATTGAAACAGGTGCATGTTCTCTACTACTCCCACACCCAAAATTTTCTCCTGCAACAATTATATCTCCCTTTTTAACTTTTTTTGAAAATTCAGGTCTTATTGTTTCAAAACAATGAGATGCAAGTTCTTCTTCATTAGTTGTATTTAAATATCTTGCTGCAATTATATCATCTGTATTTATATGGTCCCCAAATTTCCACACTTTTCCTTTTGTTTTCATTTTTCACCTTTTTTCAACACCATAATTTACAATATTTTTCCATTGACTTTATTATTTGTCCTATATTTTCCACTGGAGTTTTAGGATATGCACCATATATAAGTAAAAGCCCTCCTTTTTCCGAACCAAGTTTTTCAATACATTTTTTTATATGTTTATCTATATCTTCAGGTTTACCAAAAACTGTTATTTTCTGTCTATCTATGTCAAGGTCAATAGCCACTTCCCCTTTTGCAAGTTTTTCAATATTATCTAAACCATTTACAAGGTCTTGGAGATTTAAAACTGTAACACCTACTTCAATAAGATCTGGAATAATGTCAACAATATATCCATCTGTATGCAAATAAACTTCAATATTCTTTCTTCTGCATATAGAAAATAGGGTTTCATATGATGGTTTTATTAATTGTCTCCAGATTTCCGGATTCATTGGGAGTGAATTTTGATGTCCAAGGTCATCTGCAAAATAAATAATGTCAGGTTCAAATTCAACAAGTTTTTTTATAACAACTTTCCAGTATTCAGTTAAAATTTCTATAAGTTTTTTTAATCTTGGTTCTTTCATTCCAATATCAATCATTAAATTTTCAAATCCTCTTAAATATGTAAGTCGTAAATAAAAGAAACCGTGCTCAATACCTGCACCTGAAATTAAACCTTCTCTTTTTTCTTTTTCTATTCTCCTTTTTTCTTCTTCCCAATTTCTATTTTTTAATGGATCCGGCGGAATATATGAATCAAAAAAATCCCATGAAGAAAGAGGATGTTTTACTACCTGACCATCAAGATAATCACCTGGATAATGCCATAAACAACCCCAAGCATCTTCTTTAAAATTTTCTTTTTCTCTTTCTTGATTTTTACTAACATTTATTTCAATATTTTTATATTCCTTTTTTA
>Ga0197143_1002746_pt1 | contig 12533 bp, 15 predicted proteins | sample GBS70_MetaG_FD_148603 | JGI IMG/M metagenome (GOLD analysis project Ga0197143, IMG submission 148603) | Sediment microbial communities from Great Boiling Springs, Gerlach, Nevada, United States - GBS 70_MetaG | ecosystem: Environmental > Aquatic > Thermal springs > Hot (42-90C) > Sediment...
ACCCCGCTTGCCCAAGAAGCTGAGGAGATAGAGGCTAGGCTGAGGGTTATGAGGAAGGAAGTCGCTACAGTCCAGCAGCCCCTTACCGAGATCTACAGGTGAAATAGGTGTGGTCGGCTTACCCAAGTGGGTCGCTGAAGAGATAGCTAAAGCCGAGTTCACCTACGTAGGTACTGTTAAGTACACAGGTTTCCCCCTTGACATAGACTTGGCTAATAGAATGGTTGATGTGCAGTTTTATGATAGGCTCCCAGACGGTAGATATATAGCCACATTAGATGTGCCAGACGCAGCTCTGCTGAATGGTGTGGAGAAGGCGGAGATCTACATCTTCAACATCAAGGTCTACGAGGCACCGCTCAGCGAGAAGCTAAAGAAGTTCCTAAGTGACAAATACAACGTCTTTATCGAGAAGATATATAGGTTCGAGCTCGAATCTCTGGAGAAGATGGAGTAAGCAGCTAAATCTTCGGTTAAAAGGAGGGTTTAGCGAAGCGAGCTGATTTAGTTAGGAGCCTATAGAACCTTGGGCGCCGATCCCTAAAGATGTCATTTAATTCGGTCACCTTCTTATTGCGCGCCAGCTCAAGATCCACTTGAACCGCTTTACTTTCGACTCGATCTTCTGAGGCTGATGCTAGAACCTCCATCTTTGGGTTGACGATCTGACTTCTACCCGTGTATTTTAGGTGGTAGTCTCCCCTCTTCTCTTCTCCAACCCTGTTTGCTGTTATCGTGTAGATGTGGTTCTCGAAAGAACGAGCCAGCATAGCTATTTGACAGTAATTTGGGAGCACTAGATTTGAGGGGTGGGCTATGATCTCAGCACCCTTTAGAGCCAGAACACGCCATATTTCTGGGAAGAGCCAATCAAAGCAGATCAGCATACCTATCCTCACACCATCAACCACATACACCCTAGGCTCCAGATCACCTTTATTGAACAAGATCTTCTCTCTGTTAAACAGGTGTAGCTTACGATATAAGCCAACGAACCTACCTTTTGAGACTAGGACAGCAGTATTATAGAGCGCATCACCAGCCTTCTCAGCCAACCCGGCTACGATCGTCTTTCCAAGCCTTCCAGACTCTTCCACAAGGATACTGCAGGTTTCGCCATTTGGAATTTCTTCTGCGAATCGTCTAACCTCCTCCCTACTTAAGAAGGCGTAGCCTGTGTTAAATAGTTCAGGGAGCACAACTACGTCTGCATTCACGCTTCTAATCAGCTTTAAAGCCTCCTCAATGTTATCCTTCACTTCACCGAATTTCGGATAGGTCTGCGCAAAGGCGATCTTAAGGGTTTTAGCGTTTCCCTTACCCATCTCCTTATTTCCCGTCTCAAGCTGTACACATAAACCTACCTTTTCTGCGTCAAAAGGTCACTAACTTGCTTTATTAGAGATCTAGCCTCTTCGGCAGCAGCTATCGAGAAGATCTTAACTAGATCCTCTATGCTTAAGATTCTCCTAATCCACTTTGACTGCTCGTCGAAACCATCCTCTTGAAGAAGGTCGTTAAGGAGATTCTTCTCTCTAATCAAGTTGAATATCTTCTCAATGCTCCTATTATCCATCTTCTCATAGATTCTCCGCGCTAGTAAAGTGGCTCTAAAATCTTCTTTGAATAGGCTAAGCCAGCTTCGACTATACTTCTGAAGCGCATCAAGGTCCCCCTCCAAAAGATAGTTTGCCGCTGCTTGACCAGCAAAGACCCCAGCTAACCCGCAGGAGTATATTCCGCCTCCAGTTGAGGGCTTTGTCTGACCAGCGCTGTCTCCTACTATCATCGTTCTTCCTTTAACGAATCTGTCTATCGGGCCTCCTACGTAGATTGGTGCTGAAACTTTCTTGATCACGTACCCTCCTCCTTTCTGCCTTAAGAATTCATCGAGTGCGGCGAAGCAGTTTATGAAGCGCCCCGCAACCCCTAACTTTGCCGAATCTTTACCAGTTGATATAACCCAGAGGAAGAAAGAGGGGTATTTAGTGCTATCTACATATACTTCTACAGCATCTTCTGGTACCCACTTTGCCTCAATATCATATCTTGCCGCTGGTATGAGAAATTTCTGCTTCTCAGCTGGTAGAGCTGAAGTCCCCTTCGCTTCAATATATATCTTAGATCTAAAGATATTGTTGGTCTCGACTTTAACACATCCCTCCTCTTCAACAGCCTTAGCGATTTTTTCACCAAGTATTATTTCAGCCCCTTTTGATGCAGCCGCTCTAGCGAGGTCTTTGTCAAAGACCCTCCTATCTAATACAACAACCTTTAGCTTTGAAGTCTCAACTTCTATTGGTTTCCCGCTTGGCGGGTATATGAGCACCCTCTTTATGGTGTTCTGCACCGCTCTACTGCTTGGGATCACACCTAGGCTCATTAACGCTCTCATGCTTACAAGCCCGTCACATTTATCCGGTACACCTATCTCAAGATCCTCTTCAAAGACAGCTACCCTCAACCCTTTAGAAGCAACTTCCCTTGCTGCTAGTAGACCAGCCAATCCCCCTCCTGCTATGACCACATCATAATCTAGTGTATGCATTCTTTTTACCAAAGGCTTATCCGATAGATCAAATATATACCCTTCCCAGATGCTAAGCCGATGGGAGTATAAGCAGGTAATAGCGGTCAGAACAGATCTGAAGATGGGTAAGGGTAAGATCGCTGTCCAAGCCGCACACGCAGCCATCTTAGCAGCTGAAGAAGCTAGAATACAGAAGCCGCAGTGGTATCGAGCTTGGATGGAGAGTGGTATGGCTAAGATAGCTGTTAAGGTCTCATCCGTAGAGGAGTTAAAGAGGCTGGAGGAAGAAGCTAGAAAAAACGATCTACCAGTAGCAACTGTAGAGGACAGAGGGCTTACACAAGTGCCTCCAGGCACCGTCACTTGCCTAGCTATAGGCCCTGCACCAGCAAGCAAAGTAGATCAGATTACGGGTAAATTGAAGCTTCTCTAGCGGCCTTGGAGCCTCCTTCTCTTGACAGAAGCATAGGGATGACGGTTTATGCAACAACCTATGAGGGCATAGGTGGGAGACTGCGTGTTGAGTTAGAGGATTTTTTGGTGGAGGAGGTCTTAGACGGTATCGTGTTCAAGCATATTTCGGAGCAGCCGATGAAGCAAGGATCTTATGTACTCTATAGCCTAACTAAGCGTGGATTAGATACTCTACACGCGGTTAAGATCATTGAAAAAATATTTGGCGCAAGAGTCAATTATTTAGGAATGAAGGATGCAGACGCCATCACCACGCAATACATAACTATTCCGGCTGATGCTGAATGTAGTCAGCCAAGTCTGCCAGATAGGCTTACGCTGAAGAAGTTAGGCTACTTACCCTACCCCCTTAACAGAAGCCACCTTATAGGTAATAGATTCCACATTAAGATTAGAGAGGTAGAAAGGAAAGAGAACTTACCACAGCTAATCAAAAGCATAGTAAAGAAGGGGGTTCCCAACTACTTCGGTTACCAGCGCTTCGGCTCACGAAGACCGGTAACACACCTGATAGGGAGAGCGTTGGTTAAAAGGCGGTTCGATGAAGCGGTCAATCTCCTATTAACCTATACCACAGAATATGAAAAAGAGGATATTCAGCAAGCGAGGAAGACTATCAGCGAAGACTATCTGAAGGTAGACGTAGAAGACCTCCCACCTACTTTAGATCTAGAGCGGCAAGTTTTAAGAAGCCTTAAGGCTCAGCCTAACAACTATATTAGGGCGTTAAGGTCAATACCTTTACACGTTAGAAGACTTTTTGTAAACGCCTACCAGTCTTATATATTCAATCGAACCTTAAGCGCAGCAGTTGAAGACGGTGCTGATCTATCATCAATTCACCGCTCAGACCTCTACGCAGAGGTTATGGGTGTGAAGGTGCTTGGAGTTAGAAGGGCTGAAGAGAAGATTGACAAGTCGAAGGTGGCGGTGCTGCTCTGCCCGCTCGTGGGCTACAACTTCAAAAAGGAAGATTTCGGTAGACTGGGGTTATATGCCTCAAAAGTTCTGTTAGAGGAGGAGGTTTCGCCTCGAAGCTTCTACATCGACGAGATGCCTGAGTTGAGCGTAGGCGGAGATGTTAGAGCAGCAACCCTTCTGCTAACCGAACTTCGCGCAGAAGTTTCAGAGGAAATCTTATTCCTCAAAACCATTTTAGGAAAAGGTTGTTACATAACAACTCTACTTAGGGAGGTGATGAAGCCGCAGGATCCGGTCAAGGCAGGGTTTTAGTCGCGCACAAGCCTACCCACGTTAACATCGTTTTTGATGGCGGGGTGTGCTGGGTCAATCATTATAACCTCATACCACTTATACTTCCCATCCTCGTATAGGAAGTAGGAGCCGAGCACCTTAAGGTTGGGGAACTTCCTCGCAGCCCTATTCTCAGCTATCTCTTGGCTGCTGATCGCGCGCTTAATCTTAACCACACCGAGGTGCTTCGGCCTTCTGCCTGATCTTGGGCGTAAGCGAACTCTACCTCCACGCCCTACTCTGACTCTGACGACTACGAAACCCTGCTTTGCTTTATAGCCCAGGGCTCTAGCCCTGTGTAGCTTGGTTGGCTTCTCTATCCTAACTATAGCGGCTTCCCTTCTCCACTGTATGGCACGCTGGGTTATATCCCCAGCCTTCTCCTTATAGATCTTCTGCCAAGTCTCTGCCATATACCTGTACATTACTGCTCACACAACTGGTTCTACCAGATGCACTTAAACTTATCTTAAACACAAAGCGTCGATTACTTTCTTAGCCAGCATTTCTCCAGCAGCGTCTTGCGCCTCAACGGTCTGCGCACCTATATGTGGCGTGCAGATGACATTCGGTAGCTTTACAACTTCAGAAGTGGGTGGTTCATGCTCAAACACATCCAGTGCAGCACCAGCCAACCAACCTTCTTTGAGGGCTTCGTATAGGGCTTCTTCGTCAACAACTCCACCTCTTGAGGTGTTTATGAGGTATGCGCCCTTCTTCATCTTAGCTAACCGCTCGCGGTTTATCATATGCCTAGTTTGTGGTGTGAGCGGGACGTGTAGTGTGACGAAGTCTGATCGAGAGAGTAAGGTATCTAGATCGACCACCTCTGCTTCAAGCGATTTGAGGAGTTGCTCTGGAAGTTTTGCTATATCGTTAACAAGGATCTTCATGCCGAAAGCCTTTGCTAAAGCTCCGACCCTACTACCGATCCTACCTAACCCAATGATGCCTAGCGTCTTACCTCTAAGCTCGATACCCATCAGTTCGCCCTTTAGCCACCGTCCTTCTTTGATCCCTCGGTCTCCAAGAGGTATCTTCCGAGCTAGGCTCAGCATCAACCCAATCGTAAGCTCGGCTACCGCTTGTGTTGAGGATTCGGGTGTGTTGACCACAACTATGTTCCTTTTGGAAGCAGCCTCCATGTCTATATTATCTACACCAATTCCTGCACGCCCTATCACCTTCAACTTTTTACCAGCTTCGATCACAGAGGAGGTGATCTTTGTCCTGCTTCTAACTATCACGGCATCGTACTCTGGGATCTGCTTGATCAAATCTTCAGCAGATATCTTAGGTTGATAGGAGACCTCTAGACCAGCACCTTTCAGAACCTCTAAACACTTAGTTGACACCGGATCGCAGACCAGCACCTTCAAGCAGCATCACAAACGCCTCAGCAAAGCACCCTTTTTATACTCTACGGGTAATCTATTCTCCATGATGCTAGTAGGCATAATAGGTAAGCCTAACACGGGGAAGTCAACCTTCTTTAACGCAGCAACCCTAATGAATGTCCCCATGGCCAACTACCCCTTCACAACAATCCAACCCAACTACGGCATAGCATATCTCCGCAAAGAGTGTGTATGCAAGAAACTTAACGTGAAAGATAACCCAGTAAACTCCATATGCGTCAACGGCGTCAGACTCATACCAGTCAAGTTGGTGGATGTGGCTGGGCTGGTACCCGGCGCCTCCCAGGGACGTGGACTGGGGAATAAATTCCTTGACGACCTTAGGCAGGCGGATGCCTTAATACACGTAGTAGATGCCTCGGGCTCAACGGACGCAGAGGGTAGGGTATGTGAACCAGGCAGCCATGATCCGCTTAAGGATGTGGAGTTTGTTGAGAGGGAGTTTAACCTTTGGCTCAAACAAATACTTTTGAAGGATTGGCAGAGAGTAGCGAGGACGGTTGAGGCTGGGGCTGATAAGCTCGCACCGCTACTTGCGCAGAGATTAAGCGGGTTAAGTATTGGTGAGCAAGTGATACAAGAGGCGATAGGTAAGATTGGGTTAAAGGCTGAGAAGCCAACTTTGTGGTCTGAGGAGCAGATAGATAGATTTGTAGACTATTTGAGAAGGAGATCAAAGCCGAGCCTTATAGCGGCTAATAAATGCGACCTACCTACTTCAGAGGAGAATATAGCGAGGCTCAAAGAGACAGGTAGATTGGTGATTCCATGCGCTTCAGAAGCTGAACTCGTTTTAAGGAGGGCGGCAGAGAAGGGGCTCATAGATTATATTCCAGGTGATAGTAGTTTTAAGATCAGGGCGCCTGAAAAACTCACCACAGAGCAGAAGAGGGCTTTAGAATTCATAGAGCGCAAGGTTCTAGCAAAATGGGGCTCAACAGGTGTTCAGCAAGCAATTAATGCAGCCTACTTTCAGCTTCTACAGTGCATCGTAGTCTATCCGGTCGAAGACGAATCTAAGCTTTCTGATAAAAAAGGCAATGTTTTACCAGATGCTAAAGTTGTGAGGAGAGGCACTACGGTTAGAGATCTAGCCTACCTCATACATAGTGATCTAGGTGAAACCTTCTTATATGCGGTCGATGCGGTTACTGGTGTAAGGTTGGGTGCTGACCACATACTGGAAGATGGGCAGGTTATAAAGATCGTGGCGGCTGCTAAACGGGGCTAGTTTGTAGAAGTCTCTTCTGCACCTTCTTCCGCCTCTTCTTCTGCTTCTTCTAACACTTCCTGTTCTTTAGATGTGGTTTCGAGTATGTTTGCAGCCGAAGTCATCACTGGCACACCCTTCACTATCTTAAATTTGAATATACCCACATGTCTTAAGGCGGAGATCTTTTTAGCCTCGTTGTAGATATCTGAGCCTATCTTGCCAAGCACAGCTTCTTGTGCAAACTGGTCGTAGGTTAGGGATGCGGTCTTTTCTTGAAGCACTTTGTCAGCCGCCATTCTGATTGCGTGTTTACGTGAAGAGTTTATCCTCTTTTGTGTGAAGGCCACTACATATACCCTAACGGTTATGCCATCTTTAGTTGTGTAATCTTTTATGAATGTGACCATTGAGGAGCCCCTTCGTATGAGGCTTTTTAGATACTCTCTGGAGTATTCGTATGCTTTGAGTATGGACTTGGCTACACCGTCTTGAACTTCTGTGATCTGAAAGTATAGTTTATACACGTATTGTTGAGGGTCCTGTTTGACTATGTCGTAGAGCGTCGTTTCAACAACTCGCCCAGCCGCTTTCGTCACATCTGTAACCGGGATGTAGGCTATTTGTGTGCTACCAAAGGATGGCGGTGCCTCGACTATCAACCACGTCTTGCTTCTCCACTTATCCTTTATCTTACCAGCTTGACGCTTCGGCATACTAAACAGCCAAGCCCACGATTTACATAGATTTAAGCCCTACTCTATTTGGCAGCATCAACTTCTCATCACCAAAGTATGGTCTAAGAACCTTCGGTATGTTTATGGTGTTATCTTCATTTTGATGGTTCTCCATAATCGCTATAAGCGTTCTTTCTGTCGCGACAAGTGTGCTGTTAAGGGTGTGAACAAACTTCGACTCTTCATTAGGCTTATCCCTATACTTTATCCTCAACCTACGTGCCTGATAATCCAAGCAGTTGCTGCAGGAGACTACTTCTCTGTAGGTGTTTTGAGCTGGGAACCAGGCCTCCAGATCATAGGTTTTGGCTGAAGTCTTACCTAAGTCACCCGAGCAGAGCAAAACCACTCTATATGGTATCTCTAGCGACTGAAAGAATTCTTCTGCGTTGCGTATCATCATCTCATGCTCTCTCCAAGAGTCTTCTGGTTTAGAAAAGACGAACTGCTCAACCTTTTCAAATTGATGAACCCTAAATATCCCTTTAGTGTCGCGTCCATGAGCCCCCGCTTCCTTTCTGAAGCAGGGGCTTATCCCACCATATCGTAAAGGGAGCATAGAGCCGTCAAGTATTTCATCCATATGCATGGCTGCTATAGCGTGCTCAGCGGTTCCGATAAGGTAGAGGTCTTCGCCCTCGATTTTGTAGATCACCTCTTCAAAATCTGACAATATTATTGTGCCCTCTATCGCTTCCCTCCTTAACATATATGGTGGTTGAAGGAGTGTAAACCCCTTCTGCTTTAAGAAATCGAGCGCATAGGATATTAGCGCGTAGTTTAATCTGACCAAGTTATTCTTCAGGTAGTAGAACCTTGACCCAGCCACCTTAGCAGCCCTCTCTATGTCAATCATATCCAGCAAGAGCCCTAGAGTTATGTGGTCTTTAGGCTGAATCTGAAATGGTTTAGGTTCGCCCCATCTTCTGACGACCACGTTATCTGACTCGTCTCTACCGATTGGTACGGATTCGTGTATAAGGTTTGGCAGCGCCTTCATTAGGTTGTTCACTTCTCGGTCAAGCGCCTCCGCCTCAGCATCGAGTCGATCTATTCTCTCTGATAGCTCTTTGACCACCAGCATCTTTTCCGACACATCCCTACCTTCTCTCTTCGCTTGCGCTATCTCTAAGGAGAGTTGGTTCCTTTGGTGTTTGAGCCTCTGAACCTCGGTCAGCATTTGTCTCCTTTTAGCATCCTTTGCTAGAAGCTCGTCAAGGGGGAAAGATACGCCTCTCTTAGCGAGCATATCCCTTATTATCTCTGGGTGTTCCCTTACCAGCTTAAGGTCAAGCATTAGCCTTCACCACATTCAACGAAGCTAATGCAGAGTGTATGTCTTCAAGCATCTCCTCAACCGTCGATATTAAGGTTTCAAACCTAAACTCTGACTCAACCTCTAGCAGTAAACTACCGCCTACACACTCCATCCTAATGTGCAGCCCTTCAGGAAGGTTAATATTATCCGGATAGAGCGCGTCATATAGTGCTTTTATTAACTTCTGATCACTACTGGTTAACTCTAAGGTTATCTTGGATCTCAAGCGCCTAACACTTCTTGAAGCAAGCTCATCAGTTTTATGGGCTCCATATATGTTAGGGTTGCGCCGCCAGCAGCCCTATGTCCACCACCTTGCCCACCGACCTTCTCAGCTACCCTTCTGAGGGTAAGTCCGATATTGACTTCTCCTTTGTATGTGGCGCCTAATCTGGCTGAGATTCTTAGATCTCCTTCTTTGGTCCTTGTGGTTAAGAAGAGGGGTTTGTCTGAGAATTTAGGGATGGTGGAGAGTATGGAGGATATGGAGCCTAGCATCTCCGCGTTGATCAAATCGTCAGCAACGATTAGGTTAAAGAGCTGGTGCTTTACTACCCTTGTCTCATCTTCTGTGAGAAGCTTTACCGCCCTGTTTATTATCTGCCTATACTCCGCAAGAACCTTCTCAGCTTCGGTCAACGAGTAGCCTCTGTCGCCTAAGCATAGACCCACCCCAAGCCCGCTCTTACCCATCCTACCACAAGCATTCAATAAGGTTCCGAATTCCCTAGCATCCCTAAGGGGCGAGAATTCATCTTCTTTAAGAAGAGTATATACATAGCCTATCAGCTCATCGATACCCCTACCGCCAATATAGGGGAGTAGAATGTCTACAATCTTCTGCTTCTCTTCCTTTGTAAGCTCCGACAAGGTACGCCAATGATCGTCGCTCCTCAGATTGATGCCAGCAGCACTTAGCGCGGTAAGGCAAGCTTCGCGGTTACCGCTCAGACCTGGGATATATGGTGTTGTGGTAGCGGCGAGCGCTTCGTGCACAGCTCTGGTTTCACGCCCATAGAAGAGTAGATCTATGCTTTCACCCACCAGACCAGCTTCCTTAGCTTCTTCTAAAATGACCTTATTGGCACCAACTAGAGATCTCCGCTCACCCTGATCCTGTTTATCAGCCAAGGCAGCCACCACTGGAAGCCAGCTGAAGCTCTTTAAGCTGCGGTTGATGGCTGACGAGACGAAGTAGGCTAGGGTTGAGGCGCAAGCTTCTACACCGCCATCAAACCCGTAGTACCAAGCGTTAAGGATAGAGGGGTGTGTGAGCTCATCTTCTGGGACTTGGTGGTGGTCTATGAGAACCCATTTCGAACCAAGATAGTTTTCTAGCGGCTTAAGCATACCTCCACCTAACTCGCAGAGAACGTAGAGGTCGTAGTCTTCGTCCCTTAACTCTCCTAGTACTGCGGGTGTGAGGTCGTTTAGTATGCGAATATTGTAGGGCGCTTCTAGGCACCTTAGTGCGCGTGCTATGAGGCTTGCAGAGGATATGCCGTCAGCATCTATATGGCCTACGATGAGTATCCGCTTCCTACTTTCAGCAGCCTCTACGATCTTTTCAGCGATCAGGGAAGCCTTTGCTTTCAGAGCCTCGAGATTACCCAACTCTCACTTATCTCTACGCCAACTGGGCGACAACTGCAGAATACTTCCAGTCTGGTGGGATGCGCCCAATCTTCTTGTAATACTCTGCGAGCCTATGAATCTTAGCCTCAATCAATTCGAGTGAACGAACATTCCTCCTATCGCTTCTGTGGACTGCAAGATGCTCTTGAAGCCGCTTAGCCTTTGCGAGCAGACGCTCCAGATCCTCTGGTAGTTCGCCTAGCAGATTATGCTCCCTCAACACATCGGTTATTGACTTCCCTAAAATGGGTTTGACTAGAGGTATACCGTACTCATCTCTAAGCCTAACACCAATCTCAGAAGGCCTCAAACCACTTTTAGCAAGCTTCACTATCAGAGCCTCGACCTCCTCAGGGCTATGAGTAACCCAGCTAGGAGGCCTTTTTGAAGTAGGCCTAATTGAATGCGACTTACCCCTTCTGTGGGTATGTAGCCTCGCCAAGTCTCTGTAACAGCACCCCTAACACCGTCACATAAACCTTACGGATGTCAACTATTATCTTTTTGTAGCATTTCTGCGAGTAGATGAGCGGCTTTGGCGCGGTGTGAGAATAGGTTCTTCTCCTCAACGCTCATCTCAGCGAAGGTCTTTGTCTGCCCTTTCGGTATGAAGATCGGGTCAAAGCCGAATCCTCCGCTTCCTCTCGCCTCCTCAGCTATATCACCTTCGCAGACGCCTCGGCATAGTTTAATCGAACCTCTTTCATCGATGTAGGCTATTTGTGAAACGAACTCTGCCTCTCTATTCTTCTCACCAGCCATGAGCTTGAGGATCCCCGCCACCCCGATCTTCTTGTGGGTGTAGGATGAGTAGGGACCTGGGAAGCCGTTTAACGCTTTTATGTAGAGCCCCGAATCCTCCACGAATAGGGGTCTTTTGAGAACTTGATAAGCGCTTAGCGCGCTTTCTTCCGCTATCTCCTCTAGCTGCTCACTTTGTATTTCACGCTTCTTTATGTTTGATGTCTCTAGCTTGATGTTGTATTTGGTTAATACGGCTTCGATCTCCTTTACTTTATTGGGGTTATTGGTTACGAATATTATGCTTCGCTTAGACGACCCTAGCATACCTCCCTCTGCGCTCAATTTCTCGAATCTTCGCTTTAAGAGTGTTTACAAAAGCTTCGCCGTGGATAGAGCCGTACCCCTCTAATACGCTGTTAAAATAGAGGTCAGCCTTCTCTGTGTAGGTGCTGATCAACACACCTTTAAGTAGGTGTAGATCCACCGCTCTATCTTCCAGCTTCTTGGAGACGAATGATAGACCGAAGTCGAGGGCTACAAGTCTACCTTTGGAGATGATGAAGTTGGAGGGTGTTAGGTCGCTGTGCATGATGTCGTGGCTATGTAGAAGAGCTATAACCCTCCCCATCTCTCCACACAACTCTACACATTCGTCATCACTTCTAGTTAGAAGTGCTTCTTTCAGCCGCTCACCCTCAATAAACTGCATAATGAGCTCCGCCCTCTTTGGATCGACGAAGTAGACTAGAGGTGTTGAAACACCGCATTCGCGCGCCTTCTTCAAGAAGAGGGCTTCCTGCGAGGTTCTATGAGATCTGATCGCTTGGTCCAGTTGTGGCTGGAAGTAGGGCTTGGGCACCCTAACTTTCCTCACCGCCAGTAGATCGAGCCACTTGATCAAATAGAGATCAGCTTCAGCACCCTTCTTTATCAGCTTCTCCAAGGCGTATCGACCAAATCAAGCCTCCAAGACTGCCTTATAACACTCTTTTCCACAGGAATAGAAACCCCAGCGGAATATGCTAAGAGCCCTGTCCAAGCGATTTGAGCACCGCAGTCCCCAGCATATTTTGAAGAGACGGCGCCGAACTTTGCGTTATGCCGAGACGCAACCGCATTAAGCATCTCACATAGCCTTCGGTTCGCAGCCACCCCGCCAGTCACGAGCAGTTCACGCTTCTCCGTGAAGGCTAGAGCACGCTCGGTTACCTCA
>Ga0197143_1002752_pt1 | contig 12520 bp, 8 predicted proteins | sample GBS70_MetaG_FD_148603 | JGI IMG/M metagenome (GOLD analysis project Ga0197143, IMG submission 148603) | Sediment microbial communities from Great Boiling Springs, Gerlach, Nevada, United States - GBS 70_MetaG | ecosystem: Environmental > Aquatic > Thermal springs > Hot (42-90C) > Sediment...
TCTCGACGGAGGAGGCGAGTATGCTGTAGGTCACCTCGTCGTACACCAGAACGACGCCCTTCCCGGGCCCGTGATCCCTGAGGAGCTCCAGCACCACCTCAGCCGCATCGCCCTCGGTCAGCAGCACCCGAGGGGCCCTCGGCGGGGAAGCGTGGCAGTCGCAGGTGGTGCGCGCCAGAACCCTCTCGATCTCCGGTGTGAGGTCCCTCAAGCCGACCGGGCCTTAGCCAGCAGGCCTTCGATGCCACCGAGCGCCCTCCTGACCCTCTCGGCCCTGATGCCCGATATCCGGGCTATCAGCTCGCAGCTCCTGCAGACCTCCCTGAAGGTCGGCGAACCGCAGAACCTGCACCTCCCTCCCCCAGCTGCTCCCTCCTTGACGGCCTGGGACGAGAGGAGGCGGCCCTCGATGGCCATCAGCGCGGCGTAGAGCGAGCCGGGGAACCTCTCCTCGAACTCGGTGAGGAAGGACCTGATCAGGAACCTCTGGGAGGCGTGGCCGTAGGGGCACTCGACCTCCTGCATCGGTATGCCGTTGTAGTAGGCGTAGAGGATGACCTCCCACTGAGGCGTGAGCCTGAAGGGCGATACCCTCGGGATAACGCCCTCGCCTTCCCTCCTGACGCCGAGGAGGTGGTGGTTCAGGTCTCCCCTCAGGATGTTCATCAGGTAGGTCTGGACGATGTCGTCGAGCGTGTGGGCCGTCGCTATGACGGTGGCGTTAGCCTTCATGGCGCCGATCTCGATGGCCCTCCGCCTCATCACGCCGCAGACGGTGCAGGGCCCCAGCCCCAGCTCGTCGAGGTAACCGTCCCTCACCACCTCGTCCATCGAGAGGCCGTAGAGCTCGTCGAACGAGACGACGACCTGCTCTATCCCCAGCTCCTCGCACGCCCTCCTCGCGTAATCCAGAGCCTCCTCCCTGTACCCCCCAATCCCCTCGTCGACCGTGACGGCGACCAGCTCGGCCCTCGGGAACCTCCTCTCGATCTTGGCGAGGACCTTCAGCAGGGACAGGCTGTCCTTCCCACCGGAGAGGGCCACGGCTATGCGGTCGTCCTCGCGCAGCATGTCGTACTTCGTGATGGTCCTGTAGACCCTCCGCTCGAAGGTCTCGAGGAAGCAGGCCCTGCAGAGCCTCTCCCCCGAGTACCTCCTGACGACCGCCACCTGACCCCTTCCGCACCTTCCGCAGACCTCGCCCATCCTATCGGGCAGTCCCAGGGCTGAGTAATGAGCGTGCTCGCACCCCCACGCTGAGAGGCCCTCCGTCGTCTCTCGACCTCGACCCATTTCCTCTGAAAGAGGTTCATATCCCGGGGAGGAGGGACCGAGCCGGTAGGGATGTTGGGTGCCCTGGGATCTGTCCTGAACGGAGTCGTCTCGGCGCTGAGGTCCCTCGACAGGCGCGTGAGGGGTCCTGGGCTCGTGGAGTTCGCGGTCCTCTCCCTTGCCGTCGCAGCCGCCTTCATGGTCAGGGTCCTCCCGGGGAGGTGGGGGCCGATCCTCAGCGAGTTCGACCCCTGGTGGCATTACACCGTCGCCAGAATGATCATCGATCGGGGCTGGTCAGGGTTCCTCGAGTTCAGGGACCTCGTCGACACCATGTCCTGGCACCCGACAGGCCTGAACGTCGGCTCCACCTTCTACCCCGGCGTCGCCTTCGCCATGGCCTTCATCTACCTCCTGCTGAGCAGCCTCGGGATCTCGGTCCCGCCGCTCGAGCTCGCGGCGATACTCCCGGTCTTCTACGGCATGGTAACCGTGGTCGTCGTCTACCTCTTCGCCCGCTACGCGCTCGGCAGGGGGCCGGCCCTCGCGGCGGCCCTCCTCCTCGCGGTCAGCAACGCCCACATCTCAAGGACCCACTACGGATGGTTCGACGACGAGGCCCTCTCGATACCGCTGATGCACGCGGGCTTCCTCCTGTATCTGGTGGCGATCGACGAGAAGAGGTCGCTGAAGGGCTCGGCCCTCTACGGCCTCCTGACGGGCCTCGCGCTCGGCGGCGTCGTGGCCACATGGGGTGCCCACAGGTTCGCGATAGTGCTGATACCCGCCTTCACGGCCCTCCTCGTCTTCCTCGGCCGCTTCAGACCGAACCTCCTGGTGGCGTACCTCCTCACCTTCGCGACCTACACGTTCGTGGCCCTCAACGTCCCGAAGCTCGGACCTCGATACCTCACGGAGCTGAGCCTCGCCATCGGCTGGCTGACGATCCCCTACCTCGCCCTCGGATGGTATGCGTACAGGAGGTTCGACGAGGTGAGGCAGCTACTCGTGCTCAGAGGTGTCGTGATCGCTGGCGCCGTCCTCCTCCTGGTCCTCACGGTCCTCGGGACCCTCGACCTGCCCGGCCTGAAGTTCTTCTCGGTGCTGGTGCCGACGCTGAGGGGCGCCCTCCCGATAGTCCAGTCGGTCGCGGAGAACCAGCTGGCTACGTGGGGTTCCCTCTTCCTCGACTTCGGACCGACCCTGCCGTTCGCCCTCCTCGGGATCTACCTGCTGGTGAGGAGGGGGACCGACGAAGCCGTCTTCCTGACGCTCTACGCTGCTGCTGCGCTTTACGCCGCCGGTTCTATGGTCAGGCTCGCCCTCCCGACCTCGCCCCTCGTCGCGGTCCTCGCGGGCCTCGGCCTCTCGCACGTCCTCGAGAGCTCCTTCAGGTCAGCCTTCGCAGCCCAGCTCAGGAGGCCCTCGATCCAGAGGAGGGCCTTCGTCGCGGTCCCGCTAGCCGTGCTGCTGGCCCTCTCGCTCTACTACCTCCCGAGCGGAGCAGGAAACCCGCTTCAGGTCTCGGGGATAGACGCGGCCAACGTCCCGCCGACCGTGCTGACGAGCAGCGTCCCGACGAGGCAGCCGCTCCTCGACTGGGTGAAGGCCGCCGAGTGGATGAAGTACAACCTCCCTCCGACCGCGGTCGTGGCCTCGTGGTGGGACTACGGGAACTGGATCTCCCGCCTCGGCGAGCGTAAGAGCATCATAGACAACACCACCATCGACAGCAAGCGGATAGCCCTGATAGGATACGCCTTCATGTCGCCTCCCAACGTGAGCAGGGCCATCTTCAAGGAGCTCGGAGCCACGCACGTCCTGATCTTCATCACCTTCGCGCCCTTCGTCGGTGGCACCACCGGAGGGCAGCTGCTCTTCTTCGGAGACGAGTCGAAGTGGTACTGGATGCTGAAGATCGCGAACCAGGAGGCCAAGAACCTCGGCCTCGAGCCGATCGACGAGGAAAGCCTCCTCGGACCCGGAGGTTCACCGGTTAACGCCCAGCAGAAATTCTGGGACGAGACGACGCTGGGCCTCATGATCCCGTACAAGCCCGTCAGGACCGGGACGCAGACCTACTACGTCTACGACCCAAGCGAGATACCGGGATACAGGCTCGTCTACTCCTCGAGCCCGCCCTACAGCATCAACACCTACGCCTACGTTTACATCTACGAGATAGTCGACTGACGCCGGTCTTCGCTTCGCTCCTATCCACCGAGCTTTTCAATTCCTTTGCCGGATTCCACCTAAGAGCGGAGAGGCCCTTTCCGGGCTGCACCCCGAGCACGTAAGGCCGCTGGCGTAGGCTAGCCGATGTAGCTGGGCCTCCCCTCGCGCCTCTCCCCCTCTCCGAGCTCGCCGAAGGCCTCCTCCATCTGCCTGAGGAAGGCCTGCTGCCTGGCGATCTCCTCGTCGAGCTTCCTGGTGTCGATCTCCATCTGGAGCAGGGCGGAGAGGAACTGGAGCACCCTCTTCGCCGACCTGAAGTCGGGGAGGAAGCCCTCCGTGTCGGCCAGAACGAGGAGCGTCCTGACCTTGGAGGTCATGGCCTTCCTCATCAGCGAGGCGGTGAGCCGGTCGACGGGGAGGTTCTCGACGGACGAGAGGACCTTGGCCCCGGAGTCGACGGCCCTCCTCAGCAGCTGCTGGTCGTTGGAGGCCGCGTAGACGTCGCCGGTCCCGGAGAACCTTCCGCTCGTGATCACGAGGAACAGCTCGACCTCGTTCAACCCTATCCGCTCGATCACGCTCCGCGCAACGGCCTCTCCCGCCTCGGTCGAATCGACGACGAAGTTACGCGTCAGGATCACGACGTTGGTGCCGTCTGCCAGCTGGTGGAGCTCCACGACCGGGAGGCTCGAGACACCCTCGTTGTCGATCAGCGAGACCTGAGGGAAGTGCGGCGAGAAGACCCTCAGGACCCTCTCGCCCTTCTTGGACTCGATCAGCACGCTCGCCGACACCAGCCCGACCGCACCGGGAGCTGGGCCCACGTCGATCAGGACCTTCTTCCCCGGCGCAACGGCCCCCTGCTCCTCCACCAGCTCGAAGACCAATCACCCACCCTCCGTCAAACCGTTCTCAGGTGTTAATATTGGTGCGCCCGCCGAACCAGCAGTCTTTTGACGTTTTTGACCTGCTGCGGCCGCCGAACGGCTTCGCGTGGACTGGAAGGCGAAGATGCGGTCAGGCTCCGCGTGACGGGATGCGAGTGAAAAACGGTAGCCCGGGCCGGATTCGAACCGGCGTCTCCGGGGATCCCCTCCTCCGGGATCCAGAGCCCGGAATCCCTGATCCCACCCTCTGGCCAGGTGGTTTGACCGCTAGACGACCGGGCTGCCCACGGTAATGCAGCGCGTGGCCAAATATAGCCTCATCGCCGAGGTGAAGACGCTGTGGTGCGTGTGTCCGATCTCAGTCTTCCCCGTTTTCGGACCTTTCGCTGCCACCGTGAGGCATCGTCTGTGATCCCGGGATGAGGTAGCTCTGAGGTCGTCGGCGCCCAAGAAGGTATACCAACGGCCTCTCAGCAAAAGGTGCGATGTCGTCGGCCGAGAGCGCAGGGGACCTGTTGGGCGAGCTGGTCGCGCTCCTCGGCGTCGAGGTCTATCGCCGGGAGGAGGTCCAACGACAGGCCCAGAGGCTCCGACACATCATGCTGGCGATGGAGGAGAAGGTCCTGCTCGAGGACCCCATGCCTTTGCACGGAATGGTGTCGAGGTATGAAGGGCCGTGAGCTGACTATCGCGGAGGCCGTAAGGCTGGTCAGGAGGGGAGAGCTCGACCCGGAGGAGATAGCGTCTTCCTGCCTCGACCTCATCAGGAGGTACAACGACAAGTTCAGGGCCTTCATCACCGTCTTCGAGAGGCCCCTGATGGGGAGAGCGAGGGGAGCGCTGGCGGGTGCGGCGATCTCGCTCAAGGACCTGATCCACGTCAAGGGCTACCCGACCACAGCCGGGTCCGTCGCCTTCAAGGAGAACGTGGCCACGGGCAACGCTACGGTGGTCGAGCGTCTCCTGGCCGCATCGGCCGCGCTCGTAGGCAAGAACAACCTCCACGAGCTGACCTTCGGGATAACCGGCTTCAACCCCCACTTCGGGACGGCCGTTAACCCCTGGAAGGAGGACAGGTATCCTGGCGGCTCGACCAGCGGCGGAGCTGTGGCGGTCGCTACGGGGATGAGCATGGGAGCCATCGGCACCGACACCGGAGGCTCCGTCAGGGCGCCCGCATCCCTCTGCGGTCTGGTGGGATACAAGCCGACCTACGGACTGATCAGCAGGCACGGCGTCATGCCGCTGAGCTGGACCCTCGACACGGTCGGGGTGATCACGAGGACTGTTGAGGACGCGGCCCTCCTGGCCTCAGTCCTGATGGGCCCCGACGGGAAGGACCAGAGCGTCGCCGTCAGGAAGGCACCGAAGCTCTACCCGCTGAGGCCGAGGAGGTTGAGGGGGACGGTGCTCGGCGTCCCGAGGAAGCACTTCTGCGAGCTGCTGGAGGAGGACGTCAGGAGGTCCTTCGAGGGGCTTCTCGGGAGGCTCGAGTCGGAGGGAGCCAGGCTTGTCGAGGTCGAGGTGCCGGATGTGAGGTTGATGAGCTACGCCCGGAGCGTCATCTCCCACGTCGAGTTCGCCGCGGTCTACGGAAAGCTCCTGAGGGAGAGGCCGCAGGACGTCAGCGAGGAGCTGAGGGAGAGGGGGTTGCAGGGCCTCCTCACGCCAGGACCGATGTACGTCAACGCGCTGCGACTGATCCCGAAGCTGACCTCCGCCTTCAGGTCCCTCTTCAGCGAGGTCGATGCGCTAGTGATGCCTACGACGATCGTGACGGCGCCGAGGTTCGATCAGCTGAAGGTGAGCGTGGACGGCGTGGTCCTCGACGTGAGGTCCGCGCTCCTCAGGAACGTCGAGCCCTTCAACCTCGTCGGCGCTCCTGCGATATCGGTGCCCTGCGGCCTCTCCCGGGACGGCCTGCCGATCGGCGTCCAGATCGTGGGAGACCTCTTCGACGACAGAACGGTGCTCTCCGTCGCGATGTCCGTCGAGCGGTTGGTGGGCGGTATAGGACTTCCTCCCCTTCCCTGAAGCCCGGACGAGAAAGCTAGGATCTGCTCAGCTCCGCCGCCGTGTCACTTGGACTGGCCGCGCTTCAGCCTCCAGAGGTATTCGGGCGTGATCGGCGTCCTCCTCGGCCTGACACCGATGGCGTCGTAGATGGCGTTCGCCAACGCGGCAGCGGTAGGAACGGTCCCCGTCTCTCCGAGGCCCTTCGCACCGAACGGCCCCTCCGGGTCTTCCTCGCCGACGAAGACGGCCTCGATCTCGGGCGGGACCTCCACAGCCGTCGGCAACAGGTAGTCCATCAGCGTCGAGTTGACCACGGTTCCCCGGTCGAGCACCAGCTCCTCGAAGAGGGAGAGGCCGAGGCCCATCGCCACGCCGCCGTGGACCTGACCCTCGGCCGTCAGGGGGTTGAGGACCCTTCCGATGTCGTGGACCGAGACGACCCTCTCGACGGAGACCTGCATCGTCTCAGGGTCAACCCTCACCTGGACCGCCTGGCAGCCGAAGGTGTAGGTGGCCGATATGTTGCCGTACCACCGCTCGTCCTGCATCTCGTTCGGAGGGTCGTAGAACGCCGTCGCGAGGACCACGTTCCCCCTCTCCCTGAAGTGGATCCGCCTGATGAGCTTCGGTATCTCTATCCTCTTGCTGGGATCGCGCTTCGAGAAGGCGAAGCCGTCCCTCAGCTCGACGTCCTCCTCTTCCGTCCCCAGGACCTCCGCCGCTCCCCTGACGAGGACCCTCCTCGCCTCCCTTGCGGCCATCAGCGCAGCGTTCCCGGCGACGAAGGTCGCCCTGCTGGCGTGGGTGCCGACGTCCCAAGGCCTGAAGGAGGTGTCCACGTCGTTCACAACCCTGACCCATCCCACAGGAACCCCTAGGACCTCCGCAACTATCTGGGCCAGAGCGGTGTCCGAGCCGGTCCCTATGTCGGTCGAGCCTGTGACCAGCGCGATCTGCCCGAAGTCGTCGGCCACGATGACGGCCCCGCATCCGTCGGACCTGTAGATCCTCGCACCTCCTCCGACGTGGAAGTAGCAGGCTATGCCGATCCCCCTGTTCGGCCCCAGCGATCCCCTGCCCCTCCACCCTATCAGCTCGGCGGCCCTCCTGATCGCCTCTGCCATCGCGCAGGACGTGATCCTGATGCCCTGAGGTGTGACGGTGTTGGGTCTGTTGGCGTTGAGGACCCTGAACTCGACCGGATCGATCCCCAGCTCCTCGGCCAGCTCGTCCATCTGCTGCTCTATCGCGAAGGTGATCTGCGGGTTACCAGCACCTCGCTGGGTTCCGGCGTAGGGGTTGTTGGTGTAGACGACCTTGGCGTCGTAGGCGACGTACGGAACGTTGTACATGCTGGTCGTCGTGACCATCATCACCCTGCCGTCGTAGGGACCCCAAGAGACGTAAGGCCCTGCGTCGAGGAAGACCTTCGCCTCCCTTGCGAGGAGCCTTCCGTCCCTGTCGGCTGCCGTCCTGATCCTGACTATCACCGGCTGCCTCGGAGGCGCGTACATCAGCTCCTCCTGCCTCGTGTAGACCAGCCTGACGGGGGCCCTCGCCTTGATCGAGAGGAGGCAGGCTATCACGTCCGGCGGGTAGAGGTCCATCCCCCTCCCGAAGGAGCCGCCTATCTCCGTCTGGACCACCCTTATCCTCATCGGGTCCATCCCCAGCACCCTCGCCAGATCCCTCTTGTACAGGAAGGGCGCCTGCGTGTTCGTGTAGACGGTGAGGTAGCCTGCGGGGTCGTAGTGGGCCACCACGCCCATCGTCCCGAGCGGCGACGCGTTCACGTACTGCGTCCTGAACTCGCCCTCGACGACGGCCCTCGCCCTCTCGAAGACCCTCTCGATCTCCTCCGGCGGGTGCGAGTAGAAGGTGAAGTTGACCGGTGCGACGTTGGTCCCGAGGTCCTCGTGGATGAGCGGCGCGTCCTCCCTCATCGCCTCGATCGGGTCGAAGACCGCCGGCAGCTCCTCGTACTCCACCGTTATCTCCTCGAGGGCCCTCTCGGCCGTCTCCTCGTCGATCGCCGCGACCGCAGCTACCTCGTCCCTGACCGATCTGACCTTGTCGCCCTTCAGCGGCGGATGGTCCTGGAGGATTCCAAGGCGGCCGAGCTTGAAGTCGTTCGCCGTAACGACGGCCACCACACCGGGGATCCTGAGGGCCCCTGAGACGTCGATTTTCTTGATCCTGGCGTGGGGATGCGGGCTCCTCAGGACCTTCGCGTAGAGCATGTTCGGAAGCTTAACGTCGTCGACGTACCTCGCAGCGCCCGTCACCTTGATGTCTCCGTCCACCTTCGGGACCGGCTTCCCGATCACCGAGTACTGGGGCCTCCTCTCCAGCAGCAGCTCGGCCTTAGACGTTCCCAAATGCCCTACCTCCTGCTTATCCTCGAGAGGACGTACTCGGGCTTCAGGGGCGTGTCGGTGACCTTCAGGCCTAGGTCGTGGAGGGCGTCCTCGAGGGCGTTGGCGATTGCAGCAGGCGCACCTATCGCACCACCCTCCCCCATGCCCTTGAAACCTCCCGGGTTGGGCGATGGCGTCACGGTGTGGGTCAGCTCGATGTCGAACATCTCAAGGGCGCTGGGTATCAGGTACTCGGCGAAGTTGGAGGTGAGCAGCTGGCCGTCCTGGTTGTAGACGAGCTCCTCCATCACCGCACCGCCGAAGCCGTGGGCCACCGCTCCGTGGACCTGCCCCTCCACCAGCAGCGGGTTCACCACCACGCCAGCGTCGTCCAGCACGTAGTACTTCAGCACCTTGAAAGCCCCCGTCTCGGGATCGGCCTCGACGACCGCCATGTGGACCGCGTAGCTGCAGGTGGTGAAGGCCTTCGGCTCGTAGGTCATCGTCACCGTCAACCCCGGCTCCTCTCCCGGCGGGAGCTTACCCGTGTCCCTAACGGCGACCTTCGCCACGTCGGCCAGCGTGACGTACCTCTCCGGAGCGTCCCTGACGTATATCCTGCCCTCCTCGACGACCAAGTCCTCAGCCCTCGCCTCGAGCAGGTGGGCCGCTATCCTGAGGACCTTCGCTCTGAGCTGCTCGCAGGCCCTGATGATCGCGCCGCCGATTACGACGGTGCTCCTGCTCGCCCACGCCCCGAGCCCCCAAGGTGCCAGCTTGCTGTCGCCCTCGATCACCTCGACGTCCTCGAGCCTCGCGCCGAGAGCGTCCGCAGCTATCTGGGCGTAGACCGTGTAGTGTCCCTGGCCCTGGCTCGCCGTCCCGGTCAGGACCAGCACCTTCCCCGTCGGATCGATCCGGACGGTGGCGGTGTCGTATCCGCCCACCTCCCAGCCGAGGCCCTTCGAGAGCCTCTCGCTGCTCGGCGCCGTGTACTCCACGTAGATCGCCAGCCCTATCCCGATGTACCTGCCCTCCTTCCTCAGCTCCCTCTGCTTCCTCCTCCATCCCTCGTAGTCGGCGAACTCGAGCAGCTTCCTCAGCGCCGTCGGGTAGTCGCCGCTGTCGTAGACGACGTTGTGGGGGTTCCTGTAAGGCATCTGCTCCGGCCTTATCAGGTTCCTCATCCTGATCTCAGCGGGGTCTATGCCCAGCCTCCTCGCGGCGATGTCCATGATCCTCTCCGTCACGAAAGCGGCGACCGGCCTGCCGAAGCCCCTGTGCGGAGAGTAGGGAGCCTTGTTGGTGACCACGCAGTAGACCTCGTACTCGTAGTTCGAGAAGTCGTACGGACCAGGGATGGCGGCCATCGTCACCATTACGGGCTGCGTCTCCGTCCAGAAAGCGCCGTAGACACCCACGTCGCAGATCACCCTGTCCCTGATGCCGAGGAGCCTCCCGTCCTTGGTGAAGGCGGCCTCCACGTAGTGGATCTGCTCCCTCTCGTGGCCGCAGACGAGCATGTGCTCCCTCCTCGTCTCGACCCACTTGACGGGCCTGCCGAGCTTGAGGGCCAGCTGTACCGCCGCGACCTCCTCCTGCCAGACGCTCGACTTCGGCCCGAACCCTCCTCCGACGTCAGGCGCGATCACGCGGATCTTGCTCTCGGGATACCCGAGGACCTCCGAGAGGTAGGTCATCAAGACGTGCGGGAACTGCGTCGAGTCGTAGATCGTCAGCTCCCCCGTCACGGTGTTCGGAACGACCAGTATCCCCCTTCCCTCTATCGGCGTCGGCGCGTACCTCTGGTTCGTCAGCCTCTCCCTCACTATCAGGTCGGCCCTCGCGAAGGCCGACTCGACGTCTCCGGTCTTGAAGCGGGTGTGCATGATCACGTTGTCCCCCCACTCCTCGTAAAGCAGCGGTGCCCCCGGCCTCATCGCCTCCTCCGCGTTCACCACCGGCTTCAGCGGCTCGTACTCCACCTCAACCAGCTCGATTATGTCGTCGAGCGAGTACCTGCTCCTCGCTGCGACCGCAACCACCGGCTCTCCCACGAACCTCGCCTTACCCCTCGCCAGCGAGTACCTCGGAGGGTGCCTCAGGCCCGGGTACCTCATCCAGGAGTGCATCGGGACCGCCTCGTCCGGCGTCAGGAACCCAACCGCGTCCGGGTGCCTCTCGGCCTTGCTCAGGTCGATGGACTTGACCCTGGCGTGGGCGTGGGGAGACCTGACGAACCCGACGTGGAGGACCCCGTCTACCTTGATGTCGTCGACGTACCTCCCCTTCCCCTGGATCAGCGGCAGGTCCTCCCTCCTCTTGACGGGTTGACCTATGTACCTCCCCATCCTCACTCACCGTACACGATCTGGAACCTTTTCCTTGCCTCCTTCCGGTCCCTGTTGCAGACGTCTATCGCGGTGAGCGCGTAGACCCTCGTGCACCCGTAGAGCGCGGGTATGTACAGCGTCCCCCTCGTCTCCCTCCCCGGGCCTCCGGAGGGGCCGTAGTTGACCGCTATCACGCCGTTCCTTATCAGGACGTTGGCGTCGGACGACCAGCTGAACACGACCCTCTGGAGCGGCTCCTTGAAGACCTGCAGGTGGGCCCTGTCGAGCGCCTCGACCAGCGCGTTATCCTCCGGCACCTCGGCCCACGCGTCGCTGACGTAGATCTCCAGGTCCGCCTTTATCCCGTGCTCCCTCTCCACCCTCTTCAGGACGTTCTCGAGCTCCTCCTTCACGTCCACCGCCGACTTCCGGGGCGGGTACCTCACGTCGATGTAGAGGTTGCAGAACCACGGCGTCCTCGAGCACCTCCAAGGCCATCCTCCCTCGATCGCTCCGATGTTGACGTTGGGCTTCACGCCCATGTACTGGAACCTGGCCTGATAATCAGGAGCCCACTCCTCGATGGCCTTGACTATCCTGTACATCTGGAGTATCAGGTTCCCCTCGAGGCCTGCGTGGGCGGTGTGGACCAGAGTCCCCTTCAGCGATATCTTCGCCCAGACCGACCCGAAGTGGGCCAGCATCAGCCTCAGCCCCGTGGGCTCGCCCAGTATCGCGAAGTCCGTCAGCCCGCCGTGCGTGACGAGGTACGCGGTGCCGTACCCGTAACCCCTGTACTGGGGACCCCTGTAGTTGTCGACCTGGGACTTCTCGATCTCGCCGACCACTCCCGCTATCATTATGTCGCCCTTCAGCTCGACGCCCGCATCGAGGATAGCCTCGACGGCCGTCACGTAGGCCGCAAGAGCGCCCTTCATGTTGAAAGCTCCCATCCCGTAAATCCAGTCCCCTTCCCTGTAGCCCCACGGCGGCTCGAACCGGTAGACCGGCGAGATCGCCCTCAAAACCTCCGGGTCGTCGGTCGGCGAGAAGGACGTGTCGAGGTGACCGTTGAACATCAGGGAGGCCCCTCCTCCCTTCCCCTTCAGGACTCCCACCACGTTGTACCTCCCCGGCTCGACCTCCTGGTACGTCACCCGCATCCCGAGCGCCCTCAACATCTCCCCGTAGACGTGCGCCACCTCTCCCTCCTCCCCCGTCGGGCTCTTGACGTTGACGAGGTCGAGCGTCCTCTTCACAGCCTTCTCACGGTCGACCTTGATGTCCTCGATCGAGACAGATGTCATGCAATCGACAATACGCGATTGATATTATTCAACATTACTACCGGTTGGAAAGGGCCGATAGGCTAAGGGCCCGTCATTCGCCCCTGACCTGGACGATCATGTTCCGGTTCATGATCCGCCAGTACTCGACGGTCGCGCCGGGCTCGAGCTTTGCCCTGAGGGTCTCGTCCTTG
>Ga0197143_1002753_pt1 | contig 12520 bp, 14 predicted proteins | sample GBS70_MetaG_FD_148603 | JGI IMG/M metagenome (GOLD analysis project Ga0197143, IMG submission 148603) | Sediment microbial communities from Great Boiling Springs, Gerlach, Nevada, United States - GBS 70_MetaG | ecosystem: Environmental > Aquatic > Thermal springs > Hot (42-90C) > Sediment...
TTTAGAGACCTGTAACGTAAAAATGTCTCATCATTTTTCGATTTCATCGAAAACCTTCATAGTAATAAACTGCGTGTCGGTATCTTAAAGGGCTACGGCGATATCCTCGGATAGCTGTCCAACGTCGGTACGCAGAGCGTCTTTGCCAAAAACCTCTATTTTGCCTCTGCACTCTCCCTTTACACTTTTTGAGAGAATGCCCGCGATCAACAAACATAAGGCCGTTTTACCGGCTCCGTTAGGCCCCACAACTCCTATGAACTTGCCTTCCTCTACATCGAGGTTTACGCCCTTCAGCACCCAATCGGTGCTGGTGCGGTACCTTCACCAGAGGTTCTCCACAATCACCGCTTTCATACAAATGGCCACCCAGGGAATTTGAGAAACGGTGTTACGCCCCCATGCCTGCGTTGCCATGGGCGCGAAGTAGCCTGCGTAGCAGTTCACAACGGGCGCGTACGAGGTTTATTCCCCCACACAATCTCTGAACCGTATAGCAAATGGTCCACGTATAACCTTCCAACGTTCTGGAAACCTAACTTCTCTAAAAACGGTTTCGCAAGAATCGGTCTACAACCGCCCACTCCCAACCCTAGAGAGTAGATAAGTTCGTAAAAGGTTCGGCCTTGCTTGTTTTTGCTCATGTTAACCAAAACCAGTTTGCCGCCGGGCTTTAGCACGCGTTTGAATTCGCTAAGGACATGCGGGATTTCCGGCGTGTCGATCAAATCGAGCATGTAGCTGCTGAAAACCAGATCAAACGCGTTATCCGCGCACGGCAACTTTCTAGCATCCCCTACCTTCAGATCGACTCTTTCGTAAAAGCCGTTCTTTTTGACCTTTTCCTTGGCTTTCTGGCACATTTTAGGGGATATATCAACGCCGCAAACGCGCCCGGTCCTCCCCACTCTCTTCGCCAACTCAACGAGCACGCGCCCCGTTCCAAACCCGACATCCAGAACGGTGTACCCCTCTCTCACCTCCGCTACACTCAAAGCCTTCTTTACGGTCACGGTTTCAAATGCCGTAATGCAATCATAGATCCAGCTCAACCGGTCGTACATTCTCTGGGCTTTTTCAGGGCTAATCGAGGCTCGGACGATAAGCGTCTCGAGAAACACGCCCCCCTCTACCACCATTCACCGCAAGCTTGATTTCAAACATTTTATCTGTTGCGTGAGAGGATACCTCGCATGCTTCGTGCGCTTACGTGAAAGTTTTGGAGCGTAAGTACCGCGTCCGAGTTTTGCACTTACTGTACGTGCCGCGGCTAAACTCCGTTCCCAGACAATCCTTCTGGTTCAAACACTAGCGCGCGCGGGCGCGCAGCCCTTTCATCTCGGCGAGCTCCCTCAATGGAGGCATGTTCTCAAGCATTTCCTCGGTAACAAGAGCCCAGTTGATACCCTTCGGTTTTCTCGTCCTATGCTCCGCAAACATGACCCTCGTCGGCGTGATCACCAAGTCGACTATCGTATCGTGAGGCTCGAAGGGTAGATCTACGTCGAGAACCTGGACGTCGTGAGCGAAAACTATAACCGGCGTGCTGTCATCTACGACGCCCACCTCGGAAAGCATGCCCCATTCGAGATCGAAGAAACCTTCCCCTTTGCCGAAGCGCACTCCCTTTCGGCTAACAACAGATACCCCTGTGAAAACAAGGTCTATCTTGCCCATAGAGGCGATCTCCCTGAGGGTGATTCTCTTACCGAACCTTTCTGCTCCATCTAGCGTTGCGGCAAAGTCCTCCTTCCCTTGCGGTACAAGCTGCCTATTGAGCAGGACGAAACCCCTCCTTATGCCGTACGTCGGCATGATGAACTCCTTCCCGTCAAGGATCGCTTGCTCCCTAAGCTTCTCCAAGCAGTTGTCAGGCGTGATGAACAGAAGCCGCGAGCGCCTGTAGATGTCCATCTCGCGAAGTCTCTGCACGCAAAGCTCGCTTCCCTCGAAGTCTGGTATGAAGTGCGAAAAATCGAAGTGAAACCTCGAATCTGGCTTCGCAACCTCTCTTAACTTCTCCCAAACAGTCTTCCTATACAATTCCTTAGGCGCGCTCACAAAGCACCACCTCTCTAACCGTTAGCGCGGGACGTCCTACAAGCTCTTTCATAAGCCTTGTTACAGGTGGCGGTTCCAAGCCTATGCTGGCTAGCGTTTCCAAGTGCTCCGTGAACACTTTCCTTGTAGACCCCTCCGTTACCAATCTACCATTGTTTAAAACTACCACACGCTCGGCGTACTCCGATACCAAGCGTAGATCGTGGGTTATCACAACTATTGTGACACCTGCTTTGTTCAATTGAGCAAGGAGCTCCGCAATCCTCCTTGAGTTGCGCTCGTCTTGCCCTGTCGTAGGCTCGTCGACTATCAGGAGCTGGGGTTTAACAGCCAGAACTATGGCCAGCGCCAGCCTCTGTCTTTCACCTTTGCTGAGGAAGAAAGGAGGCGTCTCTTCTAGACCTGTTAGCCCTACGGAAGCTAGTGCCCATTGAACCCTTTCTCTCACCTCCTCTTCATCGAGGCCTAACTGCCTCAAAGGGAAGGCTACCTCATCGTAAACAGTATCGCAAACGAGCTGGTAGTCTGGATTTTGGAAAACGTATCCCACTTTGGAAAACAGCATGGTTGGGGATACCGCTCTTGTGTCGGCACCCATCACCTCTACTCTGCCGCTAGTGGGTTTGATGAGGGAAACCATCAGTTTGGCCATCGTCGTTTTACCAGAGCCGTTAGGACCTATAACTGCCAAGAACTCCCCTTTCCGTATATTCAAGCTCAAACCGTCGAGAGCTACTGTACCATCCTCGTAAACGTATGTTACATCCGTAAAGGAGACTAACCTCTCGCACCCTGAGGGACTTTCGTAAGCATCTCCGTTCAGCAGGCACAACCTCTCCTTCAGCGGTGCAAGCGCTTTCGCAGCCTCCTCAACGGTAAGCGGCAGCCCACCGTTTGCTGCACCAAGCTTGAAAGCTACTTCAGTAGGTTGAGGGATCCTGATACCGATAGTTCTCAACTGCTCAATTCGGGAGAAAATAGCTCGCGGCTCGCCGAATGCCGCAACTCTACCCCCTTCGAGCACTATAACACGGTCGACGAACTTGACAAGGTCGTCGGTGTTGTGATCGACGATCATCACTGTCACTTCGTACTCCTTGCGAAGCCTACTTACCACGCTGAGAACCTCCCTTTTGCCAAGCGGGTCCAGATCCGACGTAGCTTCATCCAGAATAAGTAGTCTCGGGCGTTTAGCCAACGCCGCTGCGATGGCAACTCTCTGCTTCTGCCCCCCGCTTAGCTCGTGAGGGTGCTTCCACTCGTACCCTTTCATCCCAACGAATTCTAGCGCTTCAGAAACCCTTTCGAGAATCTCCTCTCTACTTAAGCCTAGGTTCTCAAGAGGGAAGGCGACCTCCTCGAGAACGCGCATTGTGACGAACTGCGTATCGGCGTCCTGAAGAACTATTGCGACTTCCTCTGAAAGCTGCCTAACACCGGTGCGTAACGCATCCTTACCGAAAAGCTCAACCCTGCCCTTACACTCCCCTTTAACGCTCTTGGAAAGCACTCCCGCTACCAGCAGACATAAGGTCGTTTTACCGGCTCCGCTGGGCCCCACGATACCCACGAATTCACCCCTTTCAACCTCAAAGTCCACGCCTTTCAGGATCCACTCGCGGCTGGTATGGTACCTCCACCATAGATCCTTCACTCTCACCGCACTCATGCAAACGGCCACCCCGGGAAGCTAAGTAGAGGAGAAACCATTTTTGCAACTACGACTCCAGCAGTCGTCGCAGCCAGCAGCGCGAGCGCAGCGACATCAAAACGGCTCCACCGGAACTGGTGGAGGTAGGTTCTCTTTCCGCTCGGTGGGAAGCTCTTGAGTTCCAACGCGAAAGAGAGATCCTGCATCCTCCTAACCGCTATCACCATTAGCGGTACAGCCGTACGCGATAACAACTTAGCTCTTTCTAGGGGGTTGCCAGCATCCAGCTTCGCCCCCTTAAGTAGCATCGCATCTCTGACTCTAGCGTAGTCGTCCAGAAAAAGCGCTGAAAACCTTAAAGCAAGGTTGAAAGCAAAAGCAGCCGCAAAGGGAACGCCCAAGCTTTTCAACCCGTAAACAACATCGGTATCGCGGAGCGAGAGGAAGATAAGCGTTGATCCAACGAGCATGCTTGAGATTCTGAGCATCACCGAAGCCATGTAAAGCAGCGTCCTATCGGTCACGTAGCACCCCCAAGGGAACTCGATGTACACGGCATTTCCAGGGATCCTACTTCCCAGTACATAGCTTAGTACTACCGCTTGAGCCACCAGCAGCAGGTAAGGCAGGTAATTCCTCAGCTTACTCAAAGGGGCTTTCAACAGGGCAGCAGCGAGTAGCAAGCTGGTGAGGAAAGAAGCCAGCGGCACAGGGGCTTCGATGATCCAAGGAATGACGTTTAGCACCACTAACGATACTATTTTGACCGCTGGATGCGCGCGAACGAGCGCATAACGTTCATCTACGTAGGTAAAAAATGTTCTAACCTTCCCCTTCTCCACTCTCAATCCCTCCATATGTACATAGGGGACTGCTTCACGTAGCTCGTGAGAGAGCGGAGCAAAGGTGTTCCCACGATGAACACTGCTAAGCTGTCACCGATGAAGTACGTCAAGACACCGACCCACCAGAACGGCCATGTAATCACGCCGAAGTACAAGTTTACCGTGTGAACCCAAAGACCGCAAACTAAGCTGGCTATAGGGACACCGATTAACCACGCCATCTTATCTTTCCTGTCTTTCAGGTCGGGATGAGCTCCCATCAGCTTGAACACAATTAACGCGACGAGGGGAGCTATGAGGTCTCCCAAAGCGCCGTCAGCCCACACTTGGAGCGTGAAACCTTGGAAGTACCCCATCGCTAAGAACGTGGCTATGTGACCTCCAAGGGCACCCCACACACCGAACCAAAGCGTCATCACGAAGTAGAAGCCGGCCGGGATCCAGAAGCCGGATGCAGCCGGGAGACCCGGTACTGGAACGAGAATTATCGCAAAGAGCGCTAAAGGCAAGCAGAGACCTGCTGTCACGGCCGTTACAGCCACCTTCCGGGCATCCACCATGACTACCACCTCAAATCGAGATCCACCCCATCAGTATCTGACCAAAGAATGCGATAATGAGCCACAGCACAGCCGCCTCCATCAGCACTTTAAAGACGCGAAGGTAAATGAGAAAGCTCTTCGACTTAACCGCCCGATCAAACTCTTCCCTTAGCGCACGTCTTTCAAGGAAATCGATAGCTATCACAGCCGCGACAAGCATATACACGCTCGTGATAAATAACATGGTATACGAGACCATGCTTGTCGTGACTCCCCCCAGCTAGAGTCTATTAAACTTATCTTTTATTAAATATTGAGTTAACATATATATGATAATTAAAAAGCGGCTCAGACTCAGAATTCTTCTGCCAAACTGTTTTCCAGGAGAACAAAATTCGTTAGGTACTGTTCTCCGGAAAAACATAATGCGCAAGGAGGGCTTCCGAAGGGTTTTGGCGGAGCGGAAGGTTTGGAGCCCGCCGAGGCTGGTCGAGCGGAGGTCAAGCTGCCGCTGAACCCCTCTTACGTAGTCGCTATCGCGGCGCAGGAGTGGCTACGCCCTGCGCTACTGGAGGGAATACGGGAAGCGGGAGGGGGACGAGGTGGACTTCGTAATCATAGAGGGGGTGAGGGCGAAGCTGCTCGTCCAAGTCACGTACGCGCCGGGGAAGCCGGACGTGAGAGCGAGGGTGCACAAAGCGCTCGCTAAAGCCTCCGAGGAGCTGGGGGTTCGCGACGCCCTAGTTATCACGTGGGACTACCTGGGCGAGGAGGAGCCCGGCGGCCTTAGGGTGAGGTACGTGCCGCTGTGGCTCCTCGAGGCGGAGAAGTACTCCCCTCCGCGCTAGGCTGTTCGTTCGCCAACCGCCTGCACCGCTAAATCGGCGATCCCCTCGAGCGCTTCAGCCAGCGCGTCGACCTCCTCCTTAACGTTGTAAAGGTAGAAGCTGGCGCGGACGGTCCCCTCCGTCAGCCCCAAGTACTCGTGCAGGGGTTGAGCGCAGTGGAAGCCGCTCCTCACCGCGATCCCGCGCTGGTCGAGGAGGGCGGCGACGGTGTGCGGGTCGAGACCCTTAACATTGAAAGGCGCGATCCCGCACCTCTGCTCGGGCGGAGGCCCGTACAGCTCCACACCCTCGATCTCCGAGAGCCTCCTGAGCGCGTACCCGACGAGCTCCTCCTCGTGCCTCCTGACCTCCTCCATCCCGACACGCTGCAGGTACCTCACCGCCTCCGCCAGCCCGACACCGCCGGCGATGTTTGGGGTCCCAGCCTCGAACTTCCAGGGCAGCTCGTTCCACGAAACTTCGATCGACCCGCTCCTGTACCTCACCTCGCGGATCATGTCGCCGCCGTAGAGGAACGGCTCCATCTCCTCCAGCAGCTCCTCCCTGCCCCAGAGCACCCCGATCCCGGTCGGCCCCAGCATCTTGTGGCCGCTGAACGCTAGGAAGTCGCATACCATCGACCTCACGTCGACGGGCATGTGGGGCACGCTCTGGGCTCCGTCCACGAGGCACAGCGCGCCCACGTCGTGGGCCAGCTTGGCAACCCTCCGCACGTCCACTATAGTCCCGAGCACGTTCGAGGCCTGCGTAACGGCGACGATCCTCGTCCTCTCGCTCAGCGCCCGCTCCAGCTCTTCGTAGTCAAGCATGTAATCGCTTTTCAGGCCGACGACTTTTACGCGAGCACCCTTCATCTTCGAGATGGCCACCCAAGGCACCATGTTGCTGTGGTGCTCCATCACCGTGATCACCACCTCGTCGCCCTCCCGCAGGTTGCGGAGACCCCACGAGTAGGCGACCAGGTTTATCGCCTCGGTAGCGTTCCTAACGAAGATCACTTCGCGCCAGCTGCGCGCGTTGATGAAGCGGGCGACCACCTCGTGCGCCTCCTCGTAAGCTTCAGTCGCCTCCCTGCTCAGCCTGTGGACCCCCCTGTGGATGTTCGCGTTCCTGCTCTCGTAGAAGCGCGCTAAAGCCTCGATAACCTGCCTTGGCTTCTGGGAGGTCGCCGCGTTGTCTAAGTAGATCGCACCCCCACTCAATATGGGGAAGTCCCTCCGGATCTCGTAGGGGTCAAGCATGACAGCGAAATACCCTGTAGGGGATTGAAAAAGGTTTGCGCATGCGAAAGCGATAAGAGCAAGCGTTCACCAACCCGAGAGCGCTATGCCGGAAGGGGATAAGCTCAAGCGCGAGATCGAGCGAAGGAAGGCTGAGAGGAGGAGGCAGAGCTCCCAGCTGATGAAGTGGGTGATCGTGCTGCTCGTCGCTTTAATGCTGTCATCCAGCCTGCTCGCCCTGCTGCTCGGCTTCTGAGCGGCGGAACCTGAAGATCACAGCAACCCCTTTTACACCTTGGAAGCTCGTACCTAGGAACACGCTGGCTGTGACGAAGCCGATGTTGGGGATCACGGCGACTACTTCGCCGAACCGCTCCTCCACCTCGTCGAGAACCTTACCGAGCCTCGGCAGGCTATCGTAGAAGGGATCCGTCTCAACGTAAACAATACCCACTCTCTGCCCCTTGAAAACGAGCCGCGCGCCCTCCAGCGCTGGCGGCATAGTGGTCCTCCTCTCAGCCAGCGCCCGGTAATCGCCGATCCTCTCCTCGAAGAGCTTCTTGATTGCCTCCTCCCTGCTAAGCCCCTTCTCAACGAGCTTCGCTATGTCGTTCTCGAGCTTAGCCTTGGGGTCGCCCCATATCGAGGCGCTCCTGTAGTACTTGAGCAGCGCGTTGTACAACTCGTCAACACTGACCGGTTCACTCATACGTGCTTGTTGCGTCACTTCTTTAAAAACCTTGAGAAGCTGCGTGTAGCGCCAAAGGTTAGTGCAACTAGCAAAAATGTTTCACACTTTGTCATTACAATCTTGAAGGCACAAATGGGCGTGATAGCGCAAGCTGCTATTTGCTTGCACTCTCATCTAATAGCTGGGCTAAGTATTAGAGACGAAAACCTCGACTTGGATGGTTTCGGTCTCCAACTCGTGACCTCCCATCATTAGCCCCGTAGAACACGCGCTTTCCTCCACCGGCCTCTACGTAATTGTGCATCAGAACCTTAAAAATTGAGAGTACGGCGAAGGGCTGTATACGCTATTCAAATCAATTTTCAGATAGTACCAACAAGTATATTAGGATCCTTAATAGCAAACCCCTATGAGCGGGCGAAATCTACACGCTGTACGGGTTTTGTCTGCATCGGTTATTGCCGCTGTTGCTGCTCTAACCGTGCTTGTTTCAGCAGCACCAGAGCAGCTAGAAGGTACGTTGGTTCTGATAACCCCGAGCAACCCTAACCTCCTTGATGCCGTTGTTAACGCGTTCAAGAATTACGTTAAGTCGAAGTACGGGGTTGATATTGAGGTACAGCTCATACGAGCTGGTTCTCCAGAGTGCATGAACAGGATTATCGCGTGGGGTGGGAGATCGGAGGCTGACATATTCTACGGTGGCGACTTGATATACCATTGGAAGCTGAAGGAGCGAGGGCTGCTGGAGAGCTATAAGCCGAAATCCCCTTACTATGATGCACTGCCCTCCAACTTCCTAGGATTCCCGCTTAAGGACCCTGACGAGATGTGGCACCCGAAGCTTTGGTGGGGTCACGGCTTCATGTACAACACCGAAGTTATCAAGAGACTGAACCTTGAGACCCCTAGGTCATGGGAGGAATTCCTCGATCCGAAGTGGAAGGACCTCATCGTCATGTGTACTCCTTCGCGCTCTTCCTCAACGTACATCAACGTGGCGCTGATAATAATGCGGGAAGGGGAGAGAGGGGGTTGGGCCTTCTGGCGGCGACTGGCTTCCAACGTAGGTGCTTTCGTGCCCAGGAGCCATGACGTTATCGATTTGGTGTCCAAGGGCGAGTACGCGGTAGGTTTCACGTACAGCCAAGGCGTTATCTTCGCTCGGGCGCAGGGCTACCCCGTTAGCATGTATATGGATCCAACAGGCTTCATCGTATCCGGTGTATCGCTTTTAAAGGGAGCCCCTCATCCCAATACGGCGAAGCTTTTCCTAGACTGGTGGTACACGCCTGAAGCCCAGCAAGCTGCTCTCAGCGCTGGCGGCATACCAGTGCTTCCCGATGTCAAGATCGAAGGTCCGCCTGAATCTCCAGCGGCTGTGCTGAGAGAGTTCATGGGAGGCTACGACAACATCTACGATTACCTGAAAAGCTTCCAGGATGTTAAATTCTACGATTTCACTTTAGCGGAGAAAATGTACACCAACGTGAGCAAGTTGTTCGACGATAACATAGTGGCAAAGCATAGCGAGCTAAAGGACGCTTGGTCTACGATACTTTCAGTCAAGGAGAAAGTAGAGGGTTATCCCGAAGCTGAAGCGAAGCTAAATGAAGCGATAAGCCTCTTCGATAGCGGCGACTACTCAGCTGCAAAAGCTGCTGCCCTTGAGGCAGAGCAGATGGCGGTGCAGGCGGCCGAGCGGCAGAGAATGATCACTACAGCTGCAGCCGTTATTGCAGTCATAGTGGTACTGGTCGCAGTAGCTTTCTTCGCTAAAAGAAGATTCACGAGAAAGGCCCAGAAATAAATTTAAATTCCTTACTTGTTTCTTTTTGTATCAGGTGATCCATCGTGGTATCGGTTAGGATAGAGAACGTTTGGAAAGTATTCGGTAAAGTAACGGCGCTTAGTGGTGTGAGCCTTGACGTGAAGGAAGGTGAGTTTGTCACGCTCCTTGGACCTAGTGGTTGCGGGAAAACAACGCTGCTTCGCGTCATTAGCGGGCTCTATAAACCTACGAGGGGGAAAGTGTACTTTGACGACGAAGACGTGACCGACAAAGCTCCGTGGGAAAGGAATGTTGGCTTAGTTTTCCAGGATTACGCGCTTTGGCCGCACATGACAGTTTTCGAAAACATAGCTTACGGTCTAAAGCTCAGGAAGCTTCCGCGCAATGAGATCAAGGAGAGAATCGTAGAGACCTCGAGAATGCTCGGGATAGAAGAACTGCTTGACAGGTACCCGCACCAGTTGAGTGGGGGTCAGCAGCAACGTGTCGCGCTAGCTAGGGCACTGGTGATCAACCCGAGCGTCCTACTGCTCGACGAACCGCTCAGCAACCTAGACGCTAAGATCAGAGTGAGTGTTAGAGCGGAGATTAAGCGCCTCCAGAAGACTCTGAAGATCACCACAGTATATGTGACCCACGACCAAGAGGAGGCACTGACGATCTCCGACCGGGTTGCGGTTATGAACCACGGGGTTATCGAGCAGGTCGGATCCCCTCTGGAGGTCTATTACAATCCGAAAACGCTTTTCGTCGCGGACTTTGTAGGCCAGGTAAACATTCTAAAAGGAAATGTAAAAGCTTCCGATCAGGAGCGACAGCTCCTCTACGTAGAGACGGAAGTTGGAGCGATTCTCACTCGGAACACAGGGGATATCGGCGAGGGTGATAGTGCTTACCTGTTGTTCAGACCGGAAAGCGTGGAGATCTGCGCGAAGCCCTGCAGCGGAGGTGATGATACCACAATGCTTGAGGGTATTGTAGATTTCGTCCAATTCCTCGGTAATACAGCGAGAATCGACGTGGACGTGAGCGGCGCTAAACTACGCGTTGAAGTTCACAACCCGCTGCGCAGCGGCCTCGCATCTCCTGGCGAAAAAGTTTACCTGAGAATTCCAGCTGACAGCGTGAGATTACTGAGAGCGACAGGTGCTGAGCAATGAGCGTAAGTTTCGTGGAAGCGGTTCGTGCGGCGGCGCTTGCTTACGTTCTAATATTTATACTCTACCCTATAGGCTACTTCACTGTTTTCGTCCTATCGGCTGAAAGAGCCGTGGAGATGGTTCGCCTTTTAGGTAGCGATCTCTTCCTCTCGTCGCTCAAGAACTCGCTTATCGTGAGCTTCTCGACCACAGCTTTAACAGCGCTCCTTGGTCTGCCTTACGCGTACTTCATCCACAGGTACAATATACCGGGGAAGAAGTTTGTCCTTTCGGCCGCATTTCTACCTACGATGATTCCACCTTTCGTAGGATCGCTCGCCGTTATCTATTTACTCGGGAGGTTCGGCACTGTTAACCTAGTTCTGCTCGATCTAGGCGTTATATCGAGGCCGATAAATTTCATCTACGGTCTCCACGGAGTCGTGTTCGTCCAGGTGCTCGCTCTATTCCCTTGGGTAGCGATAAACGTTTACAACAACCTTCTTAAAATCGATAGGACGCTAGAGGAAGCCGCGGAAACCTTAGGTGCTTCACCTTTTAGGCGCTTTTTCACGATAACGCTTCCGGCCACAATACCGGGCTTAGCGACTGGAGTGTTCATGGTGTTTTCATTCTCTTTTACCGATTATGCGACCCCAATAGTGCTAGGACAATACGAGCTTCTAGCTCCTCAAGCTTTTGTCAACATACAGCAGGCTATAGATGAGAGCAGGGTAAGGGCTGGGGCTTACATGGTGTTTTTCATGCTGGCTGTTGTAGTTTTCACCTTCCTAGCGAGCAAAAAGTACATCACGCTGAAAGAGTACGCTAGCTTAAGACCTCCAAGACCAATAGAAGAGATTGAGCTAAGTGGGTTGAAAAAGGCTGGCGTGGTAGCGTTCGTCTACGCGCTACTCACGCTGGCCCTCCTACCACACGCTTTCGTGTTCATGATCAGCATATCCAAAGCTTGGAGCCTGACGCCACTGCCGACCGCTGTTACGCTGGAGAACTTCAGTAGAGCTCTTGGGAACTGGAAACCTATCGCGAATACCGCTCTCTACGCCAGCTTGGGAACGCTATTCTGCTTCCTACTAGGCACGTTCGCCGCGTACATTGTTGCGAGAACCCATCATACAATAAACACTGTTGTCGATGCAGCACTGTCTATGATGTTCGTGGTACCGGGGATAGTTGTTGGCACAAGCTACCTGCTCGCCTTCCGAAGAGAACTGCCAATCGTTGGGGTGCTGGGTGCCACGTGGTTAATAATGCCTCTCATGTTGGCTACTAGGAGGATCACGTACACCATGCGGTATTCGTACGCGACATATCTTCTGCTAAGAAGGTCTCTTGAAGAGTCGGCATACGTCCTCGGTGATAGGCCGTTCACTACGTTCGCACGCATCGTGATGCCCAACGCCATCCACGGGATCCTAGCTGGGACCTTATTCTCCTTCGTCGAAATAATCAACGAGTTAACAGCGTCGCTTTTCATCTATAAGCCAGGATGGGAAACGGTAACGATACAAATGTTTATAGAAACCATTGCAGGGAGAATGCCAGTCGCTGCTGCGTACGCTGTGCTTCTTCTTATCTCTTCAACAGTAATCGCGTACACAGCCCTCGCGTTAGCAGCAAAAACACACTGACAGCTACCACCCGAGCACTCGTAGTAAAGATCGAAACAAAAACCTCTGCATACATCCTCGTAAACATTTTCTTGTAAGC
>Ga0197143_1002754_pt1 | contig 12511 bp, 12 predicted proteins | sample GBS70_MetaG_FD_148603 | JGI IMG/M metagenome (GOLD analysis project Ga0197143, IMG submission 148603) | Sediment microbial communities from Great Boiling Springs, Gerlach, Nevada, United States - GBS 70_MetaG | ecosystem: Environmental > Aquatic > Thermal springs > Hot (42-90C) > Sediment...
ATGCGTGAAGCGTAAAGCGTGAATGCATAATGAGCGAAAGGAGTGACGAGATATGGGAGTTTGCAATCGGAGGCAGTTTTTGAGCCTGCTGGGTGGAATTGCTTTAACCGGCTTCACAGGGCAAACACCTGCGCCAAAAGAACCTTTGCCGACACGGGTGCTCGGTCGGACGAGGGTCAAAGTCCCTGTCCTTGGGCTTGGGTTCGGTCCAATTGGGACAGGATTGACAGAAAATCAAGCGATTGAGTTGATGGAACAAGCGTTGGAGTTGGGAGTAACTTACTGGGACGCAGCACCAACTTACGCTCGCGCCCAAGAATACATTGGCAAAGTCCTCCCGAAAGTTCAGGACAAAGTTTTCTTGGTCAGCAAGGTCGCAACCGACGACGCTAAGCGGGCACTTGAGATAATTGAGGGGTCGCTCCGAACGATGAGGACCGATTGCATTGATTTGGTTCATGTCCACAACATCGGTGATTTCAACCCTGACCGAGTTTTGGGCAAAGGTGGTGTCCTTGAAGGTTTGCGAGAGGCTCAAAAGCGGGGCTGGGTCAAGTTCATCGGTATCAGCGGGCATTACCGACCGTCGGTGATGGCGAAAGTTTTGGACAGCGGTGAGTTTGATGTGGTCATGTGCGTGCTCAACTTCGTTGACAGGTTCACTTACGACTTTGAGGGCAAAGTTCTCCCTATCGCTCGCAAGCACAATGTCGGGGTAGTGGCGATGAAAGTGATGGCGGCACCTCAAAAGGGTTATGGGAAACCCAATCTGGGCAGGCTTGCCGATTACGCTGACCTCGCCATCCGTTATTCCCTCAGTTTGCCTGAAGTCGCTTGTGCTGTCGTCGGTGTTTTCTCCGTTGACGAACTCAAGCAAAATGTCGCCGTTGCGAAAAGTCGCAAGTCTCTCACGAAGTTTGAGTTGCAAAGACTCGCTTCAATCGGCAAGGAACTTGCCAAAAGATGGGGTGCTCATTACGGTGACCCAACATAAAGGGGCAAGTTAAAAACTGCCGTCGGGGACAAGCCCCGACGCTGCATTCGTTTTCGGTTTTCGGCTTGTCAAGAATGGGGCGCCCACTACGGTGACCCGACCTGAAGGGGTTGGAACTCAAGCAAGTCCCCGACTTCGGTGGCAGTCTCTTTAAGGCGTCCGGCGGAGAGTTCAAGTGCCATAATTGCCCTTCTGTCCCTAACAACCCAAATCTGCCATGGCTTCATGTTTTCCTTGACAGCGATAACTTGCCCTTGTTCGTTCAGATATGCGACATCAATGGAGAAACGCATGAAGCAGGTATGGACACCGCCCATCGCTTTCGTTAGGAGCAAACCTTCCTCTGGCTCCAAACTTTTCCTTCCCATCAAGCCCACAAGCCTTTGAAGCCAAGTCTGCGCCAAAAAGCATCGCTTGCAAACGAAAGTCCCCTTCGTCTTGTTTCGGACTTGCACCCAATTTGACATGACCGTTCACCGTCAAAATCCCAAGAACTGCAGCAGACCGCTTTGACGAGCCCTTATGACGAGCGGGATGAACAAGAGCAGGAAAATGACGGGCAGGAAGCAGAAGACGAGGGCGGGGAGCATGAGCAAAGGAGCCCTTCTGGCTCGTTCCCTCGCCTGTTGGAACCTTCGTTCCCTGAGTGCTTCAGCCTGAGCCCGCAAGACATTGGCGATAGGGATGCCAAACAGTTCCGCTTGCGTTAACGAAGCGGCGAGTATGCGTATGTCGTCGCAGTTTGTCCTTTCGGCTATTCCCATCAAGGCGACGGTTCTCGGGCGACCAATCTGGACTTCCCAAAGGTAGCGTTGAAACTCTTCCCCAAGCGGAACTGGAAAGCGTCGGCTAATTCTGTCAATGGCGGCATCCAAACCAAGTCCAGCCTCAACACAAGTCGCAAGCAAGTCAACGAAGTCTGGCAAATGTCTGGCGACGAGCCGGCGCCGCTTTGAAACTTGGCGACTGAGCCAAAAGTCTGGGACAGTGAAGCCAGAAACTCCAGCAAGCATCAAAAAGATAGAGGTTTGGATTGCTGGCAACTTAAAAGCGGAACAAAAGTAGAGGGCGACAAGGGGCAAAACCACCAGTCCCAAAAGTTTCAAGCCGAAAATTTCCTCAGGTCTAATTCGCCCCGCCAAACCCGCTTTATGGATGAGGATTCTGAGTTGGGAACGGTAATAAGCGGGGGCAAATCTCCCGAGTGCCCCTGCAAGCCGAACTATTAAGGAAGAAGCATATCCACCCGGCGATTTTCTCCACTTCGTTCCCAAACCTTCAGTCTCAGCGAGCCTTTCAAGGGGGTTTTTACGAAACATGCCCTTTCATCCCTCCAAAGTTTCCAGAATTTGCCTGAGCCAAATCCAGCCACCTGTTTCAAGCAAAACGATTAAAGCGAGAGCCTTCAGCCCAAGTGGGTCTGAAAGCATTGGTGCAAACCAAAGTTCGCTCCGCGACACGATAGTGGCGAAGTTAGCGAACAAAAAGATGAGGATTGGTAAACCGAAAGCCAAGGCGAAGGCGCTCCCGCGCGCCAGAGAAGTCTCCGCACGAATTTCTTGTCTCAACCTCAACCGACTTCTGACAGTGTTTGATGCGACATCAAGTAGGTGAGCCAAACTGCCACCAACCTCACGCTGAACGATGACCGCAGTCACAACTAATTCAAGTTCAGCACTTGGAACTCTTTCCACCAACCCTTGCAACGCCTCTTCAAGAGACACTCCCAACATGACGGCTCTGCTGACGGTGGCAAATTCCTCCCGCAAGGGTGGTAAACCTTCAGTAGCAATCAAGTCAAGGGCTTGCTGGAACCCCATCCCTGCCCTCAAAGCGTTCGCCATCAGTGAAAGCGTATCTGGGAGCACTTCTTCAACCCGACGGATAAACTGCCTTTGCTTGTATCTCAACCAAGCCAAAAGAACCGAAGGCGCAACGGCAGCGCCCAACAAAGCAAATGCTAACTTCCAAAACGGTGAGGTTTCGGGGGTGATGATACTTGTCCCTATCGCTGTCAAGGAAAAACCCGCAACTGTCAGAAAAAGCAAGACAGCCAAGGTTAAACTAATTCCCCAGTTGACATGAGCCCTTTTGAGTTCCCGTTCCAACCATTGGGCAAATCGCCTTTGCGAAAAAAGTCTTGAAATGAGCGGGAAAGGTTCCGAAGTTTGAGAAGCCAATCGCTCCCACGCCTCGTCCAACTCTTCAGGTCGGCGGAGCGATTCTGGCAGTCCACCATAAATTCGTTCCTCTTCCATCCAAAGTTGCCTCAATCGCTCTATCGGCACAGACCTTGTTTCTGCCCAAACTTGGTAGCACCCGAAACAAAATGAGGCAAACCACAGCAGCCCTATTATAAGCAGCAAAAGGTCCAAACCTGTCATGGTCGCTTTCACCCCTGAAGTTAAAGGAACATCACCGCTGGAAAATTGTGAAGGGCAATCTGATACCTCGCTCCAACAAACGCTCATAACATTTCGGTCTCAAGCCGGTCGGTTTTAGCCGACCACGAATTCGTCCCATCTCGTCAAAGCCTTCATGCTCAAAAATGAACAAGTCTTGCATCGTCACCACATCGCCTTCCATCCCAGTGATTTCGCTTATTTGCATCACCTTTCGCGAGCCGTCCCTTAAGCGAGCCATGTGGACAATTAGGTCAACGGCTCCGACGATTTGCTCCCTTATGGCTCTGACAGGCAAGTCCATCCCAGCCATTAAAACCATCGTTTCCAGTCGCGAAAGTGCTTCGCGCGGGTTGTTGGCGTGGATTGTGGTCATGGAACCTTCGTGACCTGTGTTCATAGCCTGTAGCATGTCAAGGGCTTCGCCACCTCTGCACTCTCCCACGACGATTCTGTCAGGTCTCATCCTTAAAGCGTTTCGGACCAAGTCCCGAATTGTGACTTCACCTACCCCTTCAATGTTGGGAGGTCTCGCCTCCATCCTCACAACATGGTCTTGCCGAAGTTGAAGTTCAGCCGTGTCCTCAATTGTGATGATTCGCTCGTCATTGGGGATGAAAGCGGAAAGGACATTCAGAAGAGTTGTTTTGCCCGAAGCGGTGCCGCCAGTGATTAGGATGTTCAATTTCGCTTGAACTGCCGCTTGCAAAAATTGTGCTGCCTCAGAGGTTATCGTTCCGAGGGAAATCAAATCGCTCATCGTGAACGGGTCGCGTGAAAACTTCCGAATGGTCACACACGGACCGTTTAGGGAAATGGGTGGGATGACGACATTGACCCTGCTACCGTCAGGCAACCTCGCATCAACCATTGGAACGCGCTCGTCAACCCGTTTCCCAAGTGGCAACAAAATCTTTTCAACGATTCGCATCAAGTGCCGTTCGTCCCTGAACCTGACGCTTGTCAGTTCAATCTTACCGTGCCGCTCAACATAGACTTGATACGGACCGTTGACCATTATCTCTGTCACTTCAGTGTCGTCAAGGAGAGGTTGCAGCGGTCCGTAGCCCAAGATTTCGTTGATGAGGGAAGCCTGAAGTTGTAGCCTTTCGCTTCGGGAGAGGACGATGTTGCGGTTTGCGACTTCAGCGTCAAAGGCTTCTTCAAGCAACTCTATTAAACGCTCTCGTTCCTGAAGCAAGGATTGGTCACGCTCAATTTCTTGCATCAACTTCTCTTGCAACGATTGCCGAAGTTGGTCAACAGCATCCTGTTGCCACCTTTGAGCCTCAAGCCTCTGCTTCATCAAGGAGGCGAATGGGTTTTCAGGTCCTTTCTCAACGGAAATTGTCGGCGTCGGTGAGATAGGTGGAACCTTCGCCCTTACCCGTCCCCCGCCCGGCAAAGGCTTGTCCAGAATTGGAACCCTTTGGTCAACCCTTGCCCCCAAAATTTGGGCGATGCGGGAGATGATTCGCAAAAGATGTTCCTCATCACGGAAAGACCAATCGCAGCGCTGTAAAGAGCCCATCCGCTCAACCCATACCTCGTCGGGCGCATTGACATTTATGCGGGTCACTAATGGGTCATTGAGGAGCCGCTCCAAAGGACCAAACCCTTTGACCTCGTTGAGAAATTCATCAACGAGGAAGCGCCTCTCTTCAGGGCGAATTGATAGACCCAAAGTCTGGCAGGCGTTCATAACTGCCTCATCAATCAAGTTGCGCAACGGGATTTCACCTAACTGCCCAGCGTCTGCAGGTAGCGCCCTAAGCACCAAGTCCATGATTTGGTTGCGCAATTGCATCAACCTGACCTCAGTTGACAATGCACCGTGGAGGTTTCCACTTGTTGGCTCAGCGGCAATTTCCTTCTCCCGTTCTACTCCTTCGTTGTTTAGCGACTTCTCCAGCCGTCGCAGAAGTGACATGAGGGCTAATCACCCCCTGCTTCACAGTCTATTTGGTCTTCCGTTCTGCACCTAATATATCGGCTCATAGACAGAATTTCTTCGCACAGGGGTAAAGCCTGCTTCTTTGATGAGCCGCCTCAATTCCTCCTCGGTGAGCATGGACGGGCTTTCTGCACCCGCCATGTGGAAGATTTTTTCGTTGACGACAGTCCCATCAAGGTCGTCAGCGCCGAAACTCAGGGCGACTTGAGCCAGTTTCACATCAAGGGAAATCCAGTAGGCTTTGATGTGCGGGAAATTGTCCAGCATGAGACGAGCAACGGCAATTTCCCTGAGGTCTTGAATGCCCGTCGTGGGTTTACCACCGAGTTTCGTATTGGCGGGATGGTAAGCGAGGGGGATGAAGCACATGAAGCCTCCAGTTTCATCCTGCAATTGCCTTAGCAACTCAAAGTGCCATGCTTTCTCTTCAGGCGTCTCTATGTGCCCATAAAGGAGCGTCGCATTGCTCCTTAGCCCTAACTTGTGAGCAACCTTGTGGACTTCAAGCCACTGCTTTGGCGAAGCCTTCCTCGGATACAACAGCCGATGGATTCTTTCCGTCAAGACCTCAGCGCCCCCTCCAGGCAACGACCCAAGCCCTGCCTCAATCAACCGCTCCAAAACTCCCTGAACTGACAAGCCCGAAATTTTGCTGAAGAAGTGAATCTCCGTTGCAGTGAAGGCTTTAATGTGTAAGTGCGGAAACGCTTCTTTGATGCGCCGAACCAACTCCACATAGTAGTCAAAGGGCAATTTGGGGTGGAGCCCACCGACGATGTGAACTTCGGTGACCCGGTCCCAAATCAGTTGGCTCAGCCGCTCAATGTATTCGTCAACGGTTAGGACAAAGGCTTGCGGGTCTTTGGGAAGTTTCCCGAAAGCGCAGAAGGGGCAATCGGCATAGCAGACATTGCTGTAGTTCAAGTGCACATTGACGACATAGTAGGCTTTGTCGCCGTGTCTTTGTCGGCGGACATACTCAGCAAGGTAGCCGAGAGCCAAAAGGTCTCGGTTCTGATATAGCCTGACGCAATCTTCTATGCTCAATCGCTCTCCAGCGAACACTTTCTCAGCGATGTCGGCAATCTCAGAGCGGCTCAAAATTTCAAGCAACTTCAATCACCTCCTTCAGACCGCATGAAAAATTTGTCATCACATCTTGGGGGAAGGCACGGGCTAAGGTCAAAACAAGTTTGACCTTGAAGCACCGATTCGCTCTTCAACGGAGAGATAGACAAAGGGGGCAGGAGTGCGAGTCTTTTACCAAGCCAAAAACTTTTCAGTGTGAACTTGAGCATAGTCATGTGCTATCCTTTTGCAGTCGGAGGCGAAGATAATGGCGGAGTTGAACGAGGTTTTAATTGAGAGCGACAAGGTTTTTGAAGGACGATTAATTGCGGTCAAGAAAGATACTGTTCGGTTGCCCAACGGTCGCACCAGCATAAGGGAAGTCGTCGTTCATCCTGGAGCCGTCGCCATTGTCCCCATGCTTGAAGATGGTCGGGTCATCTTGGTCAAGCAGTATCGCCACGCTATCGGGAAAATCCTTATGGAAATTCCCGCTGGAACGCTTCATCCTGATGAAACGCCAGAAGAATGTGCCTTGAGGGAATTGAGGGAAGAGGTCGGATATGCAGCAGGTCGGCTTGAAAAGTTAACTTCTGTTTACCTTGCGCCTGGTTACAGCACCGAGTTGATTCACCTGTTTCTCGCCACTGACCTTCAACCTGCTGAGGGTGAAACTGATGAGGACGAGTTCCTGAAACCAGTCACACTTACCCTTGACGAAGCCATCACCCAAATCGCTGACGGTGAGATTCAAGACTCAAAGACTGTGGCAGCATTGCTTTTGGTTTGGCGTAAGCAAATGAGCCACAAAATAAAGAGCAAAACCGCTGACTTTCAGGAAGGAGGGAAGTGACATGCCAGAACGATTGGGAATTTTGGTCGGAGGAGGTCCGGCACCGGGCATCAACAGCGTAATCGGTGCTGTGACTATTGAAGCCATCAATTCAGGTCTTGAGGTCATTGGCATTTATGACGGTTTTGAGCACCTCATGAAGGGACGCACCGACATGGTTCGCCAGTTGACCATTCCCGATGTCTCCCGCATCCATTTTGATGGCGGCTCAATCATTCGAACATCCCGAGCCAACCCAACACGCACTTGTGAAAACCTTCAAAACACCGTCAAAGCCCTGCAAGAACTCGGCATTCGCTACCTCGTCACTATCGGAGGAGATGACACTGCCTTCTCCGCAAGCGAAGTTGTCAAGGCTTTGGGAGGAACCATCAGGGTTGCCCATGTCCCTAAGACCATTGACAACGACTTGCCTTTGCCCGGCGGAATGCCAACCTTCGGCTTTGAGACTGCTCGCCATGTTGGGACGGAACTTGTCCGAAACTTGATGGAAGACTCCCGAACGACTAACCGGTGGTATTTCGTCGTTGCTATGGGACGGAAGGCAGGTCACTTGGCTTTGGGCATCGGTAAAGCAGCAGGGGCAACTATCACTGTCATCGGGGAAGAGTTTCCAAAGGAAAAAATCACCCTCGCTGAAGTTTGCGATGTCCTTGAAGGTTCAATTTTGAAGCGTCGCGCTTTAGGTCGCAAGGACGGGGTCGCCGTCATCGCAGAAGGCATCGGCGAGAAAATTGATCCTGAAGAGTTGGCAAAAATTCCGGGCGTTGAAGTTGAGCGCGACCCGCACGGTCACATCCGGTTGGGTGAAATTCCCCTGGCTACAATCCTCAAGCGCGAGATCCAGAGACGGTTCAAAGAACGGGGCGAGAAGATGACTATCGTTGATGTCACCCTTGGCTACGAGTTGCGTTGTGCGCCGCCAATCCCCTTTGACATTGACTACACCCGAACACTGGGTTACGGCGCTGTCAAATTCCTCTTAAGTGAACCCAAAGACGACAAAGTGAAGGAAGGTGGCATGGTCTGCTTGGTCGGAGGCAGGCTTGAAATCCTGCCTTTTGACGAACTGCGAGACCCGGTCACTGGTAGAACGAAAGTTCGCTTGGTTGACATCAACTCCGAGCACTACAAAGTCGCCCGTGAATACATGATCAGGCTTGAGCGAGAGGACTTGGAGAACCCTGAAATGTTAGCGAAACTGGCAGCCGCTGCTAAGATGACGCCTGAAGAGTTCAAGAAGAAGTTCGCCCATGTCGTTGGTCTGGAGGCTTGAAGTTTGTGGAACGGACGGGGCGGCACAACCGCCTCCTAAGGGTGGGGTGGCTGTCGCTGCCCCACCCTTGACAATTTTTGGGGGGATGGCTTTGATGCTGCTTCGTTGGGCAAGGCAAAAACTGTATGCATTCATCCTTTTGCCCATTGCTATTGAAACCCTATTTGCCTCCCCGCCTCCCGTAAGTTCCGAACGACTTTGGGGCGCGCTTGCCCTGATTATGAGAACTCATGGGAAAGCGGTGCTCTTCATCATGGACGGGTTAAGTTACCGCCACATATTTTCCGCACAGCAACCCGCACCCAGCACCCCGCACTCATACGGTTTGAGTTCTTTCGGAGAAATCGGCGAATGGCTTGAGAGCAAGGGAAGCATCGCTTTGCTCAACACGATGGGCTATGGTGGTGTTGACCGATTTAGAGCGGCTATGACTCTCGCTTGCGGTGTCCGAGCCTTTGGAGATGAAACGGCTACTTTGGTCTTTCAAGCGAACGAACCGATGGAAGCCGATACTGCTTTGAATGCTTACCGTAGGCGTGTTGGAAATTTTGAACTGCTCTATGCCCGTGAGCCTTTTAAGCCCCTTGTTTTCCCAATGCTGGCTGAACTGAAGTGGCGGAACGAGAAGATGCAGAAGAAGCCCCTGCCCTTCGGTGTTGTCGCTCAATCCTTGCGACAAAAGGGCATACGCATCGCAGCCATTGGGTGCGGTGATGTTCCCCAACTCGCTCAGCATCAATTCAGGCAAATCAACTTCCGCCACCCTTTACTCATAGCCCTTGACGAAAACGGTTTGGGAGTTGGTTTGACCGAACCGCAAAAACTGCTCTGCAAAGACCCCTCAATGCCTTTTGGAATCGCTGTTGACGAACGAAGATGGTCGGAAGCGGTTGGAGAAGCGTGGTGGTTCGCTGACCTTATTGTGCTTTATCCCGGCGAAACTTTCCGTGCCGACCTTTACGGCAGCGAACGGTTGATCCCCCTCGTCATCCGCCGTGAGTTGAATTTGCTTCGCCCAGTAATTGAGCGGTTGAACATAGAGCGAGATTTGTTGCTCGTCTTCTCTTTAGCGCCTTCAAGGAAAAGCCGCTACGAACTTTCATTCATTTGCGCTGTCGGAAAAGGGATAGAACAAGGCGGCGTTTTGACCTCTCAAACAACTCATCAACATGGCGTCGTTTCCCTTCTGGACATCCCAGCAACGGTGCTGAAATTTTTCGGCGCTGAGCCAGTTTCGCCCATTAACGGCTCGCCAATTTTATCCATCCCATCAAACTTTGATCTCCCCCGTCACCTTTTCGGCATCGGTGAAGCGGCGAGAATTACGGATGGGTGGCTGAGGGTGACGGTGTTAGCGACTTGGTGCGTTCTACAAGCCATAGTGTTCGCTGCTTTAGCAGTCATTTCACTGATGGGGCAAAAGGCGAAAATTCCCAGCGAATGGCAAGTCCCTTTGGCACTGCTGGCGTGGTTTCCCTTAGTTGTGCACTTAGCGTGCAGTGGCGTCAACGCAACTATGGCGTCACTTCTCTGGAGAGGCATTGGGCAAATCGTTTTGAGCGCAATTTTCGTTTTGGTCGCTGCCGCCGCAAGCCGCAACTCTCTGCCGATAAACTCAATCTTCGGGGCAGTGCTTTTGTCAAGTCTCTTCTTTGCTTCCGATGCAATTGGAAGCGGTTTCCTGAGCATCAACACTCCGTTCGGCTATTCCCTTTTCTTCGGCGGTCGCTATTACGGGCTCGGCAATGTCGTGATGGGGTTAACTTTGGGTGCAATTTACGCGCTCGCTCTTGCCTTGAATTGGCAGAGATGGGCAACGGCAGGCTTCTGCTTCGTTGGAGCAATTTTGGTTGGGGCGCCATTTTTTGGGGCAAACATCGGTGGGGCGCTAACGGGAATAGTCATCGCTTTGACAACGATTTTCGCGGGGCGGTTCCGTTGGTGGCATTTCTTGGTCGCTGTCGCTGCACTCGTCGCCCTTCTCGGTGGATTTTCGGTTTTTGAACTGGCCTGCCCCGAACCTTTGACCCATTGGGGGCGGTTCATTCGCTCGGTTGCTGAAGGAGGGTTGATGGCTTTCGCTTCAATGGTTTGGACGAAAATCAGTATTTCGCTCCGCGTCTTCCGAGCAATCCACTGGGACATAGCCTTTCTGGCTCAACTTCTGCTGCTGGCAGTTTTGTGGTGGCAGCAAGGTAGATGTTGGAAGTTGTCAACCTTGATGGCAGGCATCATTGCCGCTTTGCTGTTCAACGATTCAGGTCCTCAAACTCCAGTCGCCTTCGCCTTTTTGCCCTTGTGCTTTTTAGCCTCAAAATCACTCGCGAACTTGAGAAGCCTGCCAACCAGAGAGCCACTCGGCTAAGGTCAGCCAAAGCAAAACCGCTGCAGTATCAGCGGGGTTATCAAGGACTTGCCAAAGGAACTGTTGGGTCACGATTACAAAGTCGGCAGGAGTCTCGTCTGCTTCGTCCAGCCTAAGCGGCTTCTCAAACCTGTCAGGAAACAACTCTTTCCAAGAACGCATGACAAAAGCGATGGTCTCCTCCGGGTGAGTGAATAACGCCTCCCCGAGTTCCGAACGGACCCACTCCCGAAACTGTTCCCAAGTCATTTTGCGTTCACTCCTTCAACTTTCTTCCTCGTCGCCCGGTTCAAGTAGCCCCAAACCGCCAGCCTTGCGTTTGTAAAGGACATTAACCTGTCCCGTTTCGGCATTGACGAAAACGAAAAAGTCGTGACCAAGCAAGTCCATTTGAACGACGGCTTCTTCTATCGTCATCGGCTTCACTGAGAATTTTTTAGTCCGGACGATGGCGAATTCAGGGATTTGAGGTTGCAAACTCACTTCCGTCTCAGTCACGAAAGCGACTAAAGGTTTGGCGTGGCGTCTCCGGTCAATGAGCCGTTCTTTGTACCGATGCAACTGACGGTCAATTTTGTCAATGGCTTTGTCAAAGGCAGCCCTGAGAGAAGTCGCCTTCTCCTGAGCCCGAAGCAGGTAACGGGCAATTTTCAGCGTCACCTCCACGACGAACCTTCCCCGCTCCCTCTTGACCTCAACCTCCGCTTCCTGCATGTTCGGGTAAATGCGGAGCAAACTGTCAAGAGATTTTTGGGCATGTTCTTGAAACTCTCTGACGAGGGTGATGTCGTGGGAGACAAACCGAACAGGCAGCGTCCCTGCCTGCACTCCTGACTTCTGAACCATCATGCGACCCTCCTATCTTTGCCATCTTTTGGAATTGAAGGCTTGCCAAAAGTTTGACACCAAATGCAGCGATTTGTTCGCATGACCTCACAAGCCATACTCGGATGGGACGAAGGCGTCGCCCCAGACAACCATTGTCCTTTCAGTCAACTGCTCAGCAGACGATGGCAGAACTTGTATTGCTTCCGAAATCATTGCTAACCAACGGAGTTCTCGTTCGGGCAGGGAAAGTTTCCTGTCGCTGACAGCACTTTGAATCATTTCCACAGCCAACTTTGCCATCGCCACAGTGCGGTTGTAGTCATCGCTGCTGGCGATAATCTGATTTGCAGCCTCGTGCATGACCGTCAAATCAAGCATCAGGGCTTGAGGGTCTCTGAGCCGGTCGGACTCAACAAGCAAATCGCGGAAACACTTCCCTTGCCCGTTCTTCAACGCAGTGTTCATCAATCTACAGTCGTAGATGAGAATTTCCGTGAAGACTTCTGGTGCGAAACCGCCGAGCAACCTGACATCTTGAACGCTTTCGTTGCTCCAAAGGTCACAAACTGCGGCGGCGATGTTGCCCAAGGGAGACGAGTGAGCACAAGCGCTTGATTTTCCTTCCATGCTGATGGGCACTCCAGCGATGAACTTGATGACTGGGTTTTCGTAACCGCAATCTTTCAGCGGACCTGTAGCCCCCATCTCAACGGCGACGAGGGAACGAGGTGCACAAGCCAACCTCATGACAGCGGCGAGGACTTTCGGGAT
>Ga0197143_1002755_pt1 | contig 12505 bp, 12 predicted proteins | sample GBS70_MetaG_FD_148603 | JGI IMG/M metagenome (GOLD analysis project Ga0197143, IMG submission 148603) | Sediment microbial communities from Great Boiling Springs, Gerlach, Nevada, United States - GBS 70_MetaG | ecosystem: Environmental > Aquatic > Thermal springs > Hot (42-90C) > Sediment...
ATATCAGAAATTGTTATCTTTTCCTTCATTAAATTAAAAGTTTATGTTTAAAGAAAATTTCAATGGATTTTTTTGTAAGAATTCTTCCCCTTGCTGTTTTTTCTATAAATCCTTCTCTTATTAAAAAGGGTTCATAAACCTCTTCTATTGTTCCTTCATCCTCATCAAGTGCTAATGCTAATGTTTTAAGTCCAACTGGTCTATTATGAAATTTATAATAAAGTGTTTCAATAATTTTTTTATCCATTTCATCAAGACCATATTCATCAACATCCATTTTATTTAATGCATATTTTGCAATTTCTAAATCAATTTCACCTTTTCCTTTTACAATTGCAAAATCTCTTACCCTTTTTAAAAGACGATTTGCAATTCTTGGTGTTCCCCTTGACCTTTTTGCTATTTCATAAAGTCCTTCTTTATCACTTTTTATATTTAAAATTTTTGCTGACCTTTGAAGTATTTCACATATCTCTTCATTTGTATAATAATCTATTCTTAAATTTATTCCAAACCTTGACCTTAAAGGACCTGTTAAAAGTCCCTGTCTTGTTGTTGCCCCAATCAATGTAAAGGGTGCGAGTTTAAACTTAATTGTTTTTGCACCAGGTCCTTTATCAATAATTAAATCAATTTCATAATTTTCCATTGCAGAATAAAGGTATTCCTCAACATTTTTTGGCAACCTATGTATTTCATCTATAAATAAAATGCTCATCGGTTTTAATTTTGTTAGTATTCCTGCAAGGTCAAAGGGTCTTTCAATTACAGGACCTGAGGTTGCTATTATTTCCGTTCCAATTTCATTTGATATGCAATGGGCAAGGGTTGTTTTACCAAGACCTGGTGGTCCTGAGAGAAGAACATGATCAAGAGGGCTTTTTCTTTTTTTTGCTGATTTTATAAATACTTCAATATTTTCCTTTAATTTTTCTTTTCCAATAAATTCTTTAAGGGTTTTTGGTCTTAATTCTTCTTGTAATATTTTGTCTTCTTCAAGTAAATAAGGAGATGTTATTTCCCTCATTGAATTAATTTTAACATCTTATTTCCCATTTCTCTTGCCTTTAAAGGACCAATTATCATAGATGCAGCATTTTGAAGATTTGTTATAAATTTTTTTGTTTTACTTAAAGTGGCATCACTTGGAGAAATCCTTGTATCCTTTAATTGATTTCCAAAAATTGTATCTGCAAATGCACCAACGTATTCTTTAAGTATTTCTTTTATTTTTTCAAATGTTTCAGGAGGAACTTTTATCTCTTCAATAGGAGGTGCTGGAGTTACTACACGTTTTTCCTCCTTCACCTTCTTAACTTCTATTTTTTTATTTATAATTTCTAAAATTTTTTCAATTTCAATTTCTTCCTTTGTTAAAATCCCATAAAATATTTCATCTTTTTCAAATAAAATAAAATAATTATTATTATATTTTAAATTAATTCCTTCAAGAGGAATACCTGAAATTAAGAATGCCTCTTTAAGAATTGTAAATATTTTTTTGTATGCCAATATTCTCGGATCTTCTTTTGGAAAAGACAAAAATTCATCTTTTTTTTGAATTAAAATTATTTCCAATTTTTCCTCATTCATAGTGCTTTCAACCTATCAGAAACCATTTTCACTCTTTTTCTTGCTTCTTCAACACCATATTTTGAAACAGCCATTTTCCATATTATATCAATTGCTGCCCTAAAACACCTGTTAATTTCTTCTTCATTTAAGGAAGGAGAAATTGGATATTTTACTTTTATCTCTTTACTTTCTTGAACAAGATGTTCTGCAAATCCAGGTGAAGTATCCTTTATTTTTGCAATAACTACTTTACCCCATCTTATTTCATCACCTTCTGAAAATTCACTTATTAATGCATTTATTTGTTTAATCTTCATCTCCACAAATTTTTCAAGCATTCCTTCTGGTTCCCTTAAAACTTCTTCCTTTGTAAGAACTTTTTCTTTAACTTCAACTTCTTCCTTATAACTTCTTATAAATTCAATTATTTCTTCTATATCAATTTCTTCCCCTTTTATTCCTATATAAAGTTCCTTTTCCTTAATTATGTATATATTTGAGCCATCTTTTAAATAAAGTTTTATATAAGAGAAATTTTCAACTCCTATATTTTTTAAAGATGCTTCACCAGCAGAACCAATTATTCCAACAGATTCTTGAAAAAATTCTCCTTCTTTACCTTTAAAAACTATCTCTCCTTCCTTATTTACTACTGCTATTCCTTTTATTTCTTCTCTTTTTAAAATTTCTTCAAATACTTTCATTTTAAACCTCTATTTTCTTTTTAAAACTTTCAAATTTTTTCTTACCAAGTATTGTTCCAAAGTCAAGAACAAATTTTTTTTCAAAGGGTGGTAAAATTGTCTCTACTATATTTTTAAACTTTTCATCTTCTATTATTATGTCCCCTTTAAAATTCAATTCATTTTTACTTTCATTAAATTCAACATTTTCTTCAATTTCCTTAAATCCTGCACTTTTTAAAACTGTTTTTATAAAATTTGCACATGATTTCCTTAATTCTAAGGATTCTTTTGAGTATTCATCAATAAATTCATTTAAAATTTTAAGAATTCTCTTTGCTTTTCTTTTACCTTCTTCAGGGTCAATCAAAAGCCCCTTACAAGTTAAAAAATATATTGACCTATATGCTTCAAAAAGTCCTATACCTGATTCAAAAATAACTTCCCTTAATTTCCTTTTTCCATCTATTAAACTTAAAATTTTCCAGTCATTTTTTCTCAACTTTAATGTTTCATCAGGTGTTTTATCAGATTTTAAAAGAACGGCATCAAGTGGGGGAATTTTGTTTTCAAGGTCTCTTATTTCCTTTGATCTTCTCTCAACTTCTTCAAAAAGTATCCTTGCATCCCCGCTTATTGTTTTTTTAGAAGGTAATTCATTCGGATAAAAGGAAATATAACCTTCCTTTAAAAGGGATAATTCAAAGATTGCATCAATCCCTTCTAAATCTTTAAACTTTGCATGAGTGCACTTTCCATCTTCAATGTATATTTCTCCTTCTTCGTTTGATTTTATTTTTATTTTTCCTGTTTTTTTATTTATTGTTAAAAAATAAAGTATTTCAACAACACTAATATATTCAAGTTCTGCTTTTAAAACTTCTTTTTCCATCTTTTGAAATTCTAAAATTTTATACTTTATTATAAATATACTATGAGGAAAATTTCAATCTTATTTGTAATTTTTTTCAGTTGCACATCACCATATTTTCCAAAGGGAAAACCCGAAGAACTTATTATTTTTTCAGAAGGTCTTTTAAAAATTGGAGAATTTATAGAAAAAGAAATTCAAGACACCTTTTATACACCAAGACCTGAGCCAATTTATGATATTATTTTTGCAAAAAATGAAGAATTTGATAAATATAAGGGATATTATACAATTTTAATTTTAGCAACTCCTTATACAAGATCCTATAAGATTTTTAAGGAGATTTTCCCTGAAGCAGAAAAAGAAGGAATTTATGAAAAGAAAAGAGTTTTTCAAAGGGAGGACTATATAGTTGGAATATTTTTTTACAATGAAGATATTTTATTAAAAGAAATTAAAAAGGGAATTTTAAATAAAGTAATTGAACATATAAAAAATCTTTATAAAAAACATGTTTATAGTATAGTTGATATAAATAAAGGGATAAAAAAAGAGATAAAAAAAGAATATGGATTTGAAATTGATATTCCAACAGGTTTCCTTTATATAAAAAAATCAAAGGATTTTCTTTCCCTTGGAACCCATTATCCTGATAGATTTATATTTTTTTATATAAGAGAAAAAATTTATTTAGAACCAGAAAAACTTATGGATTTAAGGGATTCATTAACAAATGTTTATTATGATGGAGATAAAATTGATAGGGATTTAACAAAGTGGAAAAAAACAAAAATATTTGATGAGGATGCGATTGAAATTTATGGTCATTGGGAAAATGAGAAAATGAAAATTGGTGGTGCCTTTAAAAGTTTTATTTTTAAAAAGAATGATAAATATTATTTTATTGATATGGGGGTTTTTGAACCTGAAAAAACAAAATTAAAATATATAAGGTGGCTTGAAGCAATAGTTTCAACGATGAAATGGAATTAATTGATTTTCTTTCAAATCCTTTAAATTACCCAGAAAAATCAAAAAGTTTAAAAATAATTCAAACCCATATTTCCTTTATATTTATTCTTGATGAATATGTATATAAGATTAAAAAGCCAGTAAATTTTGGATTTTTAGATTTTACAACCCTTGAAAAAAGAAAATATTACTCTTTAAAGGAAATTGAAGTTAATAAAAAACTTGCAAAAGATATTTATATAGGTGTTTTTCCAATTTCAAGGATAAATGATAATTTTGAGTTTTCTGATAGAAATCCGGTTGAATATGCTGTTAAGATGAAAAGGTTGCCTGATGAACTTATTTTTTCAAATTTGATAAAAAGTGGAATTAGGGAAAAAGACCTTATAAGAATATCTTCAAAAATAGCAAATTTTCATAATGAAGCAGAAGTTAATGAGGAAATCCTTTCAATGGGTGAAATTGAAAAAATAAAAATAAATACTGATGAAAATTTTGAGCAAACTGAAAAATATAAGGGAATTACAATAAGTGAAAAGGATTATGAATTTATAAAAAGAAATGTTAATAAATTTTATGAAAAATATGAAAAAATTTTTAAGGAGAGAATAGAAAATAAAAAAATAAAAGATTGCCATGGAGATTTAAGGATGGAACATATATGTGTTTTAAAAGATGATATAGTTATATTTGATGCGATTGAATTCAATGAAAGGTTTAGGTATCATGACATTTTAAACGACATTGCCTTTTTAATTATGGAAATGGAGTATGAGGGTTATAAAAAAGAAAAGGAAATTATAGAAAGAGAATGGTTTAAAATTTGTGAAAAAGAAATTAAAGAAGAAATAATTAAATTATATTATTTTTATCTTTCATATAGAAGTTTTGTAAGAGGAAAAGTAACAAGTTTTTTACTATCCGACCCTTATATAAATTATGAAGAAAAAGAAAAGATAAAAAATAAAGCAAAAAAATTTTTTGAACTATCAAGAGAATATATTCTCAGGGTAAAATAATTAATTTTCTAAATTCCTTTTTATCAATTCTTATAATTTTTTTATTTTAACAGAATAACTTTTTTTATCTCTTGGAAATTTCTACACTTTAATTTCACAAAATAAATCCCTGTAGGGAATAAAGTGGGCGAGTAAGTAGGCAGTAATATTTTTTTGAATAAACGCCCTGAAATGTCATAAATTTCAATCCAATTTAGTTCCAATTTCTTTTTTTCTATTTCCATATTTTCTTCTAAACCGGAAGGAGAGAAATAACTTACAATTATACTATCAACAACACAGAATACTGACCAGCTACTTGAAGCACCACTATCACTATAGAACCAATTAAATTGAATTGAATCTGCTGGCAAATAAGAAGTTAAATAGATTAAACTAAATCCACCGCAAGAATTAGTATAAACTGCAATATTACTCCAGGAACTCCAATTACCACCAATATGTTTCCTTACTTTCACTTTATATTTTGGACCTATTTGATAAACTTGAAAATAATAAAAATATTGAATTCTCAAACTTTCTGCATTTGTTGGAATTGAAATTGAAGGTGAAATTAATTCTTCGTTATAACAAATCATTGTATCGCCAGAAAAATATGCATAAGCACTATCCGGTGAACGTCCTACGGTCCAAGTAAGACCACTATTATTACCATCAATTACTTTCCAGCCCGGCGGTAAGGTATCATTATTAAAACCTTCTCTAAGTAAAACAAACCAATTGTCCTTTCCATAAAGATTAATTATAAATATCAGAGTAATACACACCACATCCCTTATAAAAGATTTTTTCATCATAGGCATATTTTTAAGTTTTATATTATAATGTTTTTTTGTTTTTTTGTCAAGTAATTGTATGATACATAGCATTTTGGACTTTTGTTTATTTTTTATGTATTGGTTAAGTATAAATTCAAGTGGAGCAGATTTTTTAAAAAGCAAAATCATGGTATTCTTCTTCACCCTTTAAAAATCTCTTTATGTTAAAATATTTCTTTTTCAGAGGAGAATATCTTATAAAAATCTTCTGAAATTTTATAAAATTTTTCTTCACATAATATTCCTTCAGGAATTATTATTAGTTTTTTAAATTTTTTTAAATTTTTTAAATAAAAGAAAAGGAATATGTTTTTTAGTTTATCAGGAATTTCTCCAAATCTATCCTTTATTTCATAATAAATTTCCCTCATTTCATTTAAATTTTCACTTTCACTTAATCTTTTATAAATTGAAATAATAACTTCTTCATCTTCAATATATTCTCTTGGAATATATATGTCAGATTCTATAACAATTTTAGTTTCTTCTTCTTCAAAAATTTTTTCTCCTTTTATTCTTTTTATTTCTTCATCTAAAATTTTAAAAAATAAACTATATCCAAGAGAACTTGCAATTCCATGCTGTTTTTTATCAAGTATTTTTCCTGCTCCCCTTAATTTCAAATCGTATAGAGCAATTTTAAATCCAGAGCCAAGATGCTTATAAGTTGCTATTGCCTTTAACCTTTTCTTTGCATTTTCACTTATATTTTTTGGTATTAAAAAATATGCATATGCCTTTTTATCCTTTCTTCCAACTCTTCCCCTTATCTGGTGCAATTCTGCAAGACCAAATAAATGCGGATTTTCAACTATTAAAGTATTTGCATTTGGAAAATCAACTCCTGCTTCAAGTATCGATGTTGAAACGAGTATATCAATTTTTCCAAGCATAAAATTTATAAATATATCTTCTATTTTTTCCTTTTCCATTCTTCCGCAAGCTGTTTCAACAATTGCTTCTGGAAAAATACCTTCAATTTTTTCTTTTATCTCCTTTAATCTTTGAATCCTATTATAAATATAAATAACTTGACCTCCCCTTTCAAGTTCAAAATTTATTGCCCTTTCAATTGTTTCAATATTATAAGGGGTAATTATTGTTTCAATTTCTTTTTTTGATGGTGGAGGTGTTTCTAAAAGGGATAAATCCATTATTTTATTTAAGGAAAGGAAAAGGGTTCTTGGTATTGGTGTTGCTGAAAGATATATTGTATCAATATCTTTTTTTAAAAATTTTATTTTTTCCTTTTGAAAAATACCAAATCTATGCTCATCATCAATTATTAAAAGTCCCAAATCTTTAAACTTTATATCTTCTTGCAAGATTCTATGGGTTCCTATTATTATATCAATTTCTCCATTTTCAATTTCTTTAATTATTTCCTTTTGTTTTTCTTGTGGCTTTAATCTTGTTAAACTTTCAACCCTTATGTTAAAATTTTTTAACCTTTCCTTAAAATTAATTTCATGCTGGATTGCAAGAATTGTTGTTGGAACTAAAATTGCAACCTGTTTTTTATTTAAACTTAAAAGGGCGCTTGCCCTCAATGCAATTTCTGTTTTTCCAAACCCAACATCACCACATATAAGTTTATCACATATTTTATCTGACAATATATCATTTTTTACTTCTTCCCATATCTTTTCTTGGTCTTCTGTTTCTTCATAAGGAAAAGAAATTATTATTTCATCCATTTCTTCTTTATATTCATAATCAAAATTTTTCTTATTTGCTTTTCTTTCCGCCATAATTTCAAGAATTTTTTTTGCAAATTCATGAGCATATATTTTTGCTTTTAATTTTTTCATAAAGAAATTTTTTGAACCCAAAGGAGTTATTTTAATTTTTTTTCCTGAATACCTTTCTATTTTTCCAACATCATAAAAGGGAACATAAATTCTTTGATTTTCCTTAAAAATTATAACAAATGTATCAATTTTTTTATTGTTAATTTCAAAAATTTTTACCTCTTTTAAATAACCTATTCCATAATCCTCATGGATTACAGGTTCACCTAACTCAAGGAAATTAAGGTCTTCTAATTTTCCTCCAAATCCTTCTATTTTTTCTTCTTCTTTAAATCCATATATTTCACCTTCCGAAAAAACCGCAATTTTAAAATCCTTTAAAACAAAACCTTGATATAAATTTCCCTTTTTATATTCAATGAAGGGGAAAATATTTTTTAAATAACTATATCTTATTTTATTTGGTGCAAAATAAAATATATCAAAATTTTTTTCTTTCCATTTATTTATTTCCCTTTTAAATATTTCAAAAAAAAGAGGAGGGTTTGGAATTATTTCAAAGGGAAATTTTTCTTCTTTTTCATATATTATTTTAAAATCCTTTAACTTACCTTTTTCTCCATAAAAATTTTTTGTTAAAAGCAAATATTCTTCTATTTTTTTAATCAATTTTTGATTTAATGGGTCAAAAACCCTTATTTCATAAATCTTATTTCCATAAAATTCAACCCTTAAAGGAAAATCTTCATTTTTTGGATAAAAATCAACAATTCCTCCTCTTACTGCATATTCATTTTTTTCTTCAACATAATATACCCTTTCAAATCCTTCATTTTCTAAAATTTCAATAAGTTTTTCTCTTTCAATTTCTTCTCCTTTTTTGATTCTAAAATAATTAAATTCCTTTATTTCTTCAATTAAATTTTCATTTCTTAAAAAAATTATTTCACTTTCTAAATTTAAATTCCCTTCATAAATTGATATTTTTAAATCTGGCTTAATATTTTTTATCTCCTCATAAATCTCTTCTATCTCTTCACCTATAAAAACAATTTTTTTATATTTTTTTAAAAATGATAAAAGTAATAAACTTTTTGCACCTGTTGGTATATTTTTTTCAATATAATCTACCTTATTTGCTATTTCCTCAAAAACTTTTTCTACCACTTTTCTTCTTTATATATTATTTCTTCACTTCCATCTTCATACTCAACCTTATAATAACCCTTTAAACAATTTATTTCCTTTACTTTCCCTATTCCTTTTTCTGTTTTTATTTCTTCACCAATTTTTGGAAATTCCTTTGACACTTCTTCATAAAAGGGGAATTCAAATCTTAAACAACATAAAAGTCTCCCACATATCCCTGTTATATTTTCAGGTGCAGAAAATATATATTGATTTCTTGCCATTTCTAAGGTAACCGCCTCTATTTGTTTCATCCATTTTCTGCAACATATTTCCCTTCCACATTTTCCAATTCCTCCAATTTCCTTTGCATAATCCCTTGCCCCAATCTGTTCAAATTCTACATGAACATGGAGAATTTTTGCAAGTTTTGGTGCAAATATTTGTAAATTATATCTTTTTTCAGCGGTAAATTGAAATTTAAATATCCCATCTTTTAAATTTGGAAATACCCTTATAATTTTTATATCATCCATTTCCTTTTCATATATAAATCCCTTTACCATATTTTTTATAATTCTTGTAACTTCTTCCTCTTCTGCAACTCTTAATGACAAAATTTTATGTTCTGTCTTTTTACTTGATTTTATTCTAAATTTTGCAAGTATTTCCTTTTCTGGTTCTTTTGTAGTTCTTATAAAGATGAAATTATGTTTATCAAGGTTTAATTCTCCTTCATAAAAATATCTTTCAAATCCAGCACCAATTACAGAAATTTCAAGTGTATTTTTTTCTTTTTCTTTTTTGAAAAACATTTTAAAATTATAAGGTAATTTAAATTTTATTGACAATTTAATATCTTATACATAAAAATAAAGATATTATGGAAAAGGAAAAGGCAAAAATTTTAATGGAACTTGCAAGAGAAAGCATTAAAAAGGGAATTGAAGGTAAAATGCGTGAACCTGAAAATATTGACGTAGATGAAAATATTAAAAAGGAATTTGATTATAAAAGAGGAGTATTTACAAGTATTTATACTTATCCAGAAAAAAAATTAAGGGGATGCATAGGTATCCCTTATCCTACATATCCTTTATGGAAAGCAGTTATAATATCAGCATATGAATCTGCCTTTTGTGACCCAAGATTTAATCCTTTAAAAAAGGATGAATTTTCAAAAATAGTTCTTGAACTCACAGTTTTAACAGAACCTGAAAAATTAGAAGGTGAACCAGAAGATTATATAAATCAGATAGAAATTGGAAAACATGGGCTTATTGCTCAAAGGGGAATATTTAAGGGGCTTCTTTTACCGCAAGTTGCAACTGAATGGGGATTTAATGAAGAGGAATTCCTTTCTGAAACATGTTTAAAGGCAGGATTAGAAAAAGATGCTTGGAAAGATAAAAATACAATTATTTATAGATTTTCAGGAATACTTATAAAGGAGAAAAAACCATTTGGAGATATTGAAGTAAATGATTTAACAAAAATTTAATTTATGGGTATTAAAATCTATAGATTTAAGGATATTTTGGAAGCAGAAGAATTTAAATGGAATGAGATAATAAAAAAGGGCTTACCCTACTGGAAATTTGATAGATATGAATTTGCAAGATTAAATATAAAATTTACTCCGGGAAGATATAGGTTTAAAAATATAATGGAAAAAAGGGAATGGGAATTTAAGGAAGTATGCAATAAATGGAGGAAGCAAGTTTAGAAATTCTTGTTGAAATTTGCAAAAGATTTAATGAAAAAAAAGTTAAGTATTTAGTTGCAGGTGCTTTTGCCTCTATTCTTCATGGAGTTGAAGAAATATCAAAACAACATAGACCAACAAAAGGTTATGATTTTTTAATTGATGGAAGTCCAGAAAATGTCCGTTCTATTAAAAGTGCCTTAAAAGATTTATTTAAGAAGATTGACGAATTAAAAGATGACGAATTCAAGGAGTATTCAACTATTCAAATTGTTGAAGAAGAAAAGGGATTTATCCTTGATTTAATTGTAAAAATATGGGATATAGATTATGAAACCGCCATTAAAGATGCTGTAATTATAGAAATAAAAAATGTTTGCATTCCTGTTTTGAGCATTGATAGTCTTATTAATATGAAAAAAAAATTCTTTACGTCCTCAGGATAAATTTGATGTATACTGGTTAAATCAATTAAAATTAAAAAATCTTCCAAAATAGGTTTTATTTTATAACTATTTCACAATTTTATGGGATTATACATAAGATTGTAAAACTTTAAAAAATTCCTTTAAAATATAATTTTAAATTTAAAAAGGAGAAAAAATGGAAATACTTCTTGAAAAAAGTAAAGAAGGTAAAAGGGCTTTCAAATTTCCAGAAATTCCAGATTTTGACATTAAAAAATATATACCAGAAAAATATTTAAGGGAAAAAGAGGCTCTTTTACCAGAAGTTTCTGAAACTGAAATTACAAGACATTTTAATGCACTTGCAGAAAAGAATTATCATGTTGATAAGGGATTTTATCCACTTGGTTCTTGCACAATGAAATATAATCCAAAGATAAATGAGGAACTTGCACGATTACCAGGTTTTACAAATCTACATCCTTTAATACCTGAGAAATTTTGTCAAGGTGCATTAAAACTTATGAAAGAACTTGAAAATCTTTTATGTGAGATATCGGGTATGGATGCTGTTTCACTACAGCCTTCTGCTGGTGCAAATGGAGAATTGACAGGTATGTTAATTGCAAGAAAATATCATACTCAGAAAGGTAATCCAAGAAAATATGTTCTTGTTCCTGATTCTGCTCATGGAACAAATCCAGCATCAGTAACACTTTCAGGATATATTGCAAAAACGATTAAATCAAATGAAAAGGGGCTTATTTCAATTCCTGATTTAAAAAAGAATTTGAATGAAGAAGTTGCTGCTATCATGATAACAAATCCAAATACACTTGGTCTTTTTGAAGTAGAAATATGTGAAATTACAGGATTGGTTCATGAAGTAGGAGGACTTGTATATCTTGATGGTGCAAATTTAAATGCATTTGTTGGAATAATAAAACCCGGTGATTTAGGAGTTGACATTGTTCATTTTAATTTGCATAAAACATTTTCAACACCTCATGGAGGAGGAGGGCCTGGTTCAGGTCCTATTGGGGTTGTAAAGGAACTTGAAAAATACTTACCTATACCAAGAATAGTTTTTGAAAATGGAGAATATAAATTTTCTTATGATTTTCCTGATTCCATAGGTAAGGTTCATTCTTTTTATGGTAATTTTCTTGTTATGGTAAAGGCATATGCTTATATACTTATTTTAGGAAGTGATGGGTTAAGAAAAGTTTCTGAAGATGCAATTTTAAATGCAAATTATTTAAGAGAAAAGATAAAAGATTTATTTGAAAATCCATATAGGGATTTTCCATGCATGCATGAATTTGTTGTTTCTGGTGAAAACTTGAAAAGGAAATATGGTGTTAGAACACTTGATGTTGCAAAAAGACTTTTAGATTATGGATTTCATGCACCAACAATTTATTTCCCATTAATTGTTTCAGAAGCACTTATGATTGAACCAACTGAAACAGAATCAAAAGAAACCCTTGATGCCTTTGCAGAAACTTTAAGAAAAATTGTTAAAGAAGCAGAAGAAAATCCCGATTTACTTAAAAATTCTCCATACAATACTCCT
>Ga0197143_1002756_pt1 | contig 12505 bp, 21 predicted proteins | sample GBS70_MetaG_FD_148603 | JGI IMG/M metagenome (GOLD analysis project Ga0197143, IMG submission 148603) | Sediment microbial communities from Great Boiling Springs, Gerlach, Nevada, United States - GBS 70_MetaG | ecosystem: Environmental > Aquatic > Thermal springs > Hot (42-90C) > Sediment...
CGCTAGGATAACTAGTATTGTGATGAGTAACGTTGAGATGCTAGGCAATCCATGAGGTCTGAACCAAGCTTCATGGGGCACACCCGCTAATGTAGCGTTAATGGCGTGTGGTATTGCTCCGAAGTAGCCTGCACCAGTTGGTAATATGCTGAACATATCCCATAGTATACGCTGCGCTACACCAGCCATAATGAAAAGTGATATGCCGCTTCCTATACCCCAACCCTTCTGGACGAGCTCGTCAAGAAGCATAACAACTACACCTGCAAATAGGAGCTGGGCGAGTATGATTATGATGGTGGTTGAGGTGAGGGTCCTACCGAAAGCTCCACCAGCGATGTAAGCCGAAGCCTCTACTAAGATGACGATAAAGGTAAGTATCTTGGTGGCCGATGTGAAGAGGGCTCTATCTTCTGGCTTCTTGAAATCAACCTTAAAGATATCTGCTCCTTTAAGCAGTTGGAGAATAAGACCAGCGGTAACGATCGGTCCGATGCCGAGCTCCATAAGTGTACCTTGAGAGGAAGCAAATATTATCCTCGTGAATGCAAGCTGGTCTTGACCCCCGACCGTAACACCGTAGAGCGGGACCTGAGCCATAACGAGGTAGATGACGAGAGCGATAGCGGTCCAGATGAAACGCTCTGTGAGACTAGGTTTCCTAGGGGGTTTAGGAACCTCTGGCAAGATTGTTGCAACGGATGAAACAAAGTTTCTGAATGCGCTCATATCCGCCTTAACCCACTATTATCTGACCCCCCGCTGCTTCTATCTTAGCTTTCGCTTGCTCTGTATACGATTTAACTATTACCTTTAATGGCGACTTAATGCTACCAGCACCAAGCAGCTTCTCGTACCCTAACTTGGTTAGGTTAATTTCAGACGTGTTTTGTGAATGCGAGAGGGCTTCCAGTTCACCTACATTGATCCATTTATGCGGCTTCGATTCACGCTTCGGTTTCAACGAATCTTTGCCGAAGTGGTCTGGTGCATATTTTACTGTCCAGCTCCACTTATGCTTATGCAGCCCAGCATTACCCGTACCGCCCTTCTGACCACTCTTCCTATGCTGCCCAACTTGGCCCCAGCCATGTGTTCTGGAGCCGCGTAGCTTCCTCACTTTACGGAGCCTTGTCGGCATACCTACTTACCTCTTCAACTACAGCCATACTATTTCTATCTAACATAAATCTGTTTATCGAATGCATCTTGTATCACAGCATCTTCAAAACAAGCTTCGGTAGCTCCGGGTTTTCACCTAAAATACCATCCTCATAGAGCCGCCTACTCGAGGCTGGAAAGCCTCCTCTTGGAGGATGCAGGGCGAAGAATGGTTTTATCAGCTCAAGCTTGTTGAGAGTAACCTTACCTTCAGCCAAGGCGGCGGCTAGTGAAGCAAAGTCCTCAAAGCCAAGCTTTTTAACATCTTCAAGTGTAAGACGCTTTCTGCGGGAAACCTTTCCACGCTTCTCTAATAATTCTTTAATCAATCTGGCGTCCACGGAGGACCAAGCAACGTAATCCTTAACCTTCTTAAGCATACCTTTTATCGAAGGTGTATCAGCAACTAAAGTTGCACTAAAACGCTTATGGAGGTTAAGGAGGCGTAGGGTCATTTCAGCCCAATGTGGAACATTTACGGTTCCTCTTAACCTTACAACCAACAGACAAGCCATAGATAGCACCCCCTCCTCCTCGCTACCTACTTAATCAGATTTAACTTATGCATATTTTTGAAAGCATCATAAACAGCATTGGTAATCGATGAAGGCGTGTTCGTCGAACCGAAGGTCTTTGTCCAAGCATCCACCACACCAGCTAACGAAAGCATCTTTTTGACGGTCTCGCCAGCCACTAGACCGAGTCCTCTTGGAGCGGGTTTGATTTCTACTCTTACACTCCCCGCCTTCCCCACTATCCTATATGGGACGCTGTGTGGTCTTGAGCATCTACACTCCCAACTCCCGCACCCGAGTTTAACAGGTATGACGTTTAGGAGCGCGGCAGTAGTAGCCTTTTCGATGGCGCTCCTCATCTGCATAGCTTTGCCTCTTCCAACCCCAAACCAGCCTGGTGAACCTACCGCGACTATTGCCACGAATCTCGTGATTTCTCCCGCGTCGGTCTGCTTCTGCACTATGCCAGCGCTTATCACCTCTGATTTGAGGTCTGGTAGAAGTGTTCGGACGATTTCAGGTTCTCTTATTCGATACCCTTGCTCGAAGATAGTGCTTAGGGAAGTTATCTTCCCGCTCTGCACTAGCATACCTAGCGTTGTTCTGGGGGTCCAAGTCTTCTCTACCGCTTCTACACTCATTTCGTCATCACCTTCAACAACTTCGTCTTCACCGATGATACATGCTTAATATATTCCTCGGGCTTAAAGCGGCGAGATAGTAAGAGGGAGAACTTCTTCTTATATGCTTCTGGAGAAGACGTTAAGAGTAGGTTAGCGTACTCAGCAATATGCTTCCCAAGCAGACGGTCTTCACTTGGCAGAGTTTCGGGATCAACAGGCACCTCCACACCAGCCTCAATAACACCCTTAACGAAAGCCGCAACCCTAGAGCCACGGACATACGGTCTTGGGCCGAGGTAAAGGACCGCATACTTAATCCCTTTTGCTACCGCTTTTAAGCCTAGTAATAGACCAGTAAGGTATGCTGCTGGTGTGTTCTTTCTCGAGCCCTTCCAACCATATTTTGAGAGTTCCTTTGAGTTGGCTGAGGCTAAAACTATATCGCCACCTATTTTCGCTTGATGTATCTGACCATATATGGTATAGTTGCTTATATGAACTGTGAGGAATGGTTTCCTACCGTACAGTAGGAGTCTTCTCTTTCTGTAATTGGTCTTACCTTCTCTCCTTCTTCTGAATATCGGTTTGTAGCTTTTCGCTGTGCTCATGCTTTGCTCACTTCTTTAACTAACTCGTTTAGGTGGCGTATGCTTCTTACTTGCCCACCTTTGATCTGGCGGTATAGCTGGTCGAAGACCTTGCCTGTTATAACACCTCGATCTCTAAGCAACTTGAGTCTGCGCCTTAACGCCCTCACACGGGTAACCCAAAGCTCCTTCTTACCCATTCTAGCGGTTTTAGCCCCCTTCTTGCTACCTGGTCCGCGTTTAGCCTTCTTCTTTTCATCCAATCTATGCCTGCCCCTTGATACACCCTTCTTAGGCTCAGCCCAGATCACACCTTTTTTGATCAAAGCTCTTATGGAGGCTCGGGTTATAGCGTCCGCTATCTCTTCTGCCGCATTAGGGTCAAACCTAACTCTACTTACCCCAACCTTTAATACTTCTGCGGCAAGTCTCTTCTTCGCGCTGAGGTCCATAAACCTAGCCTCCTCGCTTTACACCAGTCGGGTTAAGAACCTTTATACCCAGCTCTTTTGCCTTCGCCAATATCTCCATCCTCTTTTTAGCACCTACTGTATGGGCTATTCTAGCAGCATCCGTCTCTGGATTGAGTCGCTGCAGATCTGAAACGTTATACACAAGTACGTCTCTGAAACCGCTTGGATGCAGCCCCCTAACAGCTGCTGGTCCTCTGTAACCCACCTTCACGATCTTGGGCCAACCTTTAACCCGAAGCCTCATCTTACTATCTATACCCTTAGGTTTACGCCACGACGGCTTGATCCTCTTATATCTCCAACTCTCTTGCCTAACAAACTCTGGTCGCCTTGATGCGATCTCTTCCCGCAGCTTAAGTAGTTCTTTGATGTCGGCTCTGCTGCTCATGGGTTTACCACCTTTTCATAGATGTAGATGCCGTCCAAGAACACACGCTGATCTTTCCTTTTAACCTTTGTAGCCTGCTCTATGTTTGCCGCGGTTTGACCTACGTGCTCTTTATTGATCCCGGTGACTATCACATCATCGCCCTGCACCTGTACTTTACAGTCGCCTACGATCTCTGCAGTCCTTGGGCAGCGCTCACCGTAAAAGTTCTCGATATAAACGGTCTTATCCTTAACTCTAACCGTTACGGGGAAGTGAGCATAAACTATCTTAAGCTTATATGTAAAGCCTTTCGTAACACCTATCACCATATTTGAGATTATAGATCGGGCGGTACCTAAGACCGCTTTATGCTTTCTTCTGCTAGAGGGTACCGAGATAACCACCCTATTATCTTCAATCTTAAGACTGACGGGTATCTTCGAAAAGTCCTTAGTTACTGTGCCGAGCGGACCAGTGATGTGAAGAATATATTCTTCTAGCTTAGCCTTTACACCATCTGGCAGCTTAACCTCTTCGGTTAGGGGTTTAGTAGACGTAGCCAAGAAGCCTACCACCTACACCTTTCTCGATGGCTTCGTAGTGCGACATCACACCTTTCGGTGTCGTAACGATCAGTATTCCCACACCGACTGCTGGTAGGAACCTCTGCTCCCATTTGCTAAACTCATTCTTCTTAACACTAAATCTGGGTGTGATAACTCCACATTTATTGATACGCCCGAGGAGCTGGATTCTGAACTTACCCGCTAACCCATCATCAATAAACTCGAATTCCCCAATATACTTGTAGCGCTGCATCGTTCTGAGCACTTCACTAGCCAGCTTGGAGGCTGGTATGACGATGCACTCCTTCTTATTCCTCATCTCGTTGTTGTAGATCGTTGAAAAGAGGTTCGCGAGTACGTTTTGCGCAGGCATATCCATCACCTACTCATATTTCTTAAAGCCGAGCTTTTCGGCAACCTCTCTGAAGCACTGTCTACACAGCATGAGATTATACTTTCTTACAAGGGCATTATACTGCCCACACCTTTTACACCATCGAGCACCCTTACCGAACTTCCTCGGCTTACCATGCCTCTCTTTCAACCTAAACCACCTCTACACCAAAGTTTGACTTCATGAATTCTATAGCTTCCTCCTTTTTGACTCTGTGCGCACGCCCGACTTTAGAGGGAGCCCGCCTACGGTACATCACTCTATACCCTGGTCTTGTAATGAATGCTGAAACGTTCATGCCGAAGATTCCTAACTCAGGCTTATATTTTACGCCAGGTATATCTATGTGCTCCTTTATCCCAAAGGACACGCTTCCGTTTTCGTCGAAGCTGGAAGCGGGGAGAGTATTGCCTTTCGCTTGGAGAAGTTTCTTCAAGGCTTCGATAGCCTTTTCTCCTCTAAGCGTAACAACGACACCTATCGGCTCCCCTCTTCTGATCCCGAAGTCCTTTATTGTCTTTCTCGCCTTTCTAACGCTTGGTTTCTGCCCGAAGAGTTCCTCTAGCACCATCGAAGCTCTCTGTAGTGGTTCGCCAGACTTCCCTACCCCTATATTTACTACAACCTTTTCTATCTTCAGCCTACGCATAGGGTTTTCAGCGATCTGTATCGTCGACATAGGCCCGCTAACCTCCTATGTATATGAGTGGTTTGTCTTCACCAACCGGCATAAGTAGGCTTGTAGGCAGCTCAACGCTTTCTGCACCAAAGTTAAGAGTAGCCATAGGTTTTCTCGTAAACGTCCCTGGCTTAAGCTCCTCGATGTAGCCTTGGAGACCCGCACGTTCACCGCCAATGACCAGCACTCGTACGCCTTTCTTCATACTTACAGTGTTTATCACCTTCTGTGAGGGGACTTCGATTAAACAGGTATCACCCACCTTAAGTGCGAGGTCTTCTTTATCTAATAGGCAGCGTCCATCGTGGAAAGTGTATTGTATAACGCCGCCTCGTACGGTCACCTTATTGATTATTTTACAAAGCTTAAGGTTCTTCTCCTCTACAGGTATCTCAATCGGCTCCAGCGGTTTTCCATTAAGGGGGACAAGACGATAAACCTTACCTAAACCATCAAATTCTATAACATCCATCAACCCAACGGGAAAGTCAAGATCGCGCCTAACTACACCATCTACACGCACTTTACCAGAATTTGTAACAAACTTAGCTTCACGGTAGGTGTTGACTAAGTGAAGCACATCTCTAATCAGCACACCAAGAGCGTAACTACTATCCTTGCTATGTGGACCCGGGCTTGTTTTGATCGTAAATTCCTTCTCCTTTCTGTGTATAGGCCAGAAAGGCGGGGCTGTAGACCTTTTTGCTCTATTTGAGCCTCCCATCTTAGCCAACCTTCTTTGCACCTCCTCTTCGCTCCAGTATCTTCTGCCTCCATTTGTCTTCCAAGTTGAGGGCTGTGATCATAACCTTTGAGGCGTGAATCTTTACAGGCGCTGTGCCACCAGCGATCTTCTCCCGTGTCACACCTTCTACAGCTATCCTACCACTCTCGCGATACACAGCGATGACCTTACCCTCTACACCCGCATATTCCCCACGCATAATCTTAACTGTATCGCCTTTCCTTATTGGAAGAGATCTCGTTCCATATTTTGCCCTAAGTTCGTCTGAGAGGTGTGCTGAAAGCATCTTACCACGCCTGTGATGCGGAACCAGTTTGAGAGCGGCTTTACTCAAACTCAACCACCATCACTACACGATCATAGACGCTAAGTTAGCTATCCTAGGCCATCTCTCAGCAGCCTCAGCAGCCACAGGGCCTTTTATGTCGGTGCCTTTAAGATCGCCTTCAGGTGTGATTATTACGGCAGCGTTATCCTCAAAGCTCACTCTCAGACCGCTAGCCCTTCTTATGGGATACTTCTGCCTAACTATAACAGCGTGGAAGACCTGCTTTCGTAGCTCAGGGCTACCCTTCTTAACAACAACAGTAACTTGATCACCCACAGCGGCTGCGGGTATTCTCCTTAACCTACCCTTAAACTTAATCACTTGAATGAGTTTAAGTGTCTTTGCACCAGTGTTATCTGCACAGGTAAGTATGGCGTTCGCTGGTATAGCTTTGGTTATGTACGGCTTGTATTCGGTAACACCTTTGGCTGAAACTGCACGCGACTTGGACAAACCTACTCACCCTCCTTACTTATGACCACGAATGCTACCGATTTCGCCAGAGGTCTACATTCGGCTATCTGCACAACGTCACCCTCCTTTACATCGATACAAGGTGGTAGGTAGGCGTGAATTTTGCTCCTCCTACGCTCATACCTCATATATTTAGGGACGTAGTGAAGATACTCCCTCTCCACAACCACCATCTTCTTCGCTTTAACGCTCACCGCTCTACCTTTTATCAACCTACCTCTCACGCTAAGTTTACCGTGGAAGGGACATTGTTCGTCTGTGCAGCTCCTCTTCGGCGGCTCAACATCAATACCTATGCGCCTCATCTAGCCCTCACCCTCAACTTCTTAACCCTCTCCTCTGGCCTCGCTACAAGCTTAGCTCCATCCACCTCCACAACACCCTGAGGTAGCTGAAAGGCAAATCTGCAAACACCCTTCGGTAGCGTCTTCACACGCCCAGCCGAATATATCTGTAGCGTCTTCTTGGTTTCGTAGACGACCATACCCTCGACGTTATTAAGCGTAGGGTCTCTGCTATCCACTACTTTAACATTAAGCCCGATCAACTCATGCGCCAAGATATTTGAAGGTTTTATCTTCATCCACCTCAGCCCCTCTTAGCAGCCAGCTCCTTCTCCCTCATTATGGTCAAAACTCTAGCCAGAGTTCGCCTAACACTCCTTATCTTACCAGACTCCTTCCTAAGCGTGCCTCTAGCCGCTGCTGTTCTTAGGCGAAGAAGTTCACTTCTAAGTTCCTGCGCCTTTGCCGCCAATTCCTTGTAATCCATCTTCCTCAACTCAGCTGGCTTGAGCTTGGCCACCTTCCTCACCCCCTGCTTCTTTCAACTCGAATTCAGGTGGTAGGAGGTCCTTTAGAGCGATCTTAACCTTGATACCGTAGAGCCCCATCTTCAGCAAAACGTGTGTAGTGGCCTCCCTCACCATCTTCTCAGCTGGGTCGCCGCTCTTCGGTAGAACCCCTGCCCGATACTTCTCGAAGTTCGCCCTCTCGCTCCTAAGCTTACCAGCGATCCTGATTTCAGCACCCATCGCTCCAGCAGCCATAATAGAGTTTAGCGCCCAGAGCGCAGCCCTTCTGAAGGGTGTGCCTTTTTGGACCATCTGCGCTATTCTGTTGCACATTATGAGCGGGTTCAGCTCAGGTATCTCGACTTCTGCTACCGATATCTGCGGGTTTGGTAGGTTGAACTTCTTTTCGAGTTTTTCGGTCAGCTCTTTGATCCCTAGGCCTCTCCTACCGATGACTAAGCCAGGTCTTGTAACGTAGACGGTTATCCTCGTGCCAAGGGGTGTCTTAAGTATGTCTGATGCACCGTATCCGGCATCTGCGAGCTCTTGTCGTAGAAACTCGTCTATTTCGGCGTTTCGTATATAGCTCTTCATCACATTCTTTATGGCAGACATATCTAGACCACCTTACCTACAACCTCGATATGGGTTAGTGTGTTGAAGCTAGGGCTTGAGCGGCCAAAGGCTCTGGGTATGTAACTCTTCACCTTCCTACCTCGATGTGCAGCAGCGTGTATTATCACGAGATTATCGGTATCAAATCCTTTGAACTCCGCATTCGCCTCCAAGTTTTCAAGAGCGGCAAGAACCTCTTTGGCGGCTTTAACAGGGTATCTACCAGCATAAAACTTCTCTAAACCAGATTTATGACCCAAATCCCTCTTATACTTTCTAAAAGGCACAACACGCTTCTTCGCGATAACCTCCTCTAAAAGACGCTTCGCCTCAGGAAGCTTCTTACCTTTGATAAAGGCACAGACTTCGGTTGCAGCCTTTGGGCTAACATCGACTTCGCGCCTACTGGCGCGCACGTGTATGAGAGGGTCGTAGTCCTTGAAGCTGTAACCGAACTCTGGCAATATGGAACCCCAATCCAGACTTGACCCGTCACACCACTAAATAAATACTTTACCCCTTATCTACTCTCTAAAAACTTGATCTTCTTTCCTCTGGTGTGTTAGGTGATCTGCAGCATCCTTTCTATCGCTACTCTCGCTCTTCTAGCGACCTCCTCTTCGACTTTGACTACGTAGACCATTTCCTTAAGCGAATTAAGGACTTTATCTAGGGTTATCATCTTCATGTATTTGCAGACCGCGTCCTCCTTGACTGGTATGAATATTTTGTCTGGGTTTTCTTTCTTTAATCGATGTAAGAGACCGACTTCGGTTGCTATTATGAACTCTTTGGCTGGTGATGCTTTAGCTTCTCTTATCATGCCGCTCGTGGATAATATTGAGACCCCGTTAGATCCGTTTGCTGAGCTGAGGTATAGGCATTGGCTGACACAGCTGCACTCGGGGTGTATCAGAAGTTTGGCATTAGGGTACTTTCTTCTCATAGCGTCGATATCCTCTGGTCTGATGCCCGCATGGACGTGGCATTCACCCATCCATATGTGGAGCCTACGCCCAGTCTTGGCTTCAGCATACGCACCTAGGAACATGTCGGGTAGGAAGAGGATCTCCTTATCTTTCGGTATGGCTTCTATGACTTTGAGGAAGTTGCTGGATGTGCAGCAGTAGTCGCTTTCAGCCTTCACCTCTGCTGATGTGTTTACATATGCTACAACAACGGCGTTAGGGTGCTTCTTCTTCCAAGCTCGAAGCTGCTCTGCATTTATCGTATCACATAGTGAGCAGCCTGCGTTTGGGTCTGGTATGAGTACGGTTTTGTCTGGGTTCAGTATGGCTGCTGTTTCAGCCATGAACTTTACGCCGCAGAGCACTATGGTTTTTGCGTTTGTCTTTGCTGCGTATCTGGCTAATTCTAGTGAGTCGCCTACGTAGTCTGCTATGTCTTGGACTTCTGGTAGCTGGTAGTTGTGCGCTAGGATGGTTGCCTCTCTAACCTTCTTCCAGTATTTTATCTCCTCAACGATGTTATATGTGATTTTTGCGGTCTGCACAGAATGTTATTTGTAGGGTGTTGGATAAAAGGTGGCGGTTTTCGGCAACATAAACCGTTAGGGTTAGGGTGCTTGTTTTAATTTGCCTCTTATAAACCTACTTTAAGCCCGAAGCTGCATATGCTTCTTAGGGCTGAGATTGCTGAGAGGGCTGCTATGTAGCTCGTCTTAGGGTTGGTCGATGATGGTTTGTTCTTCATATGCACTGTTATTTCGCCGAATTCGCCTCTCGCAACTAATTCGTGTATGTTTACGTCTATTGTTGGGTCTGCTACTACGCGTATGAGAGGTTCCTTTGGTGTTGCTGCGAGTGCTAGTGTTGCCGCTACGTTTACGTTGGCTGGGAAGAGTCTTACCGCCTCTGGAGCGTTGCCCTCATATAGTAGAGTAGGTTGGTTGATGCTTTTTGGATCTAACCCTCTCTCAGTGAAGAAGGGTGAGGATGCTAGTGCATTTGGGTGCTTGCGAATTGTCAAGGTGAGGTCGGTGAAGCCCACTATGCTTGCCGCTTTTATAGCATCGATCCCGCCTAGGGCGCCGGAGATCACGTAGATTCTGCTTCCATACTTTTGGCAGATCTGTTGGAGGTTCTGAAGTAGTGTTTTGTCCAGTAGCGCGCCTACGCTTAATATGAGTAGGTCTTTTCTACTCTTTAAGATCTTTTCAGCGTATTCTTTTACTGCTTGCTGTGAAGCAGCTTCTACGACGAGGTCTACTCCTGCTTTTAGGAGCTGGTTGAGGGTTTTGACGGCTTTGATCTTCTTTTTGAGCTGTGTGTTGAGTCTTTTTGCTGCTTGGGGGTCTGTGTCTAAGGCTGCTTTTAGTGTGGCGTTAGGAATAAGCCCTTCGTCTATTGCTTTGGCGATTTCGCTTCCTATCGCTCCGCAGCCTATGAGTCCTATGCGCACCCTTTTAGGCATCTTCTTCGCCCTCTATGGGCTCTACTTCTAGGCTGATGTCGATGTGTTGAGGGTAGAGGGTTAGGCTGCTCATAGAGATGATGTCTACACCGGCTTGGGCGTAGTCGAGTAGGTTTGTTTGGTTTATTCCGCCAGAGGCTTCTAGGAGAACCTTATTGCGCAGACCTCTCCGCTTTAGTTCCTCGACAATCTCTTTGACACTTTTTGGAGGCATGTTGTCTAGCATGATTATGTCGGCACCAGCTTCAATAGCTTCTACCGCTTCAGCCAAAGAGCTTACTTCGACTTCGATCTTTGTTGAGAGGCTGGAGGCTGCTTTTGCTCTCTTGACCGCTTCGCTGATGCTGCCGCATAGGTTGATGTGGTTGTCTTTTATGAGCACCATTGAGGACAGGTCCATTCTGTGTGGGTCTCCTCCACCTATCTTGACGGCTTTCTTTTCGAAGAGTCTGAGGCCGGGGTGGGTCTTTCTGGTTGCTGCTATGCGTGTTTGTAGCCCTTTTGATGTGATGAGGTCTGTTGCTGCTCTTGTGGTGGTTGCTATGCTGCACATGTGTGATAGGAGGTTGAGGAGGGTTCTTTCTATGAGTAGTATGTGCTTGGCTTTTCCGATGATCTCGCCTAGTAGTGTGTTGGCTTCGAACCTCTCTCCGTCTCTGATCTTCATCTTGGCTTTGAGGTTGAAGAGTGATGCTAGGGTCTCTACTTCTTCTGTGCCTGCGAAGACGCCGTTTGTTTTCGCTATTATCTTGCCTTTGGCTTCGGCTTCTGGGTTTATGGTTAGTTCGGTGGTTAGGTCTCCCCAGGGTGCGTCTTCTTCTACGAACCTTAGTAGGGTTTCTTTTAGGAGGGGGTTGCTCATCCTCTACCTTCTAGTCTCCAGAGTTCGTCAATTACGGCTTTTGGTAATGTGTGTTTTTTGCCTTGTTCGTCTATGAGGATGCGTTTGGAGGGTGTGAATCTGCCTATTTCTGCCACTGGTATGCCTTTTGCTTTGAGCCTCTTTTTGACCTCTTCTACACCTTTTGGGTCTACCGCTAGAAGTAGTGTCCCTGAGCTTATTAGGCGGAGTGGGTCTATGCCTTTGAGTTGGCAGATCCTTTTTGTTACATCTAGTATGGGGATCTTTGATTTGTGGACTATGAAGCCCAGTTTGGCTGCTTCTGCCATTTCGCATAGCCCGCCTATTACTCCTCCTTCGGTTGGGTCGTGCATCGCATGTACATAGCCTGTTGAGTAGGCTTCTGTTGCTTCTTCTACTATGCTGATCTTTTTGGCTAGGTTTATCGCCTTTCTCTTTAGTTTAGGTGGTAGGTCTTGTAGTGTTTTGTCGTGTCTGGCTAGGATTGATGTCCCTTCTAGGGCTGCTGCCTTCGTCATGAGTATTGTATCGCCTACTTTTGCGTCTGCCGCTGTTACGTAGCTTTCTGCTATGCTGATGCAAGTTGATATGATGATGGGTCTTTTGAGGTCTTTTACGGTTTCTGTGTGTCCTCCTGTTATTGTTAATCCTATCTTTTTGGCTGCTCTGTGCATGTCGTTTGTGATCTGTTTGAGTGTGGTTGTGTCTGAGCCTTCTGGTAGTAGTATGACTGTTTGTAGGAACATGGGTTTGGCTCCTGAGGTTGCTACGTCGTTTGCAGCGACGTTTACAGCGTACCAGCCTATCTCTTCTGCTACTCCTGTTATTGGGTCTGAGGAGATGATTAGGTAGCCGTCTCTGAGCGCTATTACCGCTACGTCTAAGCC
>Ga0197143_1002757_pt1 | contig 12504 bp, 16 predicted proteins | sample GBS70_MetaG_FD_148603 | JGI IMG/M metagenome (GOLD analysis project Ga0197143, IMG submission 148603) | Sediment microbial communities from Great Boiling Springs, Gerlach, Nevada, United States - GBS 70_MetaG | ecosystem: Environmental > Aquatic > Thermal springs > Hot (42-90C) > Sediment...
TTGTACCTCTATCTTTTTTACAGATTTCTAAGATTTCTTACCAGCTTGTATTACTATTATTTCTTCAAAAAATATGTTTTTAGATAGCTTAATATAGGGGTTGAAGCCTTCACCTCTAAGATACGATAAGATTTCATGTAAATCACCAGTAAGAGTTGATACAATGAGGAGTAGAATCCCTCCACCCATAATCCTAGATTTAGATTCGTTAATCACCTGTTTTACAAAATCTAATCCACCTTCAATAGTTTCATCTTCTAAGCCTTCCCTAGGTAGATATGGAGGATTACAAATAATTAAGTCAAATAGGTAGTCTTCTCTAAACATAGATAGCTTATCGCCTAATATAGTGTGGCAGATGTTTATATAAGATGATGCTTTTAACCTTCTCCAAGTTTCTCTAACTGCCTGTTCAGAAATATCTATTGAAACTACCTCCCTGGAAATTTTAGATAAAGCTACTGATATGACACCACTCCCCGAGCCTATCTCCAATGCTCTTCTAAAGAGTTTTCCACTTAAGCTTTCTACAGCATCAAGCAAGAGACATGTATCTTCAGAAAGTTCGTAAACACTATTCATGGGTAGACCCTTGTAGGTGTTCTGGGGAAGAGGCATGCACTACGGATGTGGGGGAGCTGTAGAAGCCACCAAAGCATCCTCTCGATACCGAGGCCGAAACCACTATGAGGTACGCTACCATATCTTCTTAAGTCAATATACCATTTATAATCTTCAACATTGAGACCGTTCTCTAGAATCCTTTCTAAGAGAAGATTATAATCATGTATTCTTTGACCTCCACCTACTATTTCACCATAGCCTCCAGGCGCTAAGAGGTCAGCATTCATGCAGACTGAAGGATCGTTAGGGTCAGGCATGTGGTAGAAAGCCTTCGCCTCCTTGGGATAGTGGGTTACAAAGAAGGGCTTCTCAAACTCTTTAGAGAGTAGTCTTTCTTCATCTGCTCCGAAGTCATCGCCCCAGTTAATATTTATATTCTTGCTCTGAAGTATCTCCAAAGCTTCAGCATATCTTATCCTCGGGTAAGGAGGTTCAGCTACTTCAGGCTTTACGATTTTATCTAAGGCTTTTAATTCTATTTCAGACTCTTTACACAATCCTCTAACGATAGCGTAGATTAATTCTTCTATGACCTTGATTAGATCATAGAGGTCAGCGTAAGCTATTTCTACTTCTAGATGCCAAAACTCTGTTAGATGTCTTCTCGTCCTACTAAGTTCAGCTCTGAAACTAGGCTGAAGACTGTATACTTTTTCTAAACTATATATTGCAGCTTCTTGATAGAATTGAACACTCTGTGTAAGATAAGCAGTTCTACCGAAATAATCTAGCTTGAACAATGTTGCGCCACCTTCAACTGCTGCTGTTATGAAGGTAGGACAGTTAACTTCAATGAATCCATTCTCCCTCAACCATCTACGCGCTATATCCATGAGATTTGCTCTAATCTTCATAATCATTGCTACCCTAGGGCTTCTCAAATGTAGGTGTCTATGGTCTAGTAGAAACTTTAATCCGACACCCTTCCTGATTGGAAAATCATCTAGACTAGGCCCAAGAATATCCATATGATTACAGTGGAGTTCTACCCCTCCAGGGGCTCTAGTATCTCTTTTAAGCCTGCCTCTTACTTTCACTGCCGACTCTAAGCCTATATCTAATGCTTTCGTAAAGCTTTCATTATCTGCTACGCCCTGTTTTACTGCTACTTGTATGATGCCTGTCGAGTCTCTTAAGTCTAGAAATACAAGTTTTCCATGCCGCCTCTTGGATCTAACCCATCCGAATAGTTCTACCTCTAACCCTTCGTCGTATTTAAAGGCGTCCCTGATGTATAATGTCTTCAACACTCCCCATCCTCCAGATAGTAGTAGTACATCGGAGTTTTTTTCTATTTCTATAGACCTGGCTATGTAATTGGGACTCCTTCAGGAACAGGTTTCTCTGGGACTAGTGGAGCTATGTTTTCTTCAGTTGCAGTTGCTGCTAGGATCATGCATTCAGATACTTCTCCTTTAATCTTCCTAGGTTTAAGGTTGAAGACAAATGCGAAAAGTTTACCGACGAAGTGCTCGGGTTCATAGATATGGCCAAGTCCAGCTATTGCTTGCTTCCTTACTCCACCAAAATCTACTTGTAACTTGACGAGACGATCTGTGCCCTTAACTCTTTCAGCTTCAATAACTCGTCCAATTCTCAAATCAAGACGCCTAAACTCTGAGATATCGACTTCTCCCGCCATATACATCACAGATCATTACATCCTCGCTGGTTATTATCATTTGCCTGATGATCTTCCTAAACTTCATCCATCAATTTACCCGAAAATTTTTATACAGCTGAAAACATAATAATTATCGATGGTGTGTTATAGCATGCCGAAGAAGAAAGCGCCAAAGAAGAAGGGAGCAAAGAAAGCGGCTAAGAAGAAGGCTGCAAAGAAGAAACCAGCAAAAAAAGTTAAGAAACCGAGGAAAGTAGCTCCCAAAGCTCCACCAGCCGAGGAAGTTGCTGGGGCATAGAATACTTCTTAATGTCCCTCTATTTTTTCCTTTTTTATTCTACCATTTTGCGTACTGTTCTTCTTCTAGTTCAGAGACCTTGCTCTTTGATGACACTACATAAAATATAAGAAAAGCACTAGCAGCGGAGACTATAGAAGGTACCGCTAAAAAGAATATTATATCTAAGGACCTATAGAGAAATAGATCAGACATCAGTTTATCCACTTCTGATAGCCATGCTATATTATCACTCCAGATAGGATACAGCATAAAGTTTGAAAATATCCAGAATGAGAAGATCACTAAAGTTGATGTAAAAACTATCTTAGCAGCTCTATAGGGTTCTCCAGTCAACAGCCCTATGAATGCTGCGCTTACAACCCAGATAATAAGAGGCAGTATCCCAAGGTATGCTCCACCACCTAGAGATGGTGCACCTAGAGCAGAGGATAGAGGTGTAAGAAGAAAAGAATAAATATCATGAAAGAGCTTTAACAATCCTACCTGTAAGGGAAGCTCACCAGACCATGTTCCACTACTAAATGCTATCAGAGAACCAAGAGTCACCGAGGCCACCATAGTGCCTAAACCTAGAATGAAGCCCCTCATACCATTATGCATACAATAAACTAAGGGGATAAATCTTTCTAGATTCTCTATAACTAATATCGACATGTAGAATCTCTAGGTAATCTATCGAGACTATAGATTTACTCGATACTCAGAGATTCTATCCTCTATTAACTTATAGAATCTAACGGTGAGAACTACTAAACTTGCAATCTGTGATAGGAAATAATTATAAATACTGCCCATGAATTTGAATCTTCGAGGATAAACAGTCCTCAACCCTTCTATCTAGAGATACTGGATAATGTCGGAGAGTGCTCGGAGATGGCTTGGCTGGTAGGTTACGTATTGGCTGAGAGATTTAGGAGAAGTGGACGGAGTAAGAAGAGGAGAGATTATATCTTAGAGTTTCTAGGAATAAACGATAAAGAAGCTGCTTCTTCTCTAGTTGGTAGAGAGGTTGAGTATAGAGATAGGTTTGTAAGAGTGAAGGGATCAATTATAAGAACTCATGGTGTTAAGGGAAGGGTCAGAGCTAGATTCGCTAAACCTCTACCTGGAAGATTCTGGGTCGGTAAAGTGTATCTCCAAGTAGATAAACCTATCCTTGAGTTGGCTAAATATATTGAGATTTCTTCTCAAACTGCTTAAAATATCTTCTTCTTAATTCTTGTATAGTATCTGCTTCATGAGGTTTCTTATCCAGCTTAATCTTAATTATCCTAGCAAATCTTAATGCTAGCCCCGACTTGTATTTACGGCTCTTCTGGATCTCATTATATGCAACTTCTACGACAATCTCAGGTTTAACCCGGACTGTGTATCCCTCCTCACTAAGCTTTAATTCTAGAAGTTTTTTCGTGATCCATTCAAATTCTTCATCTGTTAGCCCTTTAAAAGTTTTACCAACAATCTCATATCTCCCCGTCTCAGGGTCGTAAGCTGCAAGATGGTAGTTGCTTAACCATCCAGTCCTTCTACCATATCCATAGTCAGCTTTAGTTATCACTAGGTCGAGGTTTTCAGAAGGCTTGAATTTGAGCCACAGCTTCTCTCTCCTACCAGGCTTGTATCTTCCATCAAACTTCTTAAGCATTATGCCTTCATGCCCAGCCTTAATAGCTGAGTCTAGGAATGATTTGACATCATCCTCTGAATGAACAATCTTTCTAGGGATCAATATATCAGGATGAGCTATTTTTTCTAGCCTGCTCCAACGTTCAGAATATGGTAAATCTATGAGCTCTTCGCCATCTAGGTAGAGGATATCGAAGAGGTATAATCTCAAGGCTATATGTTTAGCTTCTTCAAAATTTCTAGTCCTTCTAAATCTTCTTAGAAGCATCTGGAAAGGCAAAGGTCTACCCGATGAATCTACAGCTATTATCTCTCCATCCAAGACAGCTATACATCTATTTACTCTTCTATTAATTTGCTCAACTACATCGGGGATGCTCTGAGTTACTTCATTAAGTCTTCTAGAAAAGATCTTTACACCATTATTTCCAATGTGGATTTGAACTCTTGCTCCATCTAATTTATATTCTACTGCATAGGCGGCAGGAGGTTCTTTAAAGAGTTCACTTAAATCTTGGCATTGTTCTGCTAACATAGGTCTTACAGGCCTATAGACTTCTAATCTTATCGATTCTATATCTTTGCTACTACCACGTCCTGCTAGTTCAGCTAATTCACCTATGTCGCCAAGCAGCATGTATGCTCGATATATAGACTCGAGGGGTATGTTAGCTATCTCTCCTAAAGCTTCTAACAAGACTCCTTCGTTTACTCCATGCTGAATCTCTCCAATAACAATCTTCGTAAACCATTCACGTTCAACTTCATCCATCCTAGATATAAGCCCTGAGAGAATATTCTTCTTCTTATCTCTAGAACCATAACCTTTAATCTTAGCTATCTCGAAGAGTTTCTCCCCAACTTCTCTAATAGTTAGAGGATCAGCTACCAGAGTAGACTGTAACTCATGTAACTCCATCAAAGTATTATAACCTACGTCTAACTCATCACTAATATTTTCAGGAAGAGGCTGACCTATGAGTAGGCGTGAGGCATACCTTATCTCTGAAGGCTCAAGAGTCTTTAAGAATCTAACTATAAGGGAAACCTTATCTTTTCTACCTGTAGTCTCCCGAAGCCTTTCACACAACTCTGAAAACTCTCTAAAGAGAACCATCCCCACTACACTAAATAAGATGTAACTACTGATATATCTGCATCTATGAATTTACTGCTTTTACTTATACCTATAGATATTTAGATCTAATTCAGCGTATCTCTAATATATAGTCTATTTTTTGTTAATATTAAAATTCTAGTTTAACAGATGACTATTGAAGGAAATGGCCAGTAGTAAAGCTGAAGGAAAAACTCTTTATCAATGTGTTTGGTGTAAGAGAATCTTTGAGAAAGAGAAGCTTTCAAGGGTTGCCGAGACTAGATGCCCATACTGTGGATTTAATGTTATAAAGAAGGCTAAGCCATTTAGAGCTAAGCTCATAATCTCTTCAGACCTTACCAAAGAGCAGAGAATCCTAACTGGAAGTTAGTGTAAGATAAGGCCTGCCCCTCTTCAAGAATACTTATAGATGTTTATTCTACAATTATGTTGAGGTTAAAGCTAAACTTTCCTTCCTCTAATCTCCGCTATCTTCTTAATAATTTCTTCAAGAAAGTCTTTTGATGCCCCAGGGTCTATTATTGAAACACTACTAGCTGATACAGCTATTCCAGCAGCTTCTCCTAGACTCTTTTTACTTGAAACAAATGTATATGGTATCTTTTTTTCATCACATAAATGTGGGAGGAAACCAACTATCTCGGGAGGGTCAACATCTACAGCTATTATCACGAACTTTGCTTGACCTCTCTCTATAGATTTTATAACCTCGTTTACGCCTTTCCTTATCTTCCCCGATTCTCTAGCCATCTTTACAACTTCTAGTGTAGCTCTTACAAGTTCTTCTGGTGGGTTAAAAGTAACGTAGCCAGGATTAGGCATGTGCCTTCATCTCCACTTATCCATGACAGATAATAGAGCACCTGTACAAATATGTTATGTCAAAAAAACTTGATACTCTAGTTCAAGCATCCCGAACCCTAGTCTAGTTTGAATTTAGGTTAAATAGTAGTTTAAAAGATGAATACAGAATCTTTATTTTTAACTTGATGGATGGGGTGATAAAATTTACTTATAGCCTCTCTTTACCGTACTATTGACTTTAGAGTCGATTTCAAAGATGAAAAATTTATCCATCCCTTATTCTTTCTATGATACATGATCGAAGGGTTGAAGATTGATATAGTAGATATAAGAGTACCTGAGGGATGCAATATAATCTTCGGAATTACTCATTTTATAAAGACTGTTGAAGATGTTTATGAAGCTATTGTAAATTCTGTGCCAGGAGCGAAATTTGGGCTAGCATTTGCAGAAGCGAGTGGGCCATGCCTCATAAGGCATGAAGGTACAGATGAAGAACTAAGAAGAATTGCTGCTGAAACGCTTTTAAAAATTGGCTGTGGACACACATTCTTAATCATCATGAAGAATATATACCCGATCAATGTAATGGAGAAGATTAAACTTGTTCCAGAAGTCTGCACTATACTTACAGCTACAGCGAATCCAGTGCAAGTCATAGTGGTTGAGACAGAGCAAGGTAGAGGGGTAATGGCTGTAATAGATGGATACAAGTCTAAGGGAATAGAAAATGAGAAAGACATAGAAGAGAGAAGAAAGTTTCTACGTAGGATAGGCTATAAATTCTAAAAATAAACTGTAAGACTCAGGAAATGTTCTGTATCCTTCTCGAACAGCATCTAATTCTAAAGTAACTCAGGCTAACCAAAGACCCAAATATTGTAGAGAAGGTTCATCAAGTAGTTTAAGCAATACGTTTACGAAGTCTAGAAGATGAAGATAGAAGAACTGATCTTAAAATGGGCATTAAAGAATGCATTAGATCATGAAGGGCGAGCATACCAGAACGCTGTATTATCTAAGATTATAAGAGAAGACCCATCTTTAAAAACGAGGATAAAAGAGTTACTACCTACCGTCGAAGAGATCGTAAACCAGGTAAACTCAATGAGTATCGATAAACAGAAAAATTTACTTGAAGAATTAGCCCCTGAGCTCTTGGTATATGAAAAGAAGATTGAAGAAAAGAAGCTTCCACCCCTGCCAGATGCTGTTAGAGGTAGAGTAGTTACACGTCTTCCACCTGAGCCAAGCGGGTATATGCATATAGGTCATGCTATGAGTGGGTTGCTGAACTATGCCTATGCTAGGATGTATGATGGTAAAGTATGGTTAAGGTTTGAAGATACAGACCCTAGAAAGGTTAAGCTTGAGTATTATGAGAGTTTCAGGAAAGGATATAAATGGCTTAAGATAGAATGGGATTACGAGAAAAATAATAGTGAAGATATAGAGTTATTCTATGATTATGCTGAGAAGATAATAGAACTGGGGAGAGCATATGTCTGCTTCTGTCCACATGAAAAAATAAAATCTCTAAGGAGAAAAGGTTTAGAATGTGAACATAGAAGTCAAGATATAGATGAGAACCTAAAGTATTGGAAGATGATGCATGACGGAAGATTCAGAGAAGGCGAGGCAATAGTTAGACTCATCGGAGATATGAAGAGCCAGAATACTACTATGAGAGATCCTGCAATTTTTAGAATAGTTGAACATAGCCATCCCATAGTAGGAGCAAGATACCATGTATGGCCTCTATATGATTTCGCAGCATCCATCGAAGACGGTGTCTGCAATATTACACATATTTTAAGAACAAGCGAATTTGCATTAAGAGATGAACTACAAAATTATATTAGAGATCTCGTAGGAATGAGTAACCCAACATACATAGAATATTCTAGATTTGAGTTTAAGGGAACGCCTGTCTCTAAAAGGAAGCTTAGAGCAATAATTGAAGCTGGTCTAGCAGAGAGATGGGATGATCCAAGATTCCCAACCATTGAGGGATTGAGGAGAAGAGGGATACTGCCAGAAGCAGTAAAAGAATTCACATTAACACAGACGGGCTTCTCATATGCTAAAAGAGAATATGATTGGAGTTTACTATACTCTCTGAATAGAAAGATTCTAGATCCAATAGCTCGTAGATTCTTCTTCACACCTAGTCCTGTGAAACTTAAGGTAGAAGAACTAGAACCAGGAGAAATTACTATACCCTATCATCCAACTAATAGCTCTCTGGGGATGAGAAAGATATGTTACACCGATGAATTCTACATCTCGAGTCTTGATGTAGAAAATATGAAGGATAGAGATATCATAAGATTGAAATATTTAGCCAACGTAAAGATAGTTAATGCATCTAAATATGAAGTTATAGGCGTACGGTCAGGTGGAGGACCAGCTCAAAATATTCCGATAATACAGTGGGTTCCTTTACATCGAAGTATTAAAGTAAAAGTACTGGTTCCAGATATCTTATACCTAGATGAAGAGAAAGTTAATCCAGAAAGCTTAAGGATTATTGAAGGATATGCTGAAGAAAATATAGTAGAGGTGAAAGTTGATGAGATCGTTCAATTCGAAAGGTTTGGATTCTGTAGATGTGACTCAACCATTGATAGAATATTCATTAAAACACATGACTAGAATACTGAAACTCAATATATTATGAACGTTTCTGTTTTCCATAATATTCTGTCCACTTAAGCTTTCTTGGATCCCTCTTAAATTCCATCATACTTACTCTACACTTTCTTGAGCAGAACCATAAAAGAGAGCCGTCTCTCCTAACGTATAGCATACCCTTACCATGGAGGAATTCTCTTCCACAGAATGAGCATCGATGTTTAGTAGGCATAAAGATACACCTCAAACTACTTTATCTTTTCTGCTTCTCTCTCAGTATCGAGTAGTAAGAGTATATCTCCAAGACGGACTGGTCCTTTAACATTTCGTGTAATGACTCTTCCTACATCTCTACCCTCTAGTATTCTTACCCTCACCTGAGTAATCTCACCTGTAGCGCCTGTTCTACCAACTATCTGTTCAACGACAGCAGGCACAGGCTCTTCCATCCTTTCAGTCTTTTCAGTCTTAGCAGGCTTACTCATTTCCCTGACCTTTTCTTAATCAATACCTTATTCTTAAAGATTGCATTTAAACCTTAAAGAACCCTATACTCTTCCAGTCAAACTCAAATAGTTCTTACGCTTTTCCGCTACAGACTTCTCTGTCAACTGCAGTGGTAACATTATACTCTTATATCCGGGGCTGAGATTAGACTTAGTGGAAAATATCTAATACATCATATTTATGGCCACTGAGGAGACTCTTAATGGAACATATTTTACTTAATGAAAACGTCATCGTCCCTCTAGATCCTACAGGTTGACAAGCCTTTTAATTAGGAGTGAAGTCTTTTTATTTAGAATAGATAAATATGAAGGCGACTATAGATGAAAGCTGGCGTTTATAGTTAGCCTTTAAGGATAGAGTTGAGATAGCATCAGCCTCGGTGTAGATCTCTTAATGAAGACGCTGGAGAATATGTAGAAGTATACTACAGGAGAGACGGTCAAGATGATTCAAAGGCTTATTGGGACAACTAAAAATCTAGGAAGAGTAAAGACAGTATCAATGGATTAGTAGGTTTAGCTAGAGAACTTGCATATTTTTTGACTCTATGGATGTTCTATCTTTAGAGAAGCATAACCTACAACCGATGATTTATCTCCTGTTACGTCTCCACTTGTAGCATACTTCAATAATTCTGCTTTACCTGCTTTAAGCCTCTTAGCTGCTTCTAAAACAGCTGAGACCGGTCCATAACCACACATCGAAATATCTATCTCTCTCAATACTCTATAAAATGCTTCAACATCTAGTCTGCTAATTTTATCAAGAGCTATCGAGTCTTTCTTTACAGCTACTTCATGGGGCTCATAATGGGTGAAATCTGTTGAAGCTATAAGCATAACGTCTGCTCTCTCTCTTAATAATTCTGCGAGAGCTCTCCCAACTTCTAGAGAAACCTCTATACTTTGGTCAAGCATAGATATGGGTAGAAGACTGAACTCTCCTAGGACATATTGTAGGAATGGTAATTGGACCTCGATTGAATGCTCACGAATATGAGATAATTCATCTAGGGAGAAGATATTAGATAGTTTTGCAAGTTCTCTCCCAAGCTTTGAATCAATCTTAACTTCACCTAATGGCGTAACCCATGATCCATCTGGATATATCGAGACATCTGTTCCAATACCATAATGATTCGGGCCTATCACTATCACCGTCCTAGGTTTTAGTCGACCGTCTAGCTCTAAGTAGCCGTGAGCTGCTACTGGACCTGAATAAACATATCCAGCATGGGGGGATATCAATGCGAGAGGGTGGCCCTTCTTGTCTATAGTTCTCGATGGAAGCTTGCCAGGCCCAATATCATGAAGGAAGCAATCTTCGATCTGCTTCTTTAGTAAAGTTGCGGATGAAGAATAAAATATCCCTGCTACTGAAGGATTCCTCCTCGGCATACTAAGATATAATAGGGGATCGCAAGTATTTATCATTGTTCTTCATAACATATTCATGATTTAAATGGTAGAGGGGCTATCAACTAGAAAGCGAGACCATATAAGAATATGCATTGAAAGAGATGTAGAGTTCAAAAAGAAGACCACATGGTTTGAATATGTTGAATTAATCCATAACCCCTTGCCTGAAGTAGATTTTGATGAGGTAAAGCTTGAAACAAGATTTCTCGGTAGAACCTTTAACTATCCACTAGTAATCGAAGGCATGACGGGCGGTGTTCTTGAAGCATACAGGATCAACAAGAACTTAGCGGAGGTAGCTCTACAACTTAATATACCGATAGGTGTAGGAAGCCAGAGAGCAGGTATAAAAAATGAGTCCTTCAAACAAACCTATCGAGTTGTAAGAGATACTTCACAGGATATTTTCATTATAGGGAACATTGGTGCAGTCCAGCTAGTGAGAGAAGGCGTTGAGCTTGCAGAAAAGGCGGTAGAGATGATTGAAGCAAATGCTCTAGCAATACATCTTAATAGTTTACAAGAATTAATTCAGCCTGGTGGAGCTTCAACATTCAGAGGAGCTATTAAATCTATAGAGCAGACTGTAAACAGATTGAATGTACCAGTAATAGTTAAGGAAGTTGGATGCGGTATATCGAAAGAGACGGCGAAAATCTTGGAATCAATAGGTGTCAAAGGTATAGATGTAGCTGGAGCAGGAGGAACCAATTGGACGCTTATTGAGAAGATTAGAGCTGAAGAAATAGGAGACTTGGAGAAAACGATGCTTGGGGAAGTTTTTACAGAGTGGGGTATACCTACAGCTGCATCAATTATAGAAGTTTCATCAACAGTTAAAATAGAAGTTGTAGGCTCAGGAGGCATACGGACAGGTTTAGATATAGCTAAAGCTCTAGCCCTTGGAGCAGACATGGCTGGAATCGCTAAGCCTCTCTTAAAGCCTGCATTAGAAAGTGTGGATTCAACTTTAAGCTATCTCAAAAAGATAATATTAGAGTTAAGAACAGCGATGTATTTAACGGGATGTAGAAATACTGATGAATTAAAGAAGATCAGTAAAGTAATAACAGGCCCGCTAATCGAATGGTGTAGGCAGCGACACCTACCGCTTTAACCCTATATTTCAGTTTTTCAAAGAATATAACATATGATTGAAGTTGAGAGAACTTTCATAATGTTAAAACCCAGCTGTATAGATAGAGGACTGGTCGGAGAAATCCTAGCAAGGCTTGAGAAGAAAGGTTTGAAGATTATACAGATGAAGTTCTTAAAAATGAATAGAGAAATAGCAGAAGAACTTTACAGCATACATAAAGGTAGAGACTTCTATGAGAATCTCGTAAAGACATTAGAAAATAGAAGAGTTGTAGCAATAGTTGTTGAAGGTAGGAAGGCAATCGAAGTAGTAAGAAAGATGATTGGTGCAACTGACCCTGCTCACGCCGAACCTGGAACAATTAGAGGAGACTTAGCTGTGGAACTTACAGATAATCTTATACATGCATCAGACAGCATAGAATCATATATAAGAGAATACAAGATATTCTTTAAGGATGACGAGCTACAAACACTATAGCATATTTTCCGAATTCTAAAACTAAATTATTATCGATTCAAGCTATATTAAGAACAGTAGTAAGCTTTACTATAGATGAGTGGGAAGATCCTACCGAAGCAGCCTGAAGCTAATATTGGTACTCTAGGTCATGTTGATAATGGTAAGAGTACAATCGTTCAGGCAATCACTGGAATCTGGCCATCAAGACATTCTGAAGAGCTTAGGAGGGGTATCACTATAAGGATTGGCTATGCAGATGCAGCAATATATAGATGCCCAAGC
>Ga0197143_1002758_pt1 | contig 12501 bp, 11 predicted proteins | sample GBS70_MetaG_FD_148603 | JGI IMG/M metagenome (GOLD analysis project Ga0197143, IMG submission 148603) | Sediment microbial communities from Great Boiling Springs, Gerlach, Nevada, United States - GBS 70_MetaG | ecosystem: Environmental > Aquatic > Thermal springs > Hot (42-90C) > Sediment...
TCGATCTCCTCCACAATCCAATACCAGTTCCCCACGGTCTCCACGGCCACCGGGCTTCCTGGGCGGCACTCTTCTTTGAGGAACGCAGCCAAAGCCCCGCGCTCATGGACGATCTTTCCTTCCCAGTACACCCGGCCCTTCTCATCCTCCACCACAGCATAGGTGTACTTCTTGTGACAATCAAAGGCGATATACTCCATATCGCGCGCCCTCCTTTCTTCTTTTTCTGGCAGGATAACCCTGCCCGAGGGCGCGCGCTTTCATAACATCAATTTCTGAGGCACCACCACTTGCTCCTATGTTAGTTGTTGCCAAAGTTGGAGTGCATGATATATTCAAACACTTCGCGTGGTAAAGGAGGCCTTATGAACAAAATCGGTATTTATTACGCGTATTGGGAACGCAATTGGTCGGCAAATCTTCTTGAATATCCTCCGAGAATAGCTAAGCTTGGCTTTGACGTGTTAGAAATCAAATTAGACCAAGTAATATCTATGCCCTCATCCAAACAGAAAGAACTAAAAAATTTAGCAGAATTCTACGGAATCGAGTTAACTTTTTGTGAGGCTCTTACTCCAAAACATGATATTTCTTCTCCAGATTCTTGTACAAGACGGCGAGGCATTGAATATTTAAAACAGGGCATAGATGTTGTGTATCGTCTGGGCGGAACACTTCTTGGAGGTATTCTTTACGGATCTTGGAACCCACCTTCTGTTGATGTGCTAGCAAAGCGTGACTATTTATTACGTAGTGTAGAAAGTATGCGCGAAATAGTAAAGGTTGCTGAAGACCTTGGTGTGGTGTGCGCAGTAGAAGCAGTAAATCGTTTTGAACAATTTATATTAAACACGAGTGTTGAGGCAGTGGAGTACGTAAAATTAGTAGAAAGTCCAAATTTGAAAGTTATGTTGGATTCATTTCATATGAATATTGAAGAAGATAACATTCGCAATGCTATACTCCAAGCTGGACACCTCTTAGGACATATGCACATTTCCGAAACTAATCGCAAACCCCCTGGGCAAGGAAGATTCCCCTGGCCTGAACTGATAAGCGCCCCCCGAGAAATTCGCTACTCGGGTCGAATCGTAATGGAACCGTTTGTCCAGACTGGGGGAGAAGTGGGCCGAGATATTCGAGTGTGGCGAGATTTACAAAAAGGAAAAGACTTGGATGAGGAGGCAAAACAAGCATTGCTTTTCATCAAGAGATTGTTGAAAACTCTAAACAAAACATGAATCGTCTTATTCGATGCATTCTAGCACGCGGAAAAACTAACCGTCCTTTCTCCTTGAATAACGTTTCAGGAAATTATAAGGATAAGGAAGTTCTACCTCGCTGACTTCGTCCAAGCGGCGTATCTCCTCATCTGCAAGAGCCCACCCTACAGCACCAAGGTTGTCTTCTAGCTGCTTAAGAGTGCGAGCACCAAAAATGGGCACAATGTTGTTAGATTTTCTAAGAATCCAATTTAAAGCTACTTGTGCAGGACTCTTATGCCGCTGATTGGCAATATCAATCAAAGTTTCTATAACATCCCAGGTTCGTTCTCGTACGCGCTGTTCAGGAAGGTCTTCAAAACGGTCACGCCGTCCGCCCCGTGAGTCAGGGGGGATTGGAGCATTCCGGCGATATTTTCCGGTAAGCCATCCTCCGGCCAAAGGCGACCAAGCCAAAAAACCAATTCCTTCTTCTTCGCACAGAGGAATCAACTCCCACTCCGGCGACCGCACAAGCAAGCTGTATTCCGCCTGAAGACTAACAATTTCAGACCACCCGCACATTCGACAAAGCATAATTGCTTTCATTAGTTGTGAGGGAGCGAAGTTAGAAACCCCTATATAACAAATTTTGCCGGCCCTCAGAAGATCATCCAAAGCACGAAGCGTTTCTTCTAAAGGAGTAGCCCCGTCGTAACAGTGCAACTGGTAAATGTCGATATAGTCAGTCTGGAGCCTTCGGAGGCTTTCCTCTACCGCCTCCATAATGTGCTTCCGAGAAAGCCCCGTGTCATTAGGCCCCTCCCCGGTGGGGAAATAGGTCTTGGTGGCAATGACGAGGGAAGAGCGGCGGCCATGCCTTTTGATCCACTTGCCGAAGATCCTCTCCGATTCACCCTTGTTATAGCTGTCTGCGGTGTCGAAGAAGTTTCCCCCCGAGTCCACAAACCTATCAAGAATCCTAAATGCTTCGGCCTCATCGGTGACCCAGCCGAAGGTCTGGGTTCCCAAACAAAGCTCCGACACCAGCAGCCCCGTCTTGCCAAGATATCTGTATTCCATGGCTCTCCTTTCATTTCACGGGAGCTCGCGTATACACGGTCCTTCCCTTCCCTCCACCACCCGGAGGCCGAATCCCTCACGCATTATCCGATGGTAGTCGTGGCCTGCTTGAGCAGGATAGACCGCGAGGAAGATCAGGGGCTCGTCCCCGGTATTGACCATCCGATGTGCACATCCCGGCGGGATATGAGCCACCACGTTCTTCGTCACTGGAAGAGCTCTGCTTCCTTTTTTGTCCTTGAGGAGGAGGAAACCCATCCCCGAAAACACGAAATAAACCTCGGCACAAGTCGGATCGCGGTGGTAATGTCCTTTGGTCATGAAGTACTCATCCCCTACTTTCCCAGGATAAAGCACGGTGGTAGACCACAAAAGCTCTCCTACTTCTGCGGCGACTCCTTCAACTTCGTAGACCTCGTACACCAAGGGATCCCCGTGGCAAAGCGCCTCCTCCACGGCCTCACGGGATCCGAAGGCCTCGGCCATTTCGCTCAGCCTGCGCTTCCAACAACGTGCCCCCTCTATAGCTCCGGTCACGGGTTCGAAACGGAAAACCCCGCCCATACCTTCACCCCCGTTTTAACCGGATGTGCTTGAACAACAGGAACTCGTCCAGGGCATGCTCGGATAGTTCGAACCCAAGGCCGCTTTCCTTCCAGCCAGCGTAGGGGTGCTCCACCTCGCCCCCCACCACGTTGTTTATCCCCACTGTGCCGTAGTCAAGTTCGTCCGCGGCCCAAAGGGCCTTCTCCAGGTCGCGGGTATAAAGATAAGCCACGAGCCCGTAGCGGGAGTTGTTGGCAAATCTCACCGCCTCCTCAAGGGACTCCACTGCCATGATCGGCGCCACTGGACCGAAGGTTTCCTCCCGCATCATCGTCATTTCGTGATTAACGTTCACAAGTACAGTAGGCTCGAAGAAAAACCCCCTCTCAAATCCAGAGGGGACCTTTCCCCCGTAAACCACCTCAGCCCCTTTGGAAACCGCGTCCTCGATGTGGGCAATCACGCGACGCCTGGCTTCCTCATCGATCATAGGACCAAGGTCGGGATTCGAAAGCCCCGGACCGATGGTCAGCTTTTGTGTTCGTTCTACAAACATGCGAACAAACTCCTCGAAGACAGAGCGTTCAACGTAGATGCGGTTGACGCAGTTGCAAACTTGCCCCATGTTGCGGAAAGCCCGATAGACCCCACCTTCCACGGCGGCCTTGAGGTCGGCGTCCGCAGCAACAATGAGAGGGCAGTGACCCCCGAGTTCCAAGGTAAGGCGCTTCATCCCTCCGGCGGCCTCCCGCATGATCACCTTGCCGGTCTCCGTCTCTCCGGTAAAGGAGACCTTGGCGATATCGGGATGGCGCACCAGGGCCATTCCCACATCTCCTCCGCCCCCGTGGACGAGGTTCACCACCCCCTTCGGGATCCCTGTCTCCGCAAGGCCCCTCACGAATTCCGTCACGGCCAGTGGAGTCTTGCTCGAGGGCTTAATCACTACGGTGCAACCGGCGGCCAGGGCGGGGGCCACCTTCCAAGCCGTGAGGAGCACGGGGTAGTTCCATGGGGAGATCACCGCCACGGGGCCCACGGGGTACCGGCGCACGAGGTTCACAATGCCGGCACGGTTAGGGGCACGCCATTCCCCCACCGGGAGCTCAGCATAGCGGGCGAAGAACCTCAAGGCCTGAATTGCCGCCCGCACTTCCCCCTTGGCCTCTCCGATGGGTTTACCTTGCTCCCGGGTGAGGAGCTTTGCGATTTCCTCTATCTTTCCTTCGAGCTTTTGGGCAGCAGCAGAAAGGAGTGCCGCCCTCTCCGCAGGAAGGCTCCGCGACCAAGACTTGAAGGCCTTGGCCGCCGCACGGCAGGCGCGATCCACCTCTTCATCGGAAGCGCGAGGGACCTCGGCGAAGAATTCCTCAGTAGCAGGGTCCTGGACTGTGATCACACCCCCGGTTCCTTTTTCGATCCATTCGCCATTTATCAACAACATACCGCCTCACTCCGAAAGGACTTCGATGATGGCACGGCAGAATTCAGGCAGGTCGTCCGGGACCCGACTGGTTACGATCTTCCCGTCCACCACCACGGGCTCGTCCAAGTACTCCGCTCCGGCGTTAATGAGGTCGTCCTTCACTGCGACGTAGGCCGTCATCTTTCTTCCCTTCACGATCCCCGCAGAAATTAGAACTTGGGGCCCGTGGCAGATGGCCGCCACTACCTTTCCCGAGGCGGCGTAATGGCGCACGAGCTCCAAGACCTTGGGGTTAATCCTCAAGGCATCCGGGGAGTAGCCGCCGGGGATAACCAGAGCGTCCATCTCCCGGACTTCAGAATCCCCCAGATCGACCAGGGAGAACCGCTTTCCCTCCTGGTGGACCAGCGGAGGGACCGTAGTACCGAATCTCCCCGTTATGTACTTATCTGGAAGCGCTGGCCTGGTGTGGAGGCCCTCCTTGAGAGCCAGAATGTAGCAGCGTGCCCCCTCCTCGCTTAGGCGAAGGAGAGGATACCAAAGCTCTATGTCCTCGAACTCGTGGGCCACCACGAAGAGGACCTTTTTTCCCGTGAGTCTACCCATATTTTATTCACCTCCTTCCCCAAGGGCCGAGAGGCGGGGAAAGATCCCCCGCAACACTTCGTAGGCATAAAGGAAAAGTCCATGGACCTCGGAGTAGTGCTCCGCCCCCGGGCCGGGTTCCAATACCTGCCCCACCTGCACGAACCGCTCCGCGGCGGAAGTGAAGTCCGGGACCAGCCCTACCCCCACGGCTCCGGCCATGGCCGCCCCCAGCGCCGTGGCCTCTAGGGGGGATTTGGTGAGGTAAAGAGGAATCCCAAGTGCATCGGCGAGGATCTGCGCCCAAAGGCGGCTTTTGATGCCGCCTCCGATAGCCCTCACCTCTTCGAGCGCCACCCCAAGCTCTCTCAAGGATAGGTAGATCGTCCGGAGGTTGAGGGCGACCCCCTCGTATACGGCTCGCAAAAAATGCGCCTTCTTGTGTTTCCGAGTGATCCCCAAGAAGACCCCTCGGGCGTGGGGATCCCAATGAGGACTCCGCTCACCCATAAGGTAGGGGAGAAAAATCAAACCCTCGCTTCCGGGAGGGATCTTTTCCGCTTCCTTTTCGACGAGCTCGTACGGGTTCAAGTCGAGCCACTCCCCTACCCTCGTCTCCAGGTCACCAAAAGCCTCGACTACCCATTCCAAGGAGGCACCGGCGTTGTGCATTGTGCCGTTCGGGGAGTAAAGTCCGGGGTCGAGGTGGGGCCAGGTAACGGTACGCATCTTAGGGTCTAGAATCGGTTCCTCACTCGCCCCAGCCACCCAAGCGGAGGACCCAAGGTAGATATGGCCGACCCCGGGACGGACAACGCCTGCCCCAGCAGTGGCGCATACCCCATCGCCACCTCCGACCACTACCGGGGTACTCCGGGCAAGGCCCACCTCCGCGGCTGCTCCTTCGCTCACCTCCCCCACAACCTGGGTAGAAGGAACGACATCTGGGAGGAGCTCTCGCGGGATTTCTGCCGCTCGGAGCATCTTCTCTGACCAGTCGCGACGCCAGAGATCCAGGAGCCCGGTGCCGCAGGCATCGGAATAGTCCGTGACCCACTTCCCCGTGAGCCTGTGAACGATGAAGTCCTTGGCCTGCAGGAACTTGTGGGTCCGTGAGCGGACATGAGGCTCGTGAGCCAATAGCCACATGATCTTAGGGGCCGAATATGCAGGACCCACCCTGTGACCCGTGATGCGGTATGCATCCTCGAGCCCGATCCGATCGAGGAGCAGCTGGGCTTCTTTTGTCGCCCGCTGATCGGCCCAGATGATCGCGTTCCGCAGCGGAGTCCCATCTGCGGAGACAGGAAGGCACCCCATCATCTGTCCCGAGAAAACAATGACAGCGATTTCTTCACCGGAAATTTGATTGTGTCTTAGAACTTCACGTGTTGCGCAACAAAATGCTCTCCACCACTCACTCGGATCTTGCTCAGCCCGAGTAGCGCTAACATAGTAAGTTGGATAACCAGCAAAAGCACTTCCTACAATCTGGCCGCTCTCCACATCAAAAAGAACAGCTTTATCACCTGTAGTGCCAAGATCATGTGCCAAAATATATTTACGTTTCATAACAACTCCTTACTTTCCCACAAGAATCAGGCCTCTAATAAAGTAACGCTGTAGCCCAATTGTAATAGCAACGGGCGGGAGAACCGCCAGAGTAGCTAAAGCAGAAATATCCCACCATTGAGGTCCGCGCTGAAAATGTTGAGAAGCTATAAGAATTGGCATAGTCTGCGCGCGAGAGTATGTCAAAATAAGGGCGAACAAAAACTCATTCCAGGAAAACACAAAACAGAGTAAAAAAGTAGCTGTAAGGCTAGGAAGGAGCATAGGGATCACAATCCGGAACAAAATCGTTGCCGGAGAAGCTCCGTCAACGAGTGCCGCTTCCTCAATTGAAGGGGGGATTTGGCCCAAAAAATTAGATAAAATCCAAACAGCAAGTGGTAAGTTAAAAACTGTATAGATAAAAATCAAACCCACATGTGTATCTAACAAGCCTAGGGTTTGATACATAATAAATATAGCGAAAACGACAATAATAGGAGGCATAATTCTTTGTGAAACAATCCAAAAAAGAATGTCTTCATTTTTCATAAAACCAAAACGAAAGCGAAAACGGCTTAACGCATAGGCAGCCATTAAACCTAAAAATGTCGACAAAAACGCACTTGTCAAGCCAATGATCAAACTATTAGCATAAGGTTTTAATAAAGAATTTTTTTCTACCGTAAAAATGCGAATCCACCACCGTGATGTAGGAATGAAATCAATCCAAGGAATGAATTTTGGGCCAAGATAGACATCTAATTTGTCTTTGAAAGAAGTTGTAATTAACCAAAATAAAGGAGCAACAACAATAAATGCCCAAACAATTAAAACTGTATAGCCAGCGGCAAGAGACAATACTCGTTTCATATTATTCTAACCTGATAGCCCGCAAACTTCTTGTTAGCATTGTGAAAAACATTGCGGCGATCAAAACCATGAAGAACAAACTGAAAGCAATCGTGGCACCGTAAGCAAGATCAAAAGCTCGAAAACCAACATTGTATCCGAAAAGCGTGAGGCTTTCAGTCGCCTGGCCAGGACCGCCTCCAGTCATGATGTATATAATATCTACAATCTTAAAACACTCGACACTGCGCAAAAGCAGCGCTGCAATTGATGGGGGAGCAAGAAGCGGCATTATAACGTAAACAAATTTTCGCCATGCGGTTGCGCCGTCTACATCAGCTGCCTCCAAATAGTCCTTAGGAATGGCTTCTAAACCAGCATATAGCAAGAGGAACATAAAGGGTGTCCATTGCCATACATCTGTAATTATAATGGAGTAAAGCGCAATATTAGGGTCTACAAGCCAACCTATCGGGTTAACTCCCACGCGTTGCAAGATGCCAGTAATTGGACCGCGACCAACATCAAAAATCATGCGCCAAGTATAACCTACAGCAATGGGGGTAAGAAGCATCGGGACCACATACAACACCCTAAAAAAACCACAACCGAAAGGTTTTTTGTAGAGCAAAAGGGCCAATACTAATCCGATACAATATTCTGCAGTAACCGCCATTCCGACAATTTTCAAGGTTACAAGCACTGCGTTCCAGAACCGCTGGTCATGTAAAAGCCGAACCCAATTACTGACGCCAGCAAATTGTATAGCGATTTTGCCTCCAATGAATGACACTTTCCCAAAAACCAAAGCTAAAGTAAATACAAAAGGGAAAAGCGTAAAAAATAGCAGCAGAATCACAGCTGGACTAATCAGCAGCCTTTTCTCTCGCTGTCCCAGATTGCCCATAGGTAGTAATCATAAATGATAGCATAAAAAGGGCCCCAAGCGCACCCTACGCTTGGGGCCCTTCTCCTCAACTACTTGGGAGGCAACCCAAGGGAGAGCCTGTAGTAAAGAAGTTGCTTATCACGACCCAATTCGTTAGTAATTTGATCCCAAATCTTTGCTACCTCATCCAGAGCGGCTTTTGGAGTGAGTTCACCAGCGACTACGCGAGAGAGCGCTCTATCGACAGCCTCAAAGTAACGGGCTTGCCCAGGAATACGAAGGTCAGGCTGGACGTTCGGATGGCCGATAGTATCTTTTATGGCTTTTAGATAAGCTTCAGCTGCTTCGGCGCTGAACCCCATTCCGATCCAGCCCGACAGTTTCTCGAAATGCGAGTAGCGATAAGGGTTAAAGCCCGTTTCGGGCGTGGTTACACTGATATAGCTATTTTCCGGTCGTGAGAGGTAGGAAATAAAGTCATAAGCAGCTTCAATATGCTTGCTGTTATGAGCGATACCAGCAACCCAACCACCAAAAGCGAGATAGCCAGCTTGATTCGGCTCCGCCAATTTTACCCAGGTCCCCCTAGAAAAGTCCCACACCTCGTCAGAACCGGGAAGCACTGCATAGCCAACTTTGCCTCTCACGGTAGATTCTTCGCCAACCTCTGAGATTACGCCGATATCGCCCCAGTCAATGGCCATGGCAGCAAGCCCAGCAGCGAAAACGCTGCGAATTTCTCCAGAGTCCATATTAATCATTCCGGGAACGCCATATTTCATAATCTCAACATAGTCTTCCAACGCGCGAACATGCCCGGGCGAATTAATCCGCGGCTCCATAGTTTCCGGATCGAAGAAAAGACCACCGGGTTGACCTGGCAATGCGACATACCCCACTGTGCGGGAGAAGAAACACCAGTCAGCCTGACCAGCATAACGACGGGGTTCGACCACACCATACTCAACTTGACCATCACCATCCCAATCCCAACCATGGAAGAACTCCGCTATGTCGCGAACTTGTTTCCACGTTTTAGGCGGTACTGGAAGGTCATAACCATATTTTTCTTTAAATTTAGCTTGATACTCAGGATTCTCGAGAGCATCTTTGCGATAATAGAAAATGTGACAGTCACCATCTAGAGGGACTGCATAAACTTTGCCTTCCCAACTCACGATGCGCTCGCGGTAGATCGGGAGAATATCTTCCCATTGGATATAAGGATCTTTGGCAATGAACTCATCCAAAGGCACAAGAAATCCCGCGGAAGCGAAATCCGGAAGCCATGCTGCGGGAAAGATAACTATATCGAAGAGGGCTTCCGCCAAACCAAACGAGGCGTACATTTTAGGATAAAGCTCGCCCCAAGGAGCAGTGACGAGATTGATTTTTGCTCCGGTCGCTTTTTCCCAGTCTGGAGCAAACATCATAACAGGCTTAGCAATATATGGCGGTGGCTGCGTAAAAACGGTGATGGTCACTCCTTCATATTTCCTCGCAGCAGCCCCACCAACTAACCCAACCAACACCACCAAAGCCAAAACCACACTCTTTCGAAACATGCGCATTCCACCTCCTTTTTTTAAGAGTAGTTTTGCCAAGGACTTAGCACGTTTACCTCGGATCACCTCCTTTTGATTAAGTCTAACATCTTTAGTAAACATTATACGCCGCACATTAACTTTGTCAAGGCTCATAGGGCTTGTCTAACAATAGGTGAGGAGCACCCTCTTCCTTGGCCCTGAAGCGTGAAGGCCCAAAAACCAACGGAATAGGGCCAGAAACACCCGTAGCGCGTAACACACCACAAGGAGAAGGGCCTCCTTTTGGGTGTTAGAGACGCTTAGATTCCGGAGCCTCCCGTTGAGCCTCGTTTTCAGGGCCCCGAAGATCCCCTCGCCTACTGCTCGCAGCCGATAAATCTCCAAACGAAAAGTCCTCGATGTCTCCCTTCTCCTTGGATCCCGCACTTTCCCTCCGCCCTTGAGCTGAATCATCTGGGTGTATTTTCCCTCAGCTTCCTTGTAGACCTTCCCCGAGTCGAAGCCTGCATCGGCAAGGAGGATGCCTCCGGGATTGACCGCACTTAGGGCCTTGGCCCCAAGGAGAGGATCAGGCGCATAACCCTCGCCCACACTCATTACTACAGGGAGAAGGAGCTTCTCTTCTTGAGAATAGCGTATGGCCAGACAAAGCCTGGCATGCCCCTGGACCACCCTGGGAAATCTCCCCCGCATCCACTTGAGCTCTTGGGTTTTGCCCCGTTGAGGAATTCCTGTGCTATTCAGGATGAGGAGGGAGCTTTTCTCAAGAAAAGGGCGAAGCCTCTCCTTTAGGCGCTCCAGGAGTTTATGAAGCTCCTCTCCCCCAAGCTTTTTGCACATGTACCAGTGGAGGGCTTGGAAGCTTGGGCAGGGCTCATCCGGAAAGAGGTCGCGGAAGAAAGCCTCTGTCTCCCGGTAGGTCCAATTGTAGTAGGAGCGGAGAATAAGGAGGGCAAGGTAGAGGTGATCCGGATAAGTGGGAGGCCTTCCCCGCTTCCTTTCCCTTTTCTTCTCCACCTCTTGGGCCAGCCTTAGGGCCAGGGCAAAAAACACGCTTCGGTCTGTACACATGCTTCCCCCTTACCATGGCGCAAAGAACTACCCTAACCCCCGGATTCTTAGACAAGCCCAGGGGGCTAAGGGCTTTTTTAACATTAGTGACCATCCCTGTGCCCTAAAGCACAAAAAATAGGGCCGGAAATGCTCGCCCCAACGAGCAGGGTCTTCTTGGGATGCAGGAAAGTTTTGGATTCCGAAGCCTCCCATTAAACCTGATTTTCAGAGCCCTGAATACCATTTTCACTGTCTTCCCTTCATCTCGCAGATTGCACTGCTCGGTTCCACAAGTTAGCTTGTGGCTGACCAATGTATGACTTGATAGGGCCACCTACCTCTCATCTCATCAACCTACATGCCAGGATCATTCAGCGAAGTCTTGCGGATGTTCCAAAGCAGAGGTAATCCGACCAAGCAGGGAGCCTTCCCTACCCGCTCACTGCCCCGCTTCAAAACCAAAGTCGACAGCCGTTTTATCCTGCAAACCGGTTTTTATCATAAACCAAAGTTTTTCTAGAAATAGCGAAGAAGGAAAAGGATGTTATTTCATGCAGCCTAAAGCCTGGGAAATTGTACGAGTACCAGCAATGACAGCTTGTACAAACCGATCTAAAGGATCATGAGTTAACCGGGTTTTGGAAAAAGACACGGAGACAGCGGCGACCACGTGCCCACGATAGTTCCGCACAGGCGCAGCTACACAGATATTGCCCTCGTGAAATTCCTCCCAATCTACGGCATACCCTTGCGTCCGTACCCGCTCCAACTCGCGCCGAAGAACCTCGGGGTTGGTGATCGTGTTTGGCGTAAGAGCTGGCAAGGGCCCCTTCCCTAAAATGCGCTCCAAAGCCTCCGTGTTATGAGCTAAAAGAACTTTCCCTAGGGCTGTGCAATGCGGGGGAACCCGCCGGCCAATTACTGAGGGAATCACCACGCTTGGCGCTGCCTCCTCCCGGTCCAAATACAAGACCTCATCCTCGTAAAGGACCGCTAAATGAGCGTTCACCTCGAGTTCTCGCGCAAGTTTCTTCAATACAGGTTTTGCTTTCTCGCGGATGTCCAAAGAATACAAAATTTGATTGGCCAAAGCCAAGATCCGCAGCCCAAGTTTGTACCGCTTGGTCTCGGGATCTCGCTCGAGATATCCAAACTTGTGAAGGGTATAAACAATCGGGTAGGCGCTTCCCGGTTTGGTCCCCAAGCGCTGGGCTATCTCAGAAAGGCTCAGCCCCTGTTCAACCCCATTGAAAAACTCAAGCACCCTGAGGGCTTTGGCCAAAGAAGTGTTTAAGTACCGCTCCTTCAACATGTCTAACCAAATTATACAAAATCAAAGATCCGTGGTCCGGGAAGAGACGATGCGCTGGATACGAGAGATGACTTCAGCGAGGGGTTTGGGGCCGAGGTCCTCGCCGGTGCGCAGACGCACCGCCACCTTCCCTTCCGCCCTTTCCTTTTCCCCGCAGACTAGCATATAAGGGATCTTCTGAAGCTGAGCCTCACGAATCAGCCAACGCAGGGTCTTCCGCTCCTTGGTCCAGGCTTCGGCGCGGATCCCCTCGGCTACGAGTTTGGCGGCGACTTCCTCCGCATAAGGAATCTCCGCCTCCGTTACGGGAAGGACCACGGCCTGAACTGGCGCAAGCCAAACGGGAAAAGCTCCACCATAGTGCTCGATAAGGATCCCAAAGAAACGCTCCAAAGATCCCAAAAGGGCCCGGTGGATCATGTACGGCCGGACCTTGCGGCCATCGGGGCCAATGA
>Ga0197143_1002759_pt1 | contig 12487 bp, 13 predicted proteins | sample GBS70_MetaG_FD_148603 | JGI IMG/M metagenome (GOLD analysis project Ga0197143, IMG submission 148603) | Sediment microbial communities from Great Boiling Springs, Gerlach, Nevada, United States - GBS 70_MetaG | ecosystem: Environmental > Aquatic > Thermal springs > Hot (42-90C) > Sediment...
AAAGAAATTGGGATTCTGAAACACCAGAGAGGCAACATCATTAACTTTTGAAAGAACTGTCATTCCGCTCCTCGAATCAAAAGGAAGTTCTACTACCCTTTCTTCTCCCACATAGGTTTTCACGACCTCCCTGTATTCAGGATGAACAGCCCTTGAAATTACAATTTTATCCCTCCCTGTAAGCCTCATCGCCATAAGGCATGCCTCGGCAAGAGCAGTGGACCCATCATACATGGAAGCATTTGCCACATCCATGTTGAAAAGTTCACACACTATGCTCTGATATTCAAATATAGCCTGAAGAGTGCCTTGACTTGCTTCAGGCTGATAAGGAGTATAGGCGGTATAGAATTCTCCCCTGCCAATGATATGATGGACAACTGAAGGAATATAATGGTAATAAATCCCTCCTCCCAAAAATCCCTTGAGTTTTTTCAATCTCACATTCTTTTCGGAAAGTTCTTCAAAAAAACTCCAAAGTTCACTTTCTTCCACAGGCGGTGGAAGGTTGATTTTTGGATTACGATATTTTTCAGGAATATCTGAGAAAAGTTCAGAGATATCAGAAACCCCTATCTCCTCAAGCATCTCTTTTATATCCTTCTCAGAATGGGGAATATATGGATTCATTTGCTTTCCTCTTTCACATATTTTTCATAATCCTCCGCCTTCAGCAGATTTTTCGCTTCTGACATGTCTTTTATTTTCAACTTCACCATCCATCCGCTTCCGTACGGATCCTGGTTTATAAACTCGGGATGTTCTTTTAAAGACTCGTTCACTTCAAGGACGGTTCCAGAAAGAGGGGAATAGATCTCGCTCACCGCTTTTACCGACTCAACAGTCCCTATCTTCTCCATCTGCTTAACATCTTTCCCCACCTCAACCAGTTCTACATAAACGATATCTCCTAACTGGTGCTGGGCGTAGTCGGTAATTCCAACAGTGGCTGTATCGCCGTCAATTTTTGTCCATTCATGTTCCTTCGTGTAAAGAAGGTCTTTCGGCACATTCATCTTGAACCTCCTCTTTTTACTTTATATGGAATAAACGGGGGCTCCACAATCTCTCCTTCAATTCGTTGCCCCCTTACTTCAACCAAAATAGTTTTCTCAGTGTATTTCCTTTTTATGTAGCCCATACCTATACCGCACCTCAAAAGGGGCGAAAATGTGCCGCTTGTAACCCTTCCTATCACCCCGTTATTCGAAGAAAAAATGGAATTACCTTCTCTTGGCACATTCCTCGTTTTGAGTCTGAAGGCTATCAACTTTTCAGAAGGTTCCCTTTTCAAAAGACCCTCTTTACCTATAAAATCCTTTTTCATGTCCACAAATCTCATGAGACCAGCCTCAAGAGGAGTGTTTTTATCATCGATCTCGTGCCCATAAAGGGGATAACACGCCTCAATCCTCAATGTATCCCTTGCACCGAGCCCACATGGCGTAGCCCCCAGTTCAATAGCCTTCTCCCAAATAATTCCAGGGTTCTCGTGAGGATAGAAGATCTCAAACCCGTCTTCCCCTGTATATCCAGTTCTTGATATAATGAGGGGAACCTCTTTATTCTCCAGGATCAAAAAGGAATAAAAGGTGAGGTCTGAAATCTCCGATTTGTTGAACATCACTTTGGTTATCCTTTCAGCATCCCTTCCCTGCAGTGAAAGGAGGCTGTAGGTAAATGTGAGGTCATTTATCTTCACATCTCCCTTTTTATGGTCAAGGAGCCATCCGAAATCCTTTTCCCTGTTGACAGCATTTACACACAGAAGAAATTTATTTTGAGATATCCTGTAAACTATGAGGTCGTCTATAAAACACCCGTTCTCATTGAGAAGAAAACTGTATCTTGCCTTCATGGGCTTAAGAGTCTGAACTGTATTTGACAAAACCCTCTCAAGAAATTCAACAGAAGCACTCCCTTCAACCATAATCTCTCCCATGTGAGATACATCAAAAATCCCCGATTTTTCTCTGACCGCCATTACCTCTTCAAGTATACCGCTATAAGAAACTGGCATTTCCCATCCCGCAAAGGGGACCATTTTTGCATTCAATTTTAAGTGATTTTCAAAAAGTTGAGTCCTTTTTAATGTAGATTCCATCAGATTTATTTCTTTTGAAGCCTCGTTCTTGCAGCAGTAACTGTGTTTGAAAGAAGCATCGCTATCGTCATGGGACCCACACCCCCTGGAACCGGCGTAATAAGCGAAGCCCTCTCCTTCGCCTTTTCAAACTCCACATCACCTTTCAAACCCTCGGGCGTTCTCGTAATTCCCACATCAATTACAACGCTCCCCTCCTTTATCCACTCTCCCTTTATGTAATGGGGCTTTCCCATTGCTGCCACAAGGATATCAGCCTGAGCAACCTTTTCCGGGAGGTCCTTTGTCCTCGAATGGCAAATGGTCACTGTTCCGTGATTATGCATCAGCAGAATGGCAGCTGGTTTTCCTACTATATTGCTCCTTCCCACTACCACGCAGTTCTTCCCCTTTATCTCCACGTTGTAATGCTCAAGAAGTTTCATTATTCCCAGGGGAGTGCATGCAATCAGCCTTGCCCTTCCCTCAAGGAGGAGTCCCATGTTATATGGATGGAATCCATCCACATCCTTATTCGGGTCAATTGCCTCTATAATCCTCGCCTCATTAATGTGTTCAGGAAGTGGAAGCTGAACAAGAATTCCATCAACGTTTTCATCCCTGTTACACTCATCGATCATCCTCAAAAGCTCATCCTCTGAGGTTTCTTTTGGAAGATGTCTTGTAACCGAATTTATGCCCACTTCTCCCGATGCCTTTGCCTTGTTACTTACATATATCTTTGACGCCTCATTATCACCGACGAGAAAGACAACAAGCCCAGGCGGTCTTCCGAGCTCTTTTTTCAGTTCCGCGACCTCTTCCTTAAGCTTCTCCCTTATCTTCTGGGAGAGTGCTTTTCCGTCCATTATCTTTTCCATGCTTTTCATATTATTCTTCTCAAATTACTTTTCAAGAAAAAGTTTTTTTAATCCCCCGTGTCAAAGAATTCTGTCCTGAAAAACTATACCATCAGGAGGCAAGGAAATCTGTTGCCCCATTTGACCTTCCCGCCAGAAGACCGCTGCCAGAATAAAAACGAAAGAAATAAAAAAACCGACCGGTTCTCCCCTCTCTTTTCAGTACCTCATCTTTTCCGGTCTCGTGAACCCTTCGAAGAAGAGGGAGAGAAATTGTTTGAGGACACCTGTCTTTCGTGTAGGATAATCCCTTACAATCCTGAAAGCCCTTGAGGGAGAGGAATAGAATTTTCTGTAGGCAAGTTTATAAAGCGCTTTCAGGGTCTTTGTGTCTACTCCTGAAAGGTTGTAGTGGTCCGTGTAATAGTGGTAGTGCTTATAGGGTATAAATGCGTCTTCCACATAGGTTTCGTAGAGCTCCGTTCCTTTGTACGGGGTCACGATGAAGAAAAGGGCTATATGGAGTTTTGATTTTTTTGCACATTCTATTGTAAGTCTTATCTCTTCCTCTGTCTCGGTTGGAAATCCCAGCATAAAGTACCCCATCGTAAATATACCCAGTCTCACGGCATCTTCAATTGCTTTTAATGTCTTCTGGACATCAAGGTTCTTCTTTATCAACTTCTGAATTCTATCCGAGGCAGATTCTATGGCGAAACTTATATAGTATGTGCCCGCCTTCCTTAAAAGGCTAAGGGTATCAAAAGAAACCCTGTCCCCCCTTAATCCATTTGGAAAAGAAAGGAGGACCTTCCATTTTCTCTTGAGAATTTCTTCGCAGATTGCCTTTACTCTTTCCTCGTCAAAGTTGAATATGTCATCAACCACCTCAAATTTTTCAATTCCGAACCTCCCCACAAATTCTTCCATCTCTGCTATCACATTTTGGGGACTCCTCTTTCTGAACCTCCTTCCGAATATCCTGTGACAATAAATACATCCATATGGACAGGCTCTGGAAGTAAAAATTGGAAGGTATTTAAACTGGGAACGAACCAGTGTGAACTTCCTGGTCATCCTGTACTTCTCGGGATCAGTAAGGTCCCAAGCAGGAAAGGGAATTGAATCAAGGTCGTAAATTGGCTCCCTCTCCCCTGTGAAAATTATCTCTCCGTTCCCTCTATAAAAAATTCCTTTTACATCATAAGGTTTCCTTCCACCGTAGAGGGAAATGAAAAGTTCATAAAATGTCTTCTCCCCTTCCCCTTTCACAACATAGTCAATGTTGCCATCCGATAGAACATCTTCTGGAAAGAGGGTAGGATGTGGACCTCCAGCAACCACAATTATATTTCGTGATATCCTTTTCGTAAGAAGCGCAATTCTGTGCATACTATCAGCCTCCACCGTAAGTGAACTTATTCCGACCACATCCGGAAAAAAGTTTTTTATCTCACGGATCAAATCCTCTTCATTATGGAAAAGCATGTCAAGAATTTTTATCCTCACATCCCTTTCCCTTTCCCTCAAGTAAGAAGCAAGATACGCAAGCCCGATTGGCGGGGTGACAACATTCAGTCCCTTCTCTATGAACCTCGGCTTTATAAGGAGAACCCTCATATAAAAATTTTATCAAAATTCTTTGATCCTTCAAAAGCCTCTCGCACCGATTCCTTTTCAAGGTCTATCAGGGTAACAGGAAACTTCTCTTGAAGACAGAGGTATAAAAATCGCTGCAAAAGAGGACATTCCGGACAGAAGGCTCGAGAGATTCAAATAATGAATCAATTGAAGAAACAGTCAAATGTAAGATAATATAAAATTATGAAGTTTTTTGTCCTTGCCACATATTTGAGTTCGCTCCTTTTTTACCTTTTTCATCTTTTTTTCAACAGAAAGTTCTTTTTGATCGCCGGATTTGCATTTCTCTGTGCCGGGTTTTCAATTCATACATCAGGATTTATTATGGAAATAAACTCTCCGGAGAGTTTTCCCGCATATCATATGGGAGGAGTGATGTCATTTTTTTCCATCCTTTTAGGATGTGTGTTTATTGCCTATCAGATAAAAGGGCTGGTTCCAGTGCTCGGATACATAACAGTCCCCGCAATTCTTTTCTTTTATATATTCTCTATCTCACTCCCCCGGTCCGGTGTTTTTCCACCTGAATTAAGGACAGTTCTCTTTCCCATCCATGTTACCTTTTCTATGGCTGGTTACGCATTTTTCTTTTTGTCCTTTGCTACCGGAGGAATTTACCTCCTTCAGGAAAGGCATATAAAGTTCAAGGTCTTTAAATGGAGTTTTAAAAGGATTCCCTCCCTTGTTGAACTCGATTTCATGAATTACCGCACGGTTCAATTGGGATTCACTTTTATCACCCTCGGAATGCTTAGCGGAAGTATATGGTCACAGAGGGCCTGGGGGAGTATATGGAACTGGGACCCGAAGGAAGTTTTAACTCTGATTGTGTGGATGGTATACGCTGCTTACCTCCATCTCAGATTGATCCTCGGATGGAAAGGAAGGAAAACTGCCATTCTCTCCGTAATCGGATTCATCCTGGTACTCATAGCATTTTTTGGAAGGAAGCTCGTTCCCGGAGGATATCATGACTACATTTGAGGAAGAAAACCTTCTCGTTCACGGAACAAGTTTTAGAACTTCTCCTCTAGAGGTGAGGGAAGCTCTTGCATTGAAAAAATCGGAAGATGAAAAACTTCTTCATAAAATTAGAACTTCCCTCTATGTTGAGGAATGCGTGATCCTTTCCACATGTAACAGGTTTGAATTTATAATATATCGAAATCATCCGGAAGAAATCATAGACGGGATTATAAAGATAAATGAGGAAAGGGCGGGCTTCCCGCTTCAAAAGACACATTTTTACAATTTTTTCGGAAGGGATGCAATAAGGCACATCTTCAGGGTGACATCCTCCCTCGATTCAATGGTGCTGGGAGAACCTCAGATAACCGGACAGGTGAAATCGGCATACGAATCCTCTTTGAAACTGGGATTCATCGGAAAAAATTTAAGGAAGGTCTTTGAAAGGGCTTTCTTCGTTGCGAAAAGGATTAGAAATGAGACGGCAATTGGCGAAAATCCAAATTCTGTGGGTTCCCAGGCAGTGGAACTGGCAGAAAGCATCTTCGGAGACCTTTCAAAGAGAAAGGCAATCGTGATAGGGACCGGGGAAATGGGAGAGATTGCAATTAAGAGTTTCCTTTCAAGAGGGATTTCCAAACTTTACATCACAAGTCGGAGTATTGAACGTGCCGAAGAACTGTGCTCTCTCTACTCCGGAGAGGCCCTTCCTTTTAAAGACCTTTACAGGGGTCTTGAAGAAGTGGATATCGTTTTATGCTCTTCTGCAGCACCCCACTACATCATCACAAAGACCGACATTAAAAATGTGATGAAAAAAAGAAGGGGGAGTCCACTTTTTTTAATTGACATCTCCCTTCCTCGAAACATAGACCCGGAGGCTGGAAAGGTTGACAACGTTTACCTCTATCACATAGACGACCTTCAGCAGATAGTGGATAAAAATATAAAAAAAAGAAAAGAGGAAGCAATAAAAAGCGAGAGAATTGTTGAAGAGGAAGTTGAAAAGTTCCTCCAAAGAATGAAGGAAGAAAAGATAGGTCCTGTTATAGCCAGAGTCTACAAAACCGCGGACAGCATAAGACGAAAGGAACTGGAAGAACTTTTTAAGATGCTCGGGAACATTTCTGAACATCAGAAAAAAGCAATAGAAGACTTTTCAGTAAATGTGGTCAGAAAAATTCTTCACAAACCTGCTACAAGAGCGAAGGAATGGGCGAGGGACGGCGACTTCTATCTTGCAGAAGCCTTTTTCGCTCTTTTTGGAGAGGACGATGAAGTTGAGGGTAGGAACGAGGGGAAGTAAACTTGCCCTCAAGCAGGTTGAAATATTTCAGGAAGCCTTCTTAAAATTACATCCCGGCGTTTCATTAGAAATTGTAAAAATAACCACGAAAGGGGACAGGATAACCGATGCGCCCCTTTCAAAAATAGGAGCGAAGGGGATATTTGTTAAGGAAATAGAAGATGCCCTTATAAGGAAGGAAATAGACCTTGCCATCCACAGCCTCAAAGATATGCCTTCCGAGCTTCCGAAAGGATTGACCCTTGCCGGAGTGCTTAAAAGGGAGAGCCCTCTTGATGTCTTTATTTCAAACAATGGAGAATCCATATTTTCCATGAAAGAAGGTATCATAGGAACGAGCAGTTTGAGGAGAAAGGTGATAATGAAAAGGTATTTTCCCCATCTCCTCTCAAAGGATTTGAGGGGAAACCTCGACACAAGGATAAGGAAAATGAAAGAAGGATTGTATTCCGGCATAATCGTTTCACACGCAGGGCTCATAAGGATGGGCTGGGAAAATCTAATAACAGAGGTCCTTCCTCCTGATATGTTTGTTCCATCGGGTGGACAGGGAGTTATAGGAATTGAATGCAGGGAAAAGGACGGGGAAATAATTGAATTGGTGGAAAAGGTTTCAGACAGGCAGACCCTTCTGGAGATAACAGCGGAGAGGGCTTTTCTTAAAACCATGGGCGCCGGATGTCAGGTTCCCATGGGAGTAAATGCCTCAATAAAAGATGGAAGGATTGAAATGGTTGCTTTTATATCCGACCTGAAAGCAGAGAGGTTCATTCAGATAAAAAGTGAAGGAAGTATTGAAGAGGCAGAAAGCCTCGGAAGAAAACTTGGAGAAAGAATTCTTGAAATGGGAGGAAGAGAGATTTTGAGGGAAATATATGGGAGCTCTTGAAGGAAAAAGGATACTCATTACGAGACCCCTTCATGGAGTAAAAGAAATGGCTGAATACATAAAAAAGGAAGGGGGTGAGCCCGTAATTATACCCACCATTGAACTTAAAAGGATAAGGAGCCCTGAAATAGAAAAAACAATTAAAAACCTGAAGAAATATGACTGGCTCATTTTTACCAGCGCAAACGGCGTTGACTTCTTTTTTGAAATCCTTCTGAAAAACAAGATTGACCTCAGAAATCTTTCCCACCTCAAAATAGGAGTTATAGGAGAAAAGACCGCAGAGAGTCTGGAAAAGAGAGGAATTTTTCCTGACCTCATGCCAGAAAGGTTTGTTGCAGAATCGATTGTTGAAGAATTTAAAAAAATTCAAATAAAAGGAAAAAGGGTCCTCCTTCCAAGGGCTGAGGTAGCCCGTGAGGTTCTTCCTGAACAACTGAAAATTATGGGAGCGAGGGTTCACATTCTTCCCATATACAGAACAGTCAAGCCGAGGGGATTGAAAAAGAAAATATTTGAGGAGTTAAAGAAAGGGGTTGATGTGATTGTCTTCACGAGTTCTTCCACGGTTAAAAACTTCATGGAAATAAGGGGAATAAAGAAATTTTTACATCTTCCGATCGCGGTTATAGGTCCTGTAACAGCAGAAACCCTCATGCAATACGGATTTAAGCCATCCATTATGCCCAAAAAATACACTGCAAAATCCCTTGTCAGGGAAATCGCAAAATTTTTCAAGAAATATAAGTAGAAAGGCACAAAATTTAAGGAAGTTAAGCCTGTGAATTAATAGTTCCATTGCAAAATTTTGAGGAGAAAGAAGGATCTGGAAAAGGCAAAAAGACAGCTGAAGGGACTTTTCAATAATTTTGTGTAAGTTTTATATATAAATTTTTTTCATTTTTTATCTCATAGGACTGGAAGGTATGCTGGAAGAGGAGGTGGAGGCTCTCTAGGTGGGCTTTGAAATAGGGTTCTGGACGAAGCCATTTTCTGGAATGGAGATTTTTGATGAAGATAGCCCATTTTGCGAAGAGTATTTTTTCAAGTTCTTTGTGGAGGTTTTCTGAGGCATTTGTTGATTTTAGCCTTGACCTTATTTCTTCAACGAAGTGTGGGTGATGGGATCTGATAAATTCTATTGCTTCATCCTGAAAGTTAGCATTTTCCATCTTTTCAAGAAGTTCCTTGAGGTTTTTGAAGGGTTCCTTTTTTAATCTCAACTTTGCTCAAGGGGTCCTGGGTAAAAACCATTTTTGGAATCCCCATTCTTCTCAACATAAACCTCTTTCTCTGCTTTCATTATGAGGTTTAGAATCTCTGCAAGGATTGTAAAGATAAGGGTGTCAGAGTTGCATTTTCTGATTTTTGTGTCCTCTTTTAAGGCTTCATACTTCATGGCAACCTCCTTTCATATGAGTCTCATGGATGTGAAGAGATGGAGTAGTTCGATGGATGTTTTCATCTTTCCTCAGGGCTTGAAGTTCAATATCCATTGTTAAGGAAGAAATTCTCTGGATTATACTATGAACCCATCTCACTTGTTGGTGGTTTCAAATTTTTTGAGTATATTCACACTACGCATCCTGAAGCAGAGACCAACCACTTCGGCGTCAGTTTTTACGGTGGAATAAACCTTTTATATTTATATTTCGGAATTGGATATAGAATAATGACATCGGAAAGATGTGGTTACAACCTTTGTGACCCCTCTGGCTTTTTCCTCAGTCTTGGGTTGAGGTTAGGGTTCTGAAGATTTTGTTGGTTTGTTTAGACCATAATTTTTTCCTTTTTCTTCGGGGAGGGGTGAATCTGATATTCTTCCTTATCTCCTCCCTTTTGTAAAGGAAGGTTGGGAGCAACCAATCTGACATCCTACCTTATCTCCTCCCTTTTGTAAAGGGAGGTTGGGAGGGATTTTCTCTTCTAAAATTGTTTCGTTTACCTTTCATTATTCCAGAAAAAAATCACCCCCCTGTATCCCCCCTCTAAAGAGGGGGGAATTTTTATTTTTTGGAGGGCAATTATCTGATATTTTTCCTCTGTGGGAAGGGTTACCATCCTCCCTTTATAAAAACCCAAATTTTCTTAAAGCATCTGCTACCTTTTCATCAGTCTTTGCAATTTCTTTTAATAATGAAATGAGCTGGTTTATTTTATCCTCAACGGGCTTCAGCATTGTCCTTCTGTCCCATAAAGCAAACGCAATTGTCACAGCAACAATTCCAACAAATACAGCCGAAAGAATCCACAAAAATGTCATCATCTGCTCAAATCTCTTATTAACCTCCTCAAACCTTTTATCAACATAATTTCTAAATTCCTCAAACCTTTTGTCTATCTGTTCAAATCTCTTATCTATCTGTTCAAATCTCTTATCCACGGCATCCTTGAATTCCTTCAAGGTTGCTTCAAGTCTTACAAGCCTTTCCCTGTCCTCCTGTGTAAATGAAATCTCCTTCGCCTCCACCTTAAAGGCAACAGCCAGCACCAAAAGAATGAAACAGAAATTCTTCATTTCTTCACCTCTTTTTAAATAAAATTTTAGTCTTTGAACTCATATATTTAATATACAACCCAGAAATTCTCATATCAAGTTTTTTGGTTTCACAAAACAGGCTGGATTAAATAATCTTGAGGTGTAGGAAATTTTGTGGTAGGAGAAATAACATGAACCCATTAGTTTTTCTTATATTTTTTCTTTTTGCATTAAAACCGGGTGATTTTGTGAAATGGGGGTATATTGTAAGGGATTCGGATGGGGTTCTGGTTGACCTCCCGGTAATTCTTAAGGAGAAAAAATGTGTTCTTTTGAATTTTTATTCACCAGGATGTGTGGAGTGTGAAAAGGAGATTCCATTTCTTATTGAGCTTTACAATAAATACAGGGAGGATGGGCTTGAGGTGTTCATGGTAGCATCAGGGGAGGGTGAGAAATCAGCGGACAGAATAAGAAAAAAATTCAAAATACCGTTCAGGGTTATTGCTGATAGATATGGAAAGGTTTCTGAGGAGTTCGGGATAGGTAATTTTTTTCCTCAGTCCTTCTTCATATCAAAAGAAAGGAAAGTAATAAAAAAATTTCTTGGCAACCTTGAAATCTATAAAAAATCGGTTTACAATCTTCTTGAAAGAATTCTGGAGGTTAGGAGATGAAGGCTTTTTATCTTCTTTTTTTACTGGTGTTACAGGAGAGGAGATACCTTGCGGTTCTTCCGTGTGAGATGAAAAGGGGTGTTCCTGATGAGATAGTGAATGCGAGTGAGGTTTTTCATTATAATCTTATATCCAGGGCTCGGAAATTGACGGCGGACAATATCCTTACGAGGGAGAACATTATGGTTATTCTTCAGAGGAAGAACATAGACCCAAACAGGTGTAGTGAAGCCCAGTGTGCTGTTGAATATGCGAGGCTCCTCGGTGCGGACAGGGTTGTGACATGCAGTATATTGAGGGTTAAGGATATAAATTACATATACCTTCATCTTTATGAGGCTGATACAGGAAGGATTATAAATTCTGTTGAGGAGAAGACATCGGGTGGTGTTGAGGATGTTATAGATGTTGTTGGTTCTCTTGGAGAGAAACTCTTTATGGGGGAGAAAATAGAAAAGAAAGAGGTAATTAAACCTGAAAAACCCCAAAAGAAGATTGAGGGAAAGGGAATTATATTCATATCAAGTCAGCCAGAGGGTGCATATATAGTTATTGATGATAAAGATATAGGTGAGAGGACACCGACAATTATTGAGATAGACGAGGGATGGCATGATATAAAACTTATAAAGGAGGGATATGTTGGTGAAAGGAAGGTTTATGTGCAGGCTGGTAAAAGGATAGATGTTGAGGTGATTCTTGAGAAGGGGTTTGGATTTCTCAAGGTGGAAAGTGAGCCTGAGGACGCAGATGTTTATGTTGACGGAGAGATGCTCGGCAAAACCCCATTTTTTAAAGAAATAGAAGCGGGTAAGCATAAAATAAGGGTTGAAAAGAAGGGATATTCTACCAAGGATGAAACAGTAAATGTTGAACCTGATAAAAAGACTTTTTTGAAGGTGAGATTAAAAAGAAAAATTATAAATATTCATATGAATTTTCGCCTCTCATATGATTATTCACCTTTTCATCCTAATGAGATTTTAGAGGGTCATCTTCACACCAATGTGAGGATAATTGGACCATTATATGCGAACTTAGGGATAGGAGGGGGAAATTATCCAGAATACAGCAGGTATAATAATAATTATTATTTTTTAGGCGGTCATGGAGGTTTTCATTTTTCCTCAGGGTTTGAAGTTCAATATCCATTGTTAAGGAAGAAATTCTCTGGATTATACTATGAACCCATCTCACTTGTTGGTGGTTTCAAATATTTTGAGTATATCCACTCTCATGACACTAACAACTTTGGGGTTAGTGTCTATGGTGGAATAAACCTTTTATATTTATATTTCGGAATTGGATATAGAATAATGACATCGGAAGAATGTGATTATGATCTTTGCGATCCCTCCGGCTTTTTCCTAAGTTTTGGGTTGAGGTTAGGGTTCTGAAGATTTTGTTGGTTTGTTTAGACCATAATTTTTTCCTTTTTCTCCGGGGAGGGGTGAATCTGATATTTTTCCTTATTTCCTCCCTTTTGTAAAGGGAGGTTGGGAGGGATTTTCTCCTCTAAAATTTTTTCGTTTACCTTTCATTATTCCAGAAAAAAATCACCCCCCTGTATCCCCCCTCTAAAGAGG
>Ga0197143_1002760_pt1 | contig 12486 bp, 9 predicted proteins | sample GBS70_MetaG_FD_148603 | JGI IMG/M metagenome (GOLD analysis project Ga0197143, IMG submission 148603) | Sediment microbial communities from Great Boiling Springs, Gerlach, Nevada, United States - GBS 70_MetaG | ecosystem: Environmental > Aquatic > Thermal springs > Hot (42-90C) > Sediment...
AACGGCCGATCCAACCCCCGAGGAAGCCGACCACGCACGCTTCTGCCCCGAGCGCTGCCGCCGCACGCACGAGATTCAGGCCCTTCCCGCCCGCCGAGGCGAGGATCGAGCGGAAACGCATCACCGTGCCCGGTGCCAGCGATCCGAGCGACCCGATTCGATCCAAGCCGAGGTTCGGGCAAAGAACAGCGATCTTCCCTCCACTCATCGGGTTACTCCACCCTTCCTGCAACGGCCGAGCGACCGCACCGAAGAGGACCGTGATATCTCGACGGGCCGGCGCGAACTTCATGCAGGAACATCCTATCGATCCGCTGGCGAGCTCGGTAGACCCCCAGGTTAGGACAACGCGTCGAAGTACCGGAGACTACCTGTCACCGCGCCCGTCTCGAATGGACAGCTTCTCGGTGAGCGGAGAGCGTCGTACACTGGGTCAGCGTGGTGGGAACGACGGGAAAGGGAGCCGCGAGCGATGACGACCGTGCTCGGGAAACCGCTCAAGCGACGCGATGCCGAACCGAAGTTGCGCGGTGAAGCGCGTTATGCCGACGACTTGCACCTTCCTGGGCTCCTCCATGCCCGGCTGGTCACGAGTCCTTACGCACACGCCCGGATCGTCCGCATCGATTGCGACGCAGCACGCCGCACTCCGGGCGTCGTCGCGGTCTTCACCGGTCACGACCTCCTTCCCGAGGGTCCAGAACCGGCCGAGCGAGCCCGGCATCTGCTGGCCCGCGACAAGGTCATCTATGCTGGTCAGCCGGTCGCGATCGTCGTCGCCGAATCAGCGTATGCCGCGGCCGACGCAGCAGCGCTCCTGTCGATCGAGTACGAGGAACTGCCGGCAGTCGTCGATCCTCTCTCCGCCATGACACCCGAGGCCCCGGTCATTCGCCCCAAAGAACTCGAAGGCGAGTGGGCTGAAGCTGGCATGCATGCCACGGTCGCTGGTGGCGAGGAACTCGATGTCCGGCGGTTACCAGCCAACGTCACGAATGCCGTGCGCTTCGAGCGGGGTAACGTGGTGCAGGGTTTTGCCAGCGCCGACGTCGTGATCGAGCGAACGTACCGGACACCATTCGTCCACCAGGCGTATCTCGAGCCGCATGCCTCGGTGGCTGTGCCGCGTCCCGATGGCGGCGTCACCGTCTACACGACCACACAGGGTCAGTTCTATTGCCGCAACGTGACCGCGACGACACTCGGACTCCCGCACGAGCTCGTGACGATCGTGCCGATGGAAGTCGGAGGCGGCTTCGGCGGCAAGACCGTTCTCCTCGAGCCTCTGGTCGCAGCGGTCGCGCTGCGACTCGGCAGACCAGTCAAGCTGGTCCTGACGCGTACCGAAGAGTTTCTGCTCGCCACACCGGCCCCTGCCGCGATCTTCGAGCTCAAGGCTGGTGCTCGCCGCGACGGCACGCTCACGGGGCTCCGAGCCCGGGTCATCTTCGACTCAGGTGCCTACCCCGGCGCGCCAGTCAATATCGCGCTCCTTCTCTTGGGTGGAACTTACCGCTGGGAACATCTCGATCTCCTCGGCTACGAGGTTCTCACCAATAAGCCAGGGACGGGGGCGTATCGTGCACCAGGTGTCCCCCAGGCCACCTTCGCGCTCGAGCAGCTGATCGACGAACTCGCCCGGGCGATCGGGCAGGATCCCCTCGAACTGCGTCTCCGCAACGCTGCGCGGACTGGTGATCTCCAGCCGAACGGTGTTCCCTGGCCACCGATCGGGCTGGTCGACGTGCTCGAGCGCGCCCATCAACACCCCCTCTGGCGTTCACGCCAGCGCCGCCCCAACGAAGGCTGGGGCATCGCGGTCGGTGGATGGCCGGGTGGTATCGAACCTTGTGCAGCGAACATACGGCTGAACCACGACGGCACCTTCACCGTCACGCTCGGGGCTGTCGACATCACCGGCACGCACACGGTTCTCGCCATGATCGCGGCAGAAGTTCTGGGACAGCCGGTCGAGCGGATCCAGGTCAAGCTCCTGCCGAGCGACACTGCTCCCTACGCGGGGATGAGCGGGGGAAGCAAGATCACTTACACGGTCGGGCTCGCGGTGCAAGCAGCAGCGGAGGATGCCAGACGACAGCTCCTCGAGATCGCTGCCAACGAACTCGAAGCGGCGCCCGAGGACCTGGAACTCGCCGAGGGCGCGATCCGCGTCCGCGGGATGCCCGATCGGCAGATCACGCTCCGCGAGATCGCCCACATGAGCATGGTCTTCGGTGGCAAGTATGCACCCGTCTACGGCACGGGCCGGAGCGTCGTCCGCCAGCAGTCCCCCGGCTTCGACGCGCAGATCGCACACGTCGCGGTCGACCCGGAAACCGGCGAGGTGCGGGTGCTCGATCTGGTCGCGATCCAGGACGTCGGGCGCGCACTCAACCCAGCACTCGTCGAGGAGCAGGTGCACGGTGGCGTTGGGCAAGGTATCGGGTGGGCACTGCACGAGGCGATGCGCTGGAGCGAGAACGGCCAACCGCTCAACCCCTCCTTCCTCGACTACGATCTCCCCAAAGCGAGCCAGCTGCCTTCGATCGCCGTCGAACTCGTCGAGATCCCCTCGCCGATCGGTCCCTTCGGCGCGAAGGGAGTCGGTGAGCCGCCCGTCGTTCCGACCGCTGCGGCCATCGCCAACGCGATCGCCGATGCGATCGGCGTGCACCTGAGCGAGCTCCCCATCACCCCCGAGCGCGTGCTCGCTGCACTGCGTGGCAGAGCGGTGAGTTGAGCGCGGATGGTATCCCCTCAGTCCCCGGCGGAGTCGGTCCGCTTCGGCGGACCGACTCGCCATCGATTCGCCAGGCGTGTCTCGCGGTGCTCGCGGCAGGCGAGAGCATGTCGGGCAACCCACTCTCGCGGACCAGCCAGGCGGCGCGAGCTCGGGTCGCCATTCGAGCTGGACGTGGTCGCATCGGTGAAGAGATCACCGCACCCTCCCCGACAACCGGAGCGCTCGAGGCTCGCGCCAGCCGGACAGCTCGGATCCCGAGCACCGGACCGGCCCCCGCGTCTCGCCGTGCCTCCCCACGGCGCTCGCCCCGTCTCGTGCTGGCCACGGGGACGAACGTGCTTCCTCTTCACTCGAGCGAGCGCACCGAGCGCCGCTCGTCGCCATCTGCTCATCGGCAAGAGGGTATCGGGTCGGTAGGGCAGTACCGCGCTGGCCCAAGCCTGCCAGGCGCTGCATGCCCGAAGCAGATTCCGAGCTGGTGACCGACCGAAGCGCGACTCGACGAGGCGCTCAGTCGAAGAACGATTCGGGAACCGCCACGTAGGTCACGTCGGCGAGCGCCTCTTCGCCCTCCCGGGTGAGCCAGGTTCCCAACACGGCGGGGCGGACTGGCCGTCGGGCGACACGCTCTAGGAGTGCCGCCCGCTCACGAGCGCGGAGGATGTCCGAGATCCCGACGCCCCAGGATATCTCGCAGACAACGTAGATCGGCTCGCCTCCGTCCGTCGCGTCGCGTCCCTCCAGCACGAGATCGACCAGCAGCAGCTGCTCCGCCTCCCGTTCGTCCAGGAGACCAGCGTCCGCGCCATCCTCGACCAGACGTGTGAGTTCTTCACTGGACAACACACGCGGGCGCCGCAGGATCTTGCGGAAGAGGCCACCGAACCGACGCTCGACCACCAAGGGGAGGACGAGCCCCTTGAGGCGGCCGAGATCCCGCTCGACACGCTCGAGACGACGCTCGAAATCCTGCATCCGTTCGGTGAGCGCGGCGATCTGGGCCGCCATCTGCTGCATCTGCTCGGTCAAGGACTCGATCTGCGCCTCGACCCGTTCCATCCGCGCCGTCAGCGCCTCGATCTGCGCCTCCACCCGCTCCATGCGCTCCGTCAAGGCCTCGATCTGCGCCTCGACCCGCTCCATCCGCGCCGTCAACGCCTCGATCTGCGCTTCCACCCGCTCCATCCGCGCCGTCAACGCCTCGATCTGCGCTTCCACCCGTTCCATCCGCGCCGTCAAGGCTTCGATCTGCGCCTCCACCCGCTCCATGCGCTCCGTCAAGGCTTCGATCTGCGCTTCGACCCGTTCCATCCGCGCGGTCAGCGCCTCGATCTGCGCCTCCACCCGCTCCATGCTGACGGTGAGTTGGCGGATCTGTTCGGTCGTGGCAGCCTGCTGCTGCTCCACCTGTGCCATCCGCTCGACCAGCGCAGCGATTTGCGTCGCCGTCTCGGCTTGTTGCGCACTGACCGACGCCAGCGCACGCTCCACCGCTTGCTGGAACGATTCCAACTGCTGTGCCAACCGCTCCTGCGTCGCAGCGAGGGACCGAACCAGATCCGGAAGCTGCAAGAGCTCCTCCGAAAGCAACAAGGAACGGACCAGCGCCCGGAACTCTGGCGAGGTCTCCAAAAGGTGCAAAAAGTCCTGAATGTGCTTCGGGTAGGCGCTCACACTGGCGTCCCTCCTCGTCCGCAGCGAAATCATAGCAGGTTCGCCGCGTCGCTGCCGGATGACCGCGTGCGATCAGGCGAGTGGTGCGGTCTCCCACCCTCGCTCGGTCAGGACGAGCGTTTCCCGGTACCCCACGGCACCGAGGAGCGCCCGCGCCTCGCTGAATCCAGCTGCCACATCCTCGGGCCGATGGGCATCAGCTCCGATCAACACTGGAATCCCCAGTTCCCGGCACCGTCGCAGGATCCATTCCCCTGGATAGGGCGCAGCGATCGGGCGGCGGAGACCCGACGTGTTCAACTCGATCGGTACCCCTGCGCGGCTGATCGCCAGCAGTGCTCGCTCCACCGCTGCTCGGTACCAGGCAGCCGACTCGTCGAAGTAACACTCTCCCACGTTCCACTGCTTGACCTTGTCCAAATGACCGATGACGACAGGCAAGTCCAGCCTCGCTGCCCAGTCAGCCAGTCGGGCGAGGAGACCATAATACTCCTCGATCAGCTGGCGAACGTCGCCGCGATAGACTTCCTCGAGTTGCCGAGCGAAGGCTTCCGCCGACTCGTCGACCGCCCACAGCTGCCCCGCCCGGTCTCGTCCCATGAAGTGCAGGCTCACCACCACATAATCGAGGCCGCTGCTCAGCACGACCGCGCGCTGGAAGGCCATCCCCTCGGGAACCAACGTTGGTTCCAGGTAATCGAGTTCGACCCCCAACCACACGGGAAACCGCCCCGACCAGCGCTCTTGAGCTGCCCGCACGTCAGTCCGGTACTGCTGGAAGCGTTCGACCGTCATCGTCCAGTCGCACGGGAACGGTACAGGTGCATGCGACGAAAACCCCACCGCCGCCAGTCCCGCCTCCTGCGCCGTTGCGACGTAGGCCTCGACCGTTCCTGAACCGTCGCAATACCCTGGATGGTTGTGGTAGCTTCCTACGAGCACGACTTCCCTCCTTGCAGGTGAAGAGCGCGCGACGAATCGACTGCCTCACCAGCCCCGCGGAGTACCCTACCATCGCTCGTCGCGCGATGCAGCCTCCAGATCAGCCGACGATCGTCTCGGGAGAAGCGACTCACTGGTGCGAGCGGCGTGTCGCCAGGCACCGTCACCGAGACGCTGCGGAGCATCGGACGCTTCTCGATCGGGTAACCCTGCCCACCTTCTTTCAGCATGCTCCTTCGCGCGCATCGACACGGACGCGACATCGGCCGGCTGGACGACGCTTGGCAACCGGGCCTGTGCGCGTGACAATGCCCATGATGAGCAGCCGAGCATGCTGAGGAGCCAAGCGTATGGATACGAGCGAACGGCCGAGCACGCTGCGCCACACCGAGGCGTACTATCACCTCGTCCTGGAGCGGATGATCCCGAAAGCTGAGCCCGCTTTCGAAGCACCTGAGATGCAGGAACGAGTGTGGGGACGCCGCTGGGGAGTCGAGAACGACGTCGGACGTCTCCGGCTCTGCGTCGTGCACCGTCCCGGGGACGAGATGCTCACCGTCCAGCCAGAGGGGCACTACGACCCGACCATCGGCGCTTACATCGACGAGGAGAACCAATGGTACTGGCGGGACAGCAACCCGCCTGACCTCACCCGCATGCAAGCCGAGCACGACGCGCTGGTGACCGCTCTTCGGGCAGAGGGTGTCGAAGTCGTTTCCGTCGACTGCCCACCTCGCGACCCGCATGCCGTCTTCACGCGCGATATGGCGGTCGCCGTCAAAGGGGGTGCCGTCGTCTGTCGTCTCGGCCTCGTCGGGCGCCATCCCCAGGCTGGCCGCCGCGGCGAGGAAGCGTTCATCACCCGCCTCCTCGCCGAACTCGGCATGCCGATCCTGCACACCATCCATGGGACGGGACTCCTGGAAGGAGGATCCGTCTGCTGGCTGAATGACTCGACGGTCGCGGTCGGTATGTCCTATCGGCAAAACGAGGCCGGAGTGCGGCAATTGGAAGCTGTCCTCGCCGAGCAAGGCGTGCGCCTGGTCCGGGTTCCCCTCCCAGGCTATGCGCTCCACCTCGATGGTGCCTGCGTGATGGTCGATTACGACAAAGCGCTCATCAACCTGACGCGTCTTCCCTACTGGTTCCTCGACTTGCTCCGCGAACTCGACATCCAGCCCATCCACGTCTGGCCGACCGAGCCGCAGGCCGTCAATTGCCTCGCTGTCCGACCGGCCCGGGTGATCATGCCGGCAGGCTGCCCTCGCACACGCGAGCGACTCGAGGCAGCAGGCATCGAGACGGTCGAGATCCCGTATGACGAGATCTTCAAAAACGGGGGTGGCATCCACTGTTCTACGCTACCCCTGATCCGCGATCCGTGAGACCTTTCGAGGGCAAGCGACACCAGGCAGCCACCCCATCGATTTCGACGACAGGACGGCACGCGATCTCCGGCGATCCTGTTGCCGGAGATCGCGCAGAAAGCTGACCACTCCGTCAGAACACGACCGCGTCCACGACCATCGCGGCAAAGAGCAAGCCGAGATACTGCATGGAATAGAGGAAGACGCGCTTCGCCAGCTGCTCGCTCCGCTCACGATAGAGTCGCGCCACCAGCCAAAGGAAGCGGGCACCCAGCACCATAGCTGCCACGAGGTACGGAACGCCCAGTACACCGAGCGGGTAGAAGAGTAAACTCGCCAAGACCATGGCCATCGTATAGGCCAGGATCTGCCGGCGCGTCTCCTCCTCCCCGCGCACTGTTGGCAGCATCGGCACCCCCGCCGCAGCGTAATCGCCACGCTTGTACAGCGCCAGCGCCCAGAAGTGCGGTGGCGTCCAGGCGAAGACCAAGAGAAACATCAGGAGAGCTGGCACACTGACTTGGCCCGTCACCGCTGCCCAGCCGACCAGCGGTGGGACCGCTCCCGCTGCACCTCCGATCACGATGTTCTGTGGCGTACTTCGCTTGAGCCAGATCGTATACACGAAGACGTAGAACAGGTTGCCGGACAACGAGAGCACGGCTGCGACCGGATTGACGAACGCGGTCAGAACATAGACTGCCAGAACACTCAGTACGACACCGAAGAGCAGCGCATATTCCGGGGCCAATCGTCCAGCCGGCAACGGTCGCCGGCGCGTGCGCGTCATGATCGCATCGATGTCCCGATCCACATAGTGATTGATCGCCCCTGCTCCACCGGAAGCGAGCGCTCCACCGACGAGCGTCCAGAACAGCGTCCACAATGAGGGCACTCCCTGCGCCGCCACGAGCATCGCGCACGAGGTGGTGACGAGCAACAAGACCATCACACCTGGCTTGGTGAGCACGAAATAGTCGCGCAGCACTTGGCCGAGCGGGCGCTGGATCGCTCCCCGTACCGCGACTCGGTCCTGCTGGACGGCAGCACTGGCGAACGCGCGGTCAACCAGAACGGCTAGCACGAGCAGCACCCAAACGATCGTCGCGACTGCCAGATGCGCAACGCTCACCGCTGGGTGTAGGCGGAACCAGATATTGGCTGCCCCGACGAAGACCTGCGCGACCATGAGCACTGCTGCTGCTGTGACCAGCCCGACGACCCACGGTGCCTCACCGCGCACTCGCCGCGCCTTCCAAGCGACCCCGATCACCAGCAAGACCGCACAGAGCGCAATCGATCGGTGCGTCAGGTGAACGTCGACATTGGTCCACCCGGTCGGGATCCAGAACCCTCCACAGAACGGCCACTCCGGGCAGGCGAACCCCGCACCGCGCTTGGCCGTGTACGCTCCGCTGAGCATCAGGAGGAAAAGTGCTCCCAGCGAGGCAAGCAGCCACGGGCGCAATGGAGAGCGTACTGTCGCTCGGGCGAGGGCCGGAAACCACGTCCGGAAGGCGAGCACGAGAGCGACCGCGAGATAACTCAACGCCACTCCCAGATGGAGCGCAACCACCGCTGCCTCCAGGTGCGTCCAGACGGTGATCGCGCCCAGCATGGCTTGAACGAGCACCAGCCCGACAGCGATGAGCGGCAACCGCACCGTCCATCGATCCAACGAGTGTGTGCGCCGACTCGCCACGGCGACCGCTCCGGTGAGGAGGATGACCGCCAGCGCGATCAGTCGGTGAACGTATTCGATCCAAGCTAAGAGATCCCAGCCGGGTACGAGACGCCCGTTACAGAGCGGCCACTCCGGGCCACAGCCCAAGCCTGCTCCGGTCACTCGGACTGTTCCGCCGATCACGATCAGAAGATAGCCAGCGATCGCGACAGCCAGCGCCAGCCAACGGATGCTCTGACGCCCCTCTCCCATCTCGCGCATGGTGCCCCCGCACCGTCGTCGCTTCCCGACACGACTCGCCGGTAGCGAGTCTACCACTGGTAGCCTACCGGAAGACGAACGATCGCGCTGTAAGCGTTTACCCGATCTTCCACGGTACCCGGCTCAACTCGAACCAAGAGAACCCGTAGAGGAAGATGAACAGGATCAAGAACGCAACCGAGATGACCAGCGTCCCCGGCACCTCGAAGCCTCGATGGGTCGTCGTCGCTGGCTCACCCGCGCCGCCGGCGATGGCTGGATACGGGCTGAAGGCCTCCGGAATGATGCGCCCGACGGCAGGGCGCGGTGTCCGCTGACCAACGAAGACAGTCGCTACCGCTACCAGTACGAACATCGCACCGCCGACGACGGCGATAACGCCACCGATCCCCACCATCGCGAGGAACGCCGCGATCTCAGGCCGGAGTTCCTGTAGGTTCATACCGAGTGCCGGTGCGGTCGAAAAGGTAATGTCCCAATGGCGTCGTGGAACACCCCAGTGGCCTGCCAATCCCAAACCGAGACCGAGGATGAGCATGCCGAGGCCAAAGACGTACGGCTGCCACTGGGCGAGTCGTCGGAACAAGAGCTGTCGCTGGAAGATGAGCGGCACGAGATAGTAAGAAATCCCCATGAAGGCGGTTGTCGTGCCTGCCACTACTGTCATGTGGAAGTGTGCTGGAATGAGCAGGGTATTGTGCGAGATCATATTGACTTGCGGTCCACCGATGATCACTCCGCTGATACCGCCGAGCAGGCCGAAAAGCACCATGCTCACCACCAACGCGGCGAAGCCCGGCTCACCCCACGGCGCTCGACGGAGCCACTCGAACAAACCACGACGGAATCCCCGCTCGCGCAGCGCTAACTCCATCGACGCTGGGATGCTGAACGCATGGATGAGGCTCCCCATCACGGCAGCGTACATAAAGTAGCTTGCATTGACATTCTTGACCCAGGTTCCTAATCCTGGATCGACCAGTAAGTGATGCATCGCGCCCATGTTGATGAACAGGACATAGAGCACGATCGCGATCCGGCTCAATCCCTCGTTCAGCGGTCGAGCCCCCGTCGTCAAGCTGGCCAAGCCATACCAGACACCGACCATGGCAGCCAGATTGACCTGTTGCGCTCCGTGTCCCAGCCCCCAGAACAGCAAGCGATAAATACCAGGATCGACTTCCGGGAGCACGCCGAGCGCCCAAAGCCAGACCGGAAACAGCGCCAATGCCCCTGAAACGAGCGACCAAAGGGCGATGATCGCCGCTCCCATCAAGGCAAACGTAAAGAGGGGCAAGCTTCCCACATCACCACGCAGGCGCGCAGCGACGATGTTCGCGAAGAAGTGCACCACGGCGAGGATCGCACCGACAGCGAAGACCAAAACGGCAGCGTAGTACCAGTGCGTCTCGGCACGCAACGGCGGATAGGCCGTGAACATCACCGTCGCCTTCCCGCTCAGCATGAGCACGGTCGCTACCACCGACCCGACGAACATCATCCCGTAAGCAACCCAGCTGAGCCAGGGGATGACCATCCGCGCACTCAGGAGCACGGTACTCGCGAAAATCAGCCCCGCGACCTCGAAGAACAGGATCCAAAAGATCAGCATCACCATGCCATGGGTCGAGACGAACTCGTAGAAGCGCTGCGGGCTCAAGAGATGCACCGTCTGCCAACGCGTCAGCGCGATCAGCAGAGCGAGTATTCCCCCGATAGCGAGATAGACCACCGCCGTGACCGCATTCAGCATGATCAGGCGCTCAGCCGAGCGATCGACCGAGAGCCCCGTGATCTCGCATCGCCGCATCGCTGTCGCCGCGGTCATCGCTGCACCTCACTCCGTGACCACGATTCGGCCGATCATAAGGTGGTGACCCAATCCGCAATACTCGTTGCAGATGAGCGGGAACTCCCCGGCCTTCTCCGGGGTCAAGGTCAGTACCGTCACGTAACCGGGCAGCACTTGGACATTGATGCTGTGCGGCGGCATGACCAGCGAAAAGCCGTGCTGAACGTCGCGCGAGCTGATGAGGAAACGATATGTCTGCCCGCGCTGCAGCTGAATCACCGGCTGCCAGGCAAAGGCACGAGCATCAAGGTAGACGTCTCCCCCAGGGGGCGGAGCGACGACCGGTATCCCATCCAGCTGGCCAACCTGATACCGCGCGATGAAGGCTTCCGCCTCCGCTACGAAGGCCGCCGGATCGACGCGATACGAGCTGAGCCGATTCTGTTCCTGTCCCACGAGCGGCCAGACGAACGCGATCATCACGAACATCGCGATGCCCCAGATGACCACCAGCCAGACCCACAGCCGCTCGTCCCGACCCAACCCCTCCCACCAGACCCCACGCGGCTTGGCTAGCGCGCTGACTCGACTCGCCATCTCCCACCTCCTGCCCAGGTGTCGCTCAGCGGCCGAAAAGTGGGATGAAACCGAGATCGATCAGTCCCCAGATCAGATAAAAGAGGGTAGGAACCACTAGTCCAGCCATGAGCAAGAGGAAGATGTCGTCCAGCAGGACTTGCGGCCACGGTATACGCTCTGGTCGCTCCCGCTGCTCCATGCTCGCCCCTCCGCTTTGTCGCAACTCTACGTACATCGTACCGGGCGAGACATGAGCCGGTCAAGCACATCCTGCATACCTTGTGTTACAAAATCGTAACAACCTCCTTTTACAAACCGCACGGTGTTGTAATGTCATAGATGATCGTCGTTATCTGATCAGACTCATCGATAGACTATCGCCCATGATCTTTTCCATTCCTTCGCGGAACCGAGAATGGCTCGCGCAGCCAAGCACCGTACGGTCGCACTAGTCCCATGCCGAGTGGAAACATGCTGGTCAGGCATAGGGCAACCAGTACACTGGACGCATGAGGGGAAGATCGTCTCTTTCGTGCTGCCGCTCAACCGAGCAGCGCCACCATCGCCAAACAACCGACCACGATACCGATCAAGCCGATTCCGATACCTGCTCCAGCCATGAGCAGCGCCGTGCGCAGACTGCGCTCGGTCCGTTCCAGTTGGGCAGCCAGCCGCTCGTCCACCGCCTCGTGTTGTCCGACCCGGCCCTCCAGCGTCGTCAGGTATTCGCGCAGCTGCGCGATATCAGCTTTGATACTGCTGAGCGACTCACCGTAATAGCGTACGAGTTCTTGCCAGTTCCGCTCGAGGTCCTGGACACGAGTCGTGAGTTCTTCGGAGAGCCCTTGCACCATCCGCCAGCGTTCCTCATGTTCGTGCTCGAGTCGCGACACTGTTCGCTGCGCCTGCGCCACGAGTCGAGCACTGTCTCGCTCGACCGTCGCGAGCTTCTCCCCTGCTTCTTCGAGCAGGGAGGAAAACTGCTGTTCGTGCTGTTGCAGGAGCGTCAGCGCTTCTTCATAGAGGGAAACGACCTGTGCCAGTCGTTCTCCCAACTCGGTGAACTCGCCAACCAGCGACTCGACCGTACTGGCTGCCTGCTGCGCGCTCGCGAGCTGCTGCTCGAGTCGCCGCAGCTGGAGAAAGGAATCAGGGCTCTCGCTCATGTTCACCGTCCTCCGTGACGACACCGGAGAGGCACTCTTCCATCCGCTCCCTGAGGCCTTCCAAGAAGGTCACTGTCGAAGCGAGACGGGAGAACGCTCGGTCCAGTAGTAGGAGTATCACGTCGCTCTGTTGCAGGAAGCGTTCGCTGGCCAGGAGTGCCAACAAAAGGCGCGTCTGGAACGCCTCCTCACCGAGCGCTGCCACTGCGTACTCCAGTAGTTCCTGCCGGCCCTCCAACGAATCGAAAGGCCCCCCTGTCCTCGCCAACAGCACGATG
>Ga0197143_1002762_pt1 | contig 12481 bp, 13 predicted proteins | sample GBS70_MetaG_FD_148603 | JGI IMG/M metagenome (GOLD analysis project Ga0197143, IMG submission 148603) | Sediment microbial communities from Great Boiling Springs, Gerlach, Nevada, United States - GBS 70_MetaG | ecosystem: Environmental > Aquatic > Thermal springs > Hot (42-90C) > Sediment...
AATTGCCACCACCAGACCGGAAACCATGCTGGGCGATACCGCCGTAGCCGTTAACCCGAAAGACGAACGCTACCGCGAGTACATTGGAAAATATGCTGTTCTTCCTCTGGTTGGTCGTGAACTCCCCATTATCGCTGACGAAGTTGTGGAAATGGATTTTGGTACGGGAGCTCTTAAAGTTACGCCTGCACATGATCCCACCGATTACGAAATCGGACAAAGGCACGGGCTCGGTTTAATAAACATCCTTACAGAAGATGGGCGGATCAACGAAAACGGCGGGCGTTTTGCCGGGCTTACCCGTGAGGAGGCTCGAGAAGCAATTGTTAAAGAGCTTGAAAAGGAAGGACTGCTTGAGAAGGTGGAAGACCTTGAGCACACAGTAGGCACCTGTTACCGTTGTCATACGATTGTTGAACCCTACCTTTCAACACAGTGGTTTGTAAGAATGAAACCGCTGGCAGAGCCGGCTATAAGGGTTGTTAAAGAAGGAAAAATCAGATTTTACCCTGAAAAATACACTGCCACCTATTTTCAATGGCTTGAAAACATAAAAGATTGGTGTATTTCAAGACAAATCTGGTGGGGTCATAGAATACCTGTTTGGTACTGCCACATATGTGGTGCCGTGATTGTTTCCGAGACCGACCTTAATTCCTGTACACAATGCGGTAGCAACGACATAAGGCAGGATGAAGATGTGCTTGATACCTGGTTTTCTTCGGCTCTTTGGCCATTTTCTACACTGGGCTGGCCTGACGACACTGAAGACCTTCGTTATTTCTATCCAACTGATCTTCTGGTTACGGGCTACGATATTATTTTCTTCTGGGTTGCCCGCATGATAATGATGGGGCTCAAGTTGATGGGGGACATTCCATTCAGGGATGTTCACATTCATACCCTGGTCAGGGACGAAAAAGGTCAGAAAATGTCAAAATCAAAAGGAAATGTTATTGATCCTTTGGTGATGATAGAAAGGTACGGTGCAGATGCCCTTCGTTTTACCCTTGCTTATCTGGCTGCACCGGGACAGAACATATATTTGAGCGAGGAAAAAATTGAAGGCGGCAGGAATTTTGCCAACAAGCTCTGGAACGCAAGCCGCTTTATTTTAATGAATGTTTCTTCCGCTGAAAGTTTTGACCTTAGAAACGCCTCAAACAAGCTTGACCTTGCAGGGCGCTGGATTCTTACGCGCTACCAGCAGGCGTTATCAGAAAGTGAAGAGGCACTTTTTGAATATGATTTTGCCCGTGCAGTACAGAGCGTTTATAACTTTTTCTGGGACGATTTCTGTGATGTTTACCTTGAACTGAGCAAGCTGGCTATGTATCAGGGTTTGCGCGATAAGAGTGTGGCTGAGGCAGTTCTTTTGTTTTTGCTTGAAAACAGCCTGAGGTTGCTTCATCCCGTAATGCCCTTCATTACAGAACATATTTACCGGCTCCTCAAAGGAAAAGATGAGACCCTCGTACTGGGACCTCTTCCCCAGCCTTCTCCTCTTTTTGATGAGAAGTCACTTGATGAAATGAGGGAGCTGCTGGACCTTGCTCGTTCGGTCAGGTCTCTTAAAGCTGATATCGGTCAGCCTAATTTAAAGGGCTTTAAACTTGTGGTAAGACCGGAAAGAAGGCATGAGGTTATTGCTTCTCATGTCGATTACATTGCGATTCTTACTAGAGCCGGTGAGGTGGCAATTGGGGACAAGCCTGGCAGGGGCTTTCTGACGGCGGTTTATCCGGGCGGTGAAGCTTATCTCGAGGTGGGCGCGGAGTTTAATTTCGAGCAGCTTCGAGCCCGTCTTGCCAAAAAAGTTTCTGAGCTTGAAAACAAACTGAAAAACGCTGAAAAGAAACTCAGCAATGAAGGTTTTCTCAAGAATGCTGCTCCTGAAGTTGTAGAGAAGGTTCAAAGAGAAAAAGATGAGGCAAAAGCACAGCTTTTGCGTATCGAAAGACTGATGAGAGAAATAGAACAGGACGGGTAAAAAAGTTTGCTTTACGATAAGTCGGTAAAAAAGCTTGAAGAGCTTGGTAGTTATCGTCTCAATCCTTCGCTTGAAAATATTGTCGCTTTTTTTAAAAAATCCGGGTTGAAGCCCAATTTCAGGGTTATCCAGGTTTCCGGAACTAATGGTAAAACTTCAACCGCTGTTTTTTTGGCGTCGCTTTTTAGTTCTGCAGGTATCAAAGCAGGTGTTTACCTTTCGCCTCATGTTTACCACTACGGTGAGCGGTTTGCTGTCAACGGCAGTTCTCTGTCCCCGGAAGAGTTCGGAAAATACTTTCACCAGTTTTTTCAATTTTACGGTCCGCTCATCGAAAAGTATAATTTGACAGAATTTGAAATTTTAACTTCAATGGCTGTCTGGCTCTTTAATATGCTTAATGTTGAAGTGGGTGTCTTCGAAACAGGGGTTGGCGGAAGGTTTGATGCAGTCACAGCCCTTAACGCAGAAGCTGGTGTAATTACCGGGGTCTCCCTTGACCATACCGATATTTTAGGAAAAACGATTAGAGAAATTGCATTTGAGAAGCTTTACCCTTTTAAGGGAAAAACAGTTTATATCCTTGACCGCTTTCTTAAGGATGAAATTGCTCTTGTTGCAGAAGAACTTAATGTTGGTCTCAAATTGATAAAATCTTCGGGATTCAGAGCAGAACTGCAAGGAGAGGGTACCCTTGTTTTAAGCCCGGTTAATTTTTCCTTAAAACTTTCAGGCAGGAAATTTGCTGAAAATGCATTCCTTGCAGCAAGGATTATTGAAAACTTTGGAGTCAGGGGCAATCTCTCTGTGCTTAAAAGTGTAAGGCTGCCGGCCCGTTTTCAAAAGATTCAGCTTGAAAAGGGCATTTGCATCATTGATGGGTCACACAATCCGGAAGCCATTACAGAGCTACTTAAGACGTTTAAGAGTTCTTTTAAGGAGAGTCAGTTTGTTGTAGTCTGTGGTTTTATGAAGGATAAAGATTATGAGACCATGCTTTCGTTAATAAAATCGGCCGGTCCGGTTAAGATTTTCCTGGTTCCTATTAAAAGCGCAGGTGATAGAAGCGCAAATCTCTACGGACACGCAAACCAGAACTGTATCTACGAACACTATCTTGAAACCGCAGTAGATAAAGGATTATCATATACAGGACTTGTTCTTGTAACCGGCTCGCTTTACTTATGCGGTGATTTTGTCAGCACTTTTTTACCAAGGATAGGTCCGGAAAAGTTTGGATATAACATCGATGGAAGCTTTAAGTATTTCAGGAATGGGTAAAGGGGGATAAATGGAAACACTTCAGGGAATTTTTGATTTTTTCAGCTCACCGCTTTTCAAGCTCCTTGTTAGAATGTTTCTGCTTTACATTTTTATTCTCTGGCTGAGTACTGTAATCTGGACATACAATGATGCTCGCAAGAGAGGTTCAGCCGCTCTGACGTGGTCTGTCTTTACCCTTGTGTTTCCTTTTGCAGGAGTGCTGGTTTATTTGCTTTTAAGGCCCCGGGAAACGATTGATGAGTCTGAACTTAATTCGCTGGAATATGAGTTTAAGAAGTCATTGCTTGAGGAAGAGCTGAAATACTGTCCGGCCTGCGGTCACAAAATCGAGGAAGATTTTCAGATTTGCCCTTATTGTCTGAAAAAGCTAAAGAAAAAATGCACCAGCTGCGGTCGGCTGCTAAAACTGGATTGGCATATCTGTCCTTATTGCCGCGCCGAGCAATAATAAACCGTAAAAAATATGAAGGAGGTCGGGAGGTAGCCGTGGAGAAAACGTTTGTAATGATAAAGCCTGATGGGGTAAGAAAGGGGTTGACCGGTGAAATTATTACAAGATTTGAAAGAAGAGGTCTTACAATAGAAAAACTCTATAAGAAAACCCTTTCAAGGGCTGAGGCCGAGGAACTTTACTCCGTTCATCGCGGCAAGGAATTTTTTGAAGATCTAGTTAACTATGTTACTTCAGGACCGGTTGTCCTGATGGTTGTTTCAGGACCGGCAGCAGTTAAGCTCGTAAGAAACATGCTCGGTGCCACCAACCCTCAGGATGCTGCTCCCGGAACAATTCGCGGTGATTTTGCTACCGACATTTCGGAAAATATTATTCATGGAAGTGATTCGGTCAAATCGGCCGAAAGAGAAATTGCAATTTTTTTCCGCGAATAACTTGACATGGAGCATAAACAGGTTAAAGTTTAAAACATTAACTTTTAAATCAATGATCCAGCAATGTTGAAGACATTCAAAGGCGGTGTACATCCACCGGAATATAAAGAACTGGCAAAAGATAGGATAATTGAAAGATTGCCCGAACCGAAAAGGGTGATCTTACCCCTTTCTCAACATATTGGAGCGCCAGCGCGCCCGGTTGTAGAACCAAAGCAACGTGTAATAAAAGGTCAATTAGTAGCTGAAGCAAGCGGTTTTGTATCTGCAAATATTTTCACTCCAATAACGGGAACGGTTGTTGGCATTAGCAGGCAGCCTGTTGCTGGCGGAGTCCATACTGAGTGCATTGTGATCGAAAAGGAAGGTGGGTCAGGTGAAGAGTTCAGGTTTGAGCCGCTCAAAGATCCAGCTCCGGCTCAAATAGTTGAAAGGGTCAGAGATGCGGGCATTGTCGGCCTTGGAGGAGCTGCTTTTCCAACCCATGTAAAACTTTCCCCGCCCGAGGATTACCCCATAGATACTGTAATCATCAATGGCGCTGAATGCGAGCCTTTTTTAAATGTTGATTACCGTTTAATGCTAGAGAATGCTGACGAGCTAATTGCTGGTGCTCTTTTAATTAAGAGGGCCGTAAATGCGAAAAGGCTGATTATTGCAGTTGAAAGCAATAAGAAAGATGCTGCAGAAGGCTTGAGAACCAGAGCTGGAGACGGCATTGAGGTGGAAATTGTACCGACCAAATACCCGCAGGGGTCTGAAAAACATCTTATTAAAACCGTTCTCGGGCGCGAGGTACCTTCAGGAGGACTACCCTTTCATGTTGGGGTTCTTGTTCAGAATGTTCAAACTGCTATTGCGGTTAAAAGGGCTGTAGCTGATGGTTTGCCCCTTTATGAACGGGTAATCACCGTAAGCGGTCCGTCGGTTGAAAAACCAGGCAACTTTCTGGTCTTCATTGGAACGCCCGCATCTGAAGTCATTGGGGCTGCCGGAGGCTTAAAAGAGGATGCTGCAAAGGTGATTTTTGGGGGGCCGATGACTGGCATTGCTCTTAGCCGCCTGGATGTGCCAGTGGTTAAAGGTACATCGGGCATAATAGCACTTTCTAAAAACATGGTGTGCAGCTTTGATGAAGCTGACATCTGTATCCGTTGTGGAAGGTGCATAGATGCCTGCCCTATGGGACTTGAACCTTATCTGCTGGGTACTCTAAGCAGGCTGGGCAAGGCCGAGGCATTATTGGAGCATAATGTCTTTGATTGCATCGAATGTGGTTCGTGTGCCTATATCTGTCCATCCAAAAGGAATCTCATACAGCTAATCAGGCTTGGTAAGGTTAAAGCCAAGGAGGCAAAGGAGCAGTAACAAGAGATGTCGGAAAAGCAGGGTGTTTTGAAAAAACTGAAAGTAAGTGCACCACCCCATATTCTTCATCCAGATACCACCCAGAAGATCATGTTTACGGTTGTTATTGCTCTTCTTCCCATTGTTCTGTATGACCTTTATCTTTTCAGGTGGTATGCAGCTGTTACCCTTTTCTGGTCAATTTTCGGGGCTGTTTTTGCTGAAGCATTAATTCAGCAGATAAGGCGCGTTCCTTTAACGGTAAGCGACGGCAGCGCTTTCTTAACAGGCGTGCTATTTGCACTTACTTTGCCACCTAAGGTGCCCTGGTGGATAAGCTTCATCGGTGGATTTGTGGCCATTGCCCTCGGTAAACAGGCTTTTGGAGGTATTGGAGCTAATATTTTTAACCCGGCACTTGTTGGAAGAATTTTTGTGCTGCTTTCTTGGCCACAGCATTTAACGGCTGATTGGTTCCAGAAAATTAACCTTGACACCATTTCGGGGGCCACGCCAATGTTTGTGGCCAAGCAGTTTTACCTGGGAAATGTAAAAGTGGAGCTGTCAGATTTCTATCTCATTCATCTTTTTAGAAATCCATTTGGTTCAATGGGCGAAGTTTCGGCATTCCTTATTCTTTTCGGATTTGTATTTTTGCTTGTCCAAAAGGTTATAGATTATGTAACTCCTCTGGCTTATGTGGGCACAGTAGCGCTGCTTACAGCACTGGCAGGTAGGGATCCGCTTTTTTACGTTCTGGGTGGCGGCCTTCTTTTCGGTGCTGTGTTCATGGCAACAGACTACGTAACAACGCCCATAACGCGAAGGGGAAAGTTGATTTTTGGAATTGGGGCTGGATTTCTAACGTTTTTGCTCAGGCTCTATGCCAATACACCTGAGGCAGTTGCCTACTCCATTCTTTTCATGAATGCAATGACACCGTTGATTGACCTTTATACAAGACCCAGGGTTTTTGGAGTAGGGAAAAGATGAATGGACTGGCTGGAAAATTGGTTCGTTATGCCTTAATACTGATGATAGTTGCTTCGATTGCCTCTGGTTCGCTTGCCTACACTTATGAAATTACCAGGGAACGCATAGAAAAGATGCGGCTTCAGGAACAGCTTAATGCTGTACAGGAGGTCTGCGGAAGCATTGTGGGGAAAGGCAGTGTTTCTCCCGATAAAGAAGCTCTTGAGCTTGCGTCTCGAAAAGTTGAAATATTAAATGCTGTTTTTAGAGTGGAAAAAGAAGGTCAGGTGCTTGCCTATGGTTTTCTCGTATCTCCGAGGGGTTACGGTGGACCGCTTACCATGATGGTTGGTATAGATAAAGAAGGCAGGGTAACAGGCATAAAGGTTCTCGAACACAGAGAAACTCCCGGGCTGGGTGATAAGGTGGTTGCAGGCAGTGAATTTCTGGAACAGTTTAAAAATAAAACACCCTCAGACCCGGTTGAGATAAAGAAAGACATTGATGCTGTCAGTGGTGCAACGATTTCATCAAAGGGAGTAACAGCCGGCGTAAGGGCTGCTCTTGATGCTTTTGAAGCGTTAAAAGAGGGTGAGCGCTAGTGGTGGACTTTAAAAGACTTGCCCACGAGTTTTACAAGGGCTTGTTTAAAGAAAACGTGGTCCTAGTAAGTCTTATAGGGCTGTGTTCAGTGCTTGCCGTCAGCTCTAAGTTTGAAAACGGTGTTTATCTTGGAGCGGCAGCGACCTTTGTTCTTGTGTTTTCTGAGCTGATAGTTAGTTTAATCAGGAAAGTAATACCTAAAGAAATAAGGATACCTGTTTTTATAGTCATAATAGCTTCATTTGTTACTATTGTAGACCTTGTGATGCAGGCTTACAGCCCTCAAATGTACAAGGTTCTTGGTATCTGGATTCCCCTCATAGTTGTAAACTGCATGATTTTAGGAAGGGTTGAAGTATTTGGATACCGTGAACCTCCTCTATATGCTATAGCAGATGCGCTGGGAATGGGAGCTGGCTACACTGTATCCCTTTTGCTCATGGGATTCATAAGGGAGCTTCTTGGTACAGGAAAGGTGGAAGCTTTTGGAACAACTCTTTTAAAAATGCCTGCGGGATACGAGCCGGCAAGCATATTCATCCTCTTTCCAGGAGCTTTTTTGACATTTGCGTTTTTGATTGCCATTAATAGATGGCTAAACACCAGAGGTGAAAGCTGATGGACGAAATTGTCCGCCTTGGCCTGATTTTAATTGGTGCTGCCTTTGTAAATAACATAATACTTGTCAGATTTATCGGGCTTTGTCCTTTCTTTGGCGTTTCCAGCAAGATTCAGACCTCTGTTGGAATGAGTTTTGCGGTAACTTTTGTGATGACGCTTGCTTCAGCTATAAGCTGGGTTGTTTTCAGATATTTGCTGGTTCCTTTTAAACTGGATAACTTCCTTTACATAATCACATTTATCCTTGTGATTGCCTCGCTCGTTCAGCTGGTTGAAATAGTTTTGAGAAAGACAAGCCCTACCCTTTACAGGGCTATGGGTATTTATTTGCCGTTGATCACGACCAACTGTGCGGTCCTTGCAGCAGCAACAGAATCAGTAAAGCCCGGCTTTTTCAAAATGGCGATTGCCTATAACTATTCTTTTATTGAAGCAGTTGTTTATTCTCTTGGCATAGCCATTGGTTTTGGCTTTATTATTATCACCTTTGCTGCTATCAGAGAAAGACTGGAACTTGCACCGGTGCCCGAAATGCTAAAGGGTACGCCGATTGCTTTTATTACGGCAGCTTTATTTGCTTTTGCTTTTATTGGCTTTAGCGGGCTTTTTGGACTTTAAAAGCAGGTGGTTAAAGGTTATGGATGTAATGCTAATTATTTCAGCAGCAGGTGTTCTTGGAGGGCTCGGAATAGTCATTGGAGCCTTACTTGGCTATGTTGGAGAAAAGATGAAAGTCAGCATTGATCCGAAGGTGGAGCAGATTTATGACCTTTTGCCCCAGCTTAACTGTGGTGCCTGCGGCTATGCTGGTTGTGAGCAGGCAGCCGAGGCCATGGCAAAAGGAGATGCACCTCCTGACACCTGCGTTGTTGGCGGAGAAGAAGAAATAAAGCTTATTGGTTCCATCCTTGGTGTTGAGGTCGGCAAAAAAGAATACACCACCAGGCCTGTTATTCACTGTGGCAAGGGTAGAAACAAGGTTGAACCTTTGTTTGAATACAACGGCTTAAGAACCTGCGCTGCTGTAAATGCCATGGGTGGAGATGTTCCCTGTAGCTATGGGTGCCTTGGTTTTGGCGATTGTGTCAGTGCCTGTCCGTTTGATGCTGTACACATTGGTTCTGACGGATTACCTGAGTTTGATTTGGATAGATGTACTCGCTGTGGTCTCTGTGCTAAAGCCTGTCCCAGAGGTTTAATTACCTTCATACCTCAAAAAGCAGGCGTTTATGTAGCCTGCAGCAATAAGGACATCGGCAAAAAGGTTCGCGAGGTTTGCGATGCGGGCTGTATTGCCTGCAGAATCTGCGAACGCAACTGTCCGAATGGCGCCTTTACCGTTGAAGAAAATCTAGCCCGGGTTGATTACGATAAATGCCAGCTTGCCCTGGTTTGCGTTGAAAAGTGTCCGACCAAGTGCATCAACAAATTATAAGCCGCAAATATTTGACGCTTCACGATGTTATAGTTGCCGTTTTTCTGTTTTTGTTTTTTGCTTCTCTGCTTGCTCAAAAGACGGTTTCGCCTGAAGGGAAAGCATCTGCTTTTGAAATAAAAACCGATGAAGGAAAAACTTACGTTTATCCTTCTGGTTTTAAGGGAAAGGTTGATATAAAAAGCGGCGGTCACTTTTACACCCTTGAGATTAAAAATGGTAAAGCTGCAGTTATTTCGGCCGATTGCCCTGATCGCCTATGTGTCAGGACCGGTAAAATCTGGCTTCCTGGAGAAAAAATTATTTGTTTACCAGGTAAGCTTATAGTTACTGTGAAAGGGAAAGAAACACTGGATGCGGTCAACCGCTAAAAACAAGAGCTTTTCGTTTTCAGGAATAAAGATTGCCTTTCTAGCCTCTCTTGCAATCAGCCTTAACGCTGTTGAGGAGTTATTTTTGCCTGCTGTACCTCTTCCGGGAGTTTCGTTTGGTCTCAATAATGCCATTTTTCTGGTTTTTTTGAACTCGCTAAGCTTTGCTGAAATAGCAGCCGTCCAGGCGCTGAAGGTTTTTGTTTCAGCTTTGCTTTTTAAAGGTTTTAACCCTATTGCACTTTTTCTTTCGGCGTCAGGGGCTCTATCGGCCACAGCCGTTCTGGCTGCGTACAAAAAATACCTGTATGGCACTTCCTTCACCCTGGTCACAGCATCGATTCTCATGGCTGTATTTCATTTAACCGCTCAGATCGCTGCAGCATCGCTTCTGGTTGGCAATGGTGCGCCATTTGTTTACCTTCCTGTATCTGGAATGGCTGCAGTAGTTTTTGGAACTGCAGTTGGGGTGGTTGCCGGAAAAGCTGAAAGGGCTTTTAATCGCTAAGGCTGATTCTGTCATGTCTGCTAAAAAATGTTTTTTGTGATATCATTTTTTATTTGAGCTCTCTTTTCTTTTCGGGAAAATTTACGTTTGGCGGAGGTAGCAGGTAATGTTTGAGTTTTTGATGGCTCCATTCGGTAAAGATATGGCTATTGATCTGGGAACTGCCACAACGCTTGTCCATGTTAAGGGAAAGGGAATAGTTCTATACGAACCTTCAGTTGTTGCTATTGAAAAGGATTCGGGCAGAATACTGGCAGTTGGAGAAGAGGCCAAAAAGATGCTTGGCAGAACGCCCGGCAACATCGTAGCTATCAGGCCTTTAAAAGACGGGGTAATCGCAGATTTTGAAGTTACGGAGGCAATGCTCAGGCACTTCATTAAAAAGGTTCACCGTCGCAACTTCCTGGTAAAACCAAGGGTGGTTGTCTGTGTGCCCTCAGGAGTAACGGCGGTGGAAAGAAGAGCCGTTTATGAAGCAACCATTTCGGCTGGTGCCCGAGAGGCATATCTTATTGAAGAACCGATGGCAGCGGCAATAGGCGCCGGTCTGCCGGTTCAGGAGCCTACAGGCAACATGATTGTTGATATAGGCGGTGGAACAACTGAAGTGGCTGTAATATCTCTTGGTGGTATTGTGGTAGCAAAATCTCTGCGTATCGGCGGCGATGAGTTTGATGAAGCTATCATTCAGTATATCAAAAAAGAATACAATGTGATGATCGGGGAAAGAACGGCAGAAGAAATAAAAATTCAGATTGGTTCAGCTTATCCTCTGCCGCAGGAAATAGACGTTGAAGTTAGGGGCAGAGATTTGCTTACTGGACTGCCAAAGAACATTGTTGTTTCTAGCGAGGAAATAAGAGCAGCCATTGAGGAGCCAGTTGCAGCGATTGTGCAAACAATTAAAGAAACTCTTGAAGAAACACCGCCGGAGCTTGCAAGCGACTTAATGGACAGGGGAATGTTTCTTGCGGGCGGTGGATCATTGCTGCGAGGTTTAGACCAGCGGCTCAGAGATGAAACAGGAATGCCTGTTCATTTGACTGAAGACCCGACAACTTGCGTGGTTAGGGGTTCAGGCAGAGCTCTTGAAGAGATCGGAACCCTGCGCAAGGTTCTTTATGTCGGGTCAAGGTAAGGACGCTTTATTAAAGCCAAAAGCTTTGGAGGAGCAACTTGAAAAGGCGGAAAAGGGTATCCCGCCTTTATTATCTTTTTCTGATATTTTTTGCAGCAGCCATTGCTTTAAGCTCGGTATATTTAAGAGAGCCTCCCGATGGAGCTCTGCACCGACTTAAGGACGAACTAAGAGACCTTACTACCAGGCCTTTAAGCTGGATCAAAAACACTCATGATTCTTTTTCAAGTTGGCTTGAGGGCGTTCTCAATGTATCCAGGCTTAAGGCTGAAAACGAAAAGCTTCGCGAAGAGCTGAAGATGGCTCGCAGGCTTATGCTTGAGGCAGAGGCTGTCAGGCGGGAAAACGAACGGCTAAAGAAGATTTTAGAGCTTTATAAACCTTTAAGTGAAAAAAGTGTGGTGGCTGAAATAATAGCCGTTAATCAGGAGCTTAGCGGTAAGTTTTACCTGATTAACAAGGGAAGCATTCACGGAATCAAGCCAAACTCGCCGGTGATTACAGCAGACGGCGTTTTTGGAAAAATTTACTCGGTGGGAAAAAACTCTGCGGTGGTAATGCCTGCAAATCATCCTCTTTCGGCAATTTCTGCAAGAATTGCCGAAACAGGAGAGCAGGGAATTGTGGAGGGTTCGCCAGAGGGAAAGCTTTATTTAAAACTGATTCCCAGAGAAAGTCAGGCTGCAATCGGCATGATAGTTGTAACCTCCGGTCTTGGAGGTGTATATCCGAAAAACCTGCTGCTGGGAACCATTAAAAGCGTTAAAGAGGACCCAAACCGCCTTGATCTCGATATCGAAGTTGGCCCTGCAGTTAATTATGAAACTTCTGAGTATGTAATCGTTCTTTTGCGGGAAACCGATGAATAGGCTTACCATAATTGTTGCCATCATAGTGGTTTTTTTGTTAGCGATGATTATTACCTGGTTGCTCCCGGCATTTCCTGCTCTTTCTTTTGCAGCTACTTTGTTGGTGTTTATTTTTGGCAATCTTAATGACGAAGAAAAAACAGTGGTTTTTGGATTTTTTATTGGATTACTCCTTGATATGCTCACACAGGAAGTTCCAGGCGTTAATGCTCTGGCACTTTCCTTTATTGGTGCGGCTGTTAGCCTGCTTCGAAAATACTTTTCCTTTGACGGTTTTTTATGGTACTTTCTTGTCGGCATTCTTGCCTTTTTCTCAAGGACGCTTATCATTCTGGTTGCACATGCTCTAATTGATGGGACCTTAATAGTAACAACTGATCTGCGTTCATTTTTATCCGCAGCTCTATGGACAGGGATTCTGGGTGCTTTTTATTTACAGCTTGTGAGAAGGCTTA
>Ga0197143_1002763_pt1 | contig 12474 bp, 6 predicted proteins | sample GBS70_MetaG_FD_148603 | JGI IMG/M metagenome (GOLD analysis project Ga0197143, IMG submission 148603) | Sediment microbial communities from Great Boiling Springs, Gerlach, Nevada, United States - GBS 70_MetaG | ecosystem: Environmental > Aquatic > Thermal springs > Hot (42-90C) > Sediment...
CTTACTAATATTTTTGATAAATTGCTCCACTTCTTACCCGGAAACATTTTAGTAAAAATTTTATTAACAATCACTTCCCCTTTATTAAAAAAAAGGTGTCTAAATAAAGAATATCCTTCAAAAAAGATTGGCGAAGATATCTTTTATATGACCAGGGCTTTACTTTACACCATATTAAGAATAAAGATTCCCTTTTCAACCCGTAAGATTTTTGTAAATGCCCTATTTCAAAAAGATAAATGGCATAATATTAAAAAAGAATGGCGAAAAAAATATGGTGAAGGTCCACCAGGCTTTTTGGTAATCTCACCAACGAAGGCGTGCAATCTCCGTTGTTATGGTTGTTATGCGAATGCCTTCAAAGAGAGCGACAAATTAAAAAAAGAAATCTTTGAAAGAATAATAAAAGAAGCGATTTCTTTATGGGGCGTAAGATTTTTTGTTATCTCTGGTGGTGAGCCATTGATGTATAAAGATAAGGGCGAAGATTTTTTAGATATCGTAGCCAAATTTAAAGAAACACTCTTTTTATTTTTTACCAACGGCTTATTAATAGACGAAAAAAAGGCAGAAAGAATGGCAAAGCTGGGCAATGTGACGCCAGCAATATCAGTTGAAGGTTTTAAAGAGACTACTGATAAAAGAAGGGGAGAAGGGACATTTGATAAAATATTAAAAGTAATGAAAATTTTAAAAGAAAATAAAGTTCCTTTTGGCATTTCCTTAACCGCTACCCGTGATAATTGTGAAGAAATACTTTCCGATGAATTTATTGATTTTTTCTTTTTCAAAATGGGTTGTGCTTATGCTTGGCTATTTCACTATATGCCGATTGGTCGGGATTGCGAGCCCAGTTTAATGCCGACACCAAAACAAAGAATTTGGATGTGGCAAAAAAGTTGGGAGATAATAAAAAAGAAAAAAATAATAATTGCTGATTTCTGGAACCACGGCACGGTCTCTTATGGTTGTATTGCTGGCGGCAGGGAAGGTGGTTATTTCCATATCAATTGGCATGGTGATTGTGCTCCCTGCGTCTTTTTCCCTTATGCGACTACCAATATCATTGAGATTTACAACAAAGGGGGCAATTTAAACGACATAATATTTACTCCCTTTTTTCAAGCAATTCGTTTATGGCAGAAAGAATACGGCTTTTTGGCTGGTGGCAAAATGAATGGCGATTGGCTTCGCCCCTGCCCGATAAGAGACCATTTTCTAATTGCCAAAAAAATAATCAAACAACATAACGCCTACCCAATAGATTACGCCCCCCAAATTATTGACCAAAAAAATTACACGGAAAAAATGAGGGAGTATGATGAAAAATTAAAAAAATTAACCTCACCGATTTGGCAAGAAAAATATAACCCCCACTAAAATATTGACATTTTTTAAAAAATTGATAAAATATAGTGTTAAAAATTAACGGAGGATTTATGAAAGATAAAGATATCATTAAGGAAAAATTGAAAGCCCTTCAGATGGCAATTTCGCAGATTGAGAAAAATTACGGCAAAGGTGCAATAATGAGACTGGGGGAGAAAGGGGCGAAGGTAGAAATAGAAGTTATCCCCACTGGTTCCCTTTCTTTAGATATTGCTACTGGTATCGGCGGTGTTCCTCGGGGTCGAGTGGTAGAAATTTTTGGGCCGGAGGGAAGTGGTAAGACTACTTTGGCTCTTTCCATTATTGCCCAAGCTCAGAAAAACGGCGGGATATGTGCTTTCATTGACACTGAACATGCTTTTGATCCTTCTTACGCGGAAGATTTAGGGGTTCAATTAGAAAATTTATATATTTCCCAGCCCGATACCGGCGAACAAGCATTAGAAATTGCCGAAGTTTTAACAAGAAGCGGTGCTTTAGATGTGTTTGTTATTGATTCGGTTGCAGCTTTAGTACCCCGCGTTGAAGTAGAAGGAGAGATGGGCGAGGCGCAAATTGGGGTCCAAGCTCGCTTGATGTCCCAAGCATTAAGAAAATTGACCAGTGTGATTCATAAATCCCAAACCTGTGCGATTTTTACCAATCAGATTAGATATAAAATTGGTGTGGGTGCTTTTGCCAATCCGGAAACAACCCCCGGGGGATTAGCCTTAAAATTTTATGCCAGTTTAAGATTAGAAATTAGAAAAATCGGTACGCTAAAAAAAGGTGAGGAGACGATTGGGAATCGAACAAAAGTTAAAGTAGTGAAAAACAAATTGGCACCCCCTTTTAAGGAAGCCGAGTTTGATATTATTTATGGTAAAGGAATTTTAAGGGTGGGGGAGATTGTTGATTTGGGAGTAAACTTGGGTATTATCCAAAAGAGTGGCGCTTGGTTTTCTTACGGAGAAATACGCCTTGGTCAAGGAAGGGAACAGGCAATAGAGTTTCTTTTAAAAGACCAAAAAGTTGCCCAAGAGATTGAAAGTAAAATTTACCAATTAGTTTTAAAAGAAAAAAAGGAGGAAAAAGATGAAGAAAGAGAAAAAGGAATATAAGGTTACCCAATTAAAAGAATCCAGCAATGGCCGTTATTATCTTCTTTTTCTTGATAAGAAAAATGTGGGCACCTTTCTAAAATCAACCATTAGAAAATTTGCCTTAGAAGTCGGTGATGTCATTACTGAAGAAGAGTTAGCCAAGATTATTGAAGCCGACCAGGTGAAACGGTTGCAAGATTATTCTTTAAGACTTTTGTCAAGAAGAGATTATTCGGAAAACGAATTTAAAGAGAAGCTTTTGAAAAAAGGTTATCCGCCTTCGGTAGTGGAACAAGTAATAGCCAGTTTGAAAGAGCTTGACTATCTTTCTGATAAAAATTTCGTGAAAAACTATGTTGCCCATTCGCTTTCTTTTCGGAAAAGGGGAAAGATGGCGATAAAGCAAGAACTTTTGAAAAAAGGTGTTGATGAAAAGGCGATCGACGATTATTTAGCCGAAGTTTCGGAAGAAGTTCCAGCCAAGGAATTAGTAGCGAAATATCTACCAAAAATTAAAAAACAATTTGAAAGGAAAGCAGAAAAAAATAAGCCGGTAGCAAGTCAAAAAGCCTATATTAAAAATAAATTAAAAGAATTGCTTTTGCGTCGTGGATTTACCCAACGGACAATCGAAAAAGTTTTAGCCGAAGTCAATAGTTAATATAATTTAGTAAAATTTTAGAAATGGAAGCAAAAGAGTTAAGAAGAATTTTTTTGAATTTTTATAAAGAAAGAGGGCATATTATAGTACCCTCTTCTTCTTTAGTACCGAAGGATGACCCAACTTTACTTTTTACTACTGCGGGGATGGTTCAATTTAAACCTTTATATGCGGGAGCAGTTCCTTTGCCCTATAAAAGGGCCACAAGTTGTCAGAAATGTTTAAGATTGAGTGATTTGGAAAAGGTTGGTTTTTCTCCTAAATATTGCACCTTTTTTGAAATGTTGGGCAACTTTTCTTTTGGTGATTATTTTAAAAAAGAAGCCTTAATTTGGGCTTGGGAACTTTTAACTGAAGTTTTTAAGATTGATAAAAAAAGATTATATGTTTCCGTTTTTAAAGAAGATGAAGAGGCTTATAGTATCTGGCATAAAGTTATTGGTTTAGAAGAAAAAAGAATCTATAGGTTAGGGGAAGAAGATAATTTTTGGGGACCAGCAGGGGGGGTTGGTGCCTGTGGACCTTCTTCGGAGATCTATTATGATTTAGGGGAAGAATTTGGTTGCCGAAAAGAAACTTGCGGTCCGGGGTGTTCCTGCGAGCGTTTTTTAGAACTTTATAATATTGTTTTTCCGATGTATGACCAGCAACCCGACGGAAAAAGATTACCGCTCAAAAATCGGGGAATTGATACCGGCATGGGATTGGAACGTTTAGCAATGGTTATTCAAAATAAGAAAACTATTTTTGAAACTGACCTCTTTGCTTTTTTAATTGATAAAGCGATGACCATCCTTCCGGGAGCAGAAGATAAAAAACCATTTTTATACATTACGGCGGACCATGTAAGAGCGTTAACATTTGCGATTGCTGATGGTGTTTTACCTGCTAATGAAGGTCGGGGATATGTGCTACGCTTGCTTTTAAGAAGAGTCTTGATTTACTATTACAAGTTTTTTAAACAATTACCGAGACAACCTTTCCTTTATCTTTTACCTTCAGAGATTTGTGAAAATTATGGTGATTTTTATCCAGAATTGAAAGAAAATATTAATAAAATTCCTTTGATTATTAAGGAAGAAGAAGAAAGATTTCTTTTAACTTTAAAAAAGGCAATTGAAAAGTGGGAAGAGGTTGTTTCGGCTTCGAAATTAAAAGGAGAAAAAATTTTAACCGGTGACAAACTTTTCTTTCTTCACGATACATTTGGGTTAAATATTGAGATTATTGAAGAATTGGCAAAAGAAGAGAATTTATTATTAGACAAAGAAGGTTTTTTAAAGAAACTTAATGAAAGAAAGACTATTGAAAAAAAACCATTAATCTTTATTGCTAATGAAGAAAGAATAAATTTTATTGGCTATGAAGAACTTACCTGTGAAAGCGAGGTTGTTTATTTTCAAAAGGTTGCCGATGATGAGTATGAATTAGTAATTAATCCGAATCCCTTCTATTGTGAAAAAGGTGGGCAAGTGAGCGATTGGGGGAAAATTATCTATGGGGAGGAAGAATTCCCCGTTATTGATTGTTATTATCGTTATTCAATTCCAATTCAAAAGATAAAAACTAATAAAGAAATTAATTTACTTTTTAAAAAAGTAAAAGCCATTGTGGATAAGGAAAGGCGAGAAGAAATAACCCGGGCTCACACTTCAACCCATCTTTTACATCGGGCGTTAAAAGAGGTTTTAGGGAAAGAAGTAAGGCAAGAGGGAAGTTTGGTTGATAGCGGGCGGCTCCATTTTGATTTTAACTTTTTTAGACCACTTAAAAAAGAGGAGTTATCTTTAATTGAAAGCATCGTTTTTCAAAAGATTTTAGAAAATATTAAAGTAGAAAAATATTTCGACATTCCCTTAGAAAAGGCAAAAGAAATGGGAGCCATCGCTCTTTTTACAGAAGAATATGGTGAAAAAGTAAATGTGATTAAAATTGGAGATTTTTCTTGTGAAGTTTGCGGTGGTACTCATGTGGATTATACCGGTGAGATTGGACTTTTCAAAATAATTAATGAAAGTGGTGTTAAAAGTGGAATAAGAAGAATTGAAGCCTATTGTGGCAAAAGGGCTTATTCCTTATTTATTGAGAAATACGAAAGAATAGAAGAAATAAAAAAAGAATTAGTGATTAATGAAAGCGAACTTATTAAAAAAATTAGAGAACTTATAGAAAATTTAAAAGAGAAAGAGAAAAAAAGAAAACAGCTTATGGATAAACTTTTACCTCTTTTAGCAAAAAACCTAAAAGGAAAGATGATAAACCAAACAGAAGTTATTATTGAAGATTACTCTTTTTTAGAAAAGGATGAGATAAGAAAACTTTGTGACCAATTGAAAAAAGAAAAAAACAAGATAGCGATTTTTTTGAAAAAAGATAAAGAATTTTTAGAATTTATTATTATGGTTACCGCTGATTTAACTTTTAAATTTTCAGCTAATAAGCTGGCAAAAGATGTTGGCACTTTTTTACATGGTGGTGGTGGGGGGCGAATTGATTTGGCGGAAGGTGGTGGTAAAATAAGAAGTCTTTCGGAGATTAAGGAGTTTTTTTATAATTTATTGGCGGGGTAGCGGGTTTTTTATTAGGAGAAGATTGTGGCGGCAATAATTTTAGAAGGAAAAGAAGTTTTATTAAAAAAGGAAGAGGTGCTTAAAGAGAAACTGAAAAAATTAAGGGCGCCGATTTCTTTTTTAATTATCCAGATTGGTGGTGATGAAGGCACTTTTGTTTATGTTAAAAATAAGATTAAAAAGAGTGAAAAGTTGGGATTGGTTCCCATTTATAAAAATTTTAAAGAGGAAGATAAAGAAGAAGAGATTATTAATTTTATCAAAGAGAAGCAAAAAAGAGAAGATATTTATGGAGTAATTGTTGAACAGCCTATTTTAAAAAAGTTTGATAGTTTAAAAATTATCTCGGCAATTGAGCCCGAAAAGGATATTGATTGTCTTACCCCTTATAATCTCGGAAGATTGGCTTGGGATTCTCCCCTTTTTTACCCAGCAACTTGTAAGGCAGTTTTTGATATTTTTAAAAATTATCAGATTGAAACAAAAGGAAAAAAGGTATTGGTAATCTCCCGTTCAATTATCATTGGTAAGCCATTAGTTTTAATGCTTTTAAGAAAAGGTGATTTTGGCGATGCGACGCCTATCTGTGCCCATTCAAAAACGAAAGAATTGAAAGAGTTAACTTTGATTGCTGATATTATTATCACCGCGGTTGGCAAACCCAATTTTTTAACTGCCGATATGGTAAGAAAAGAAAGTATTGTTATTGATTGTGGAATTAATGTGGTTGAGAAAGATGGGAAAAAAATTGTCTGTGGTGATGCTGATTTTTCTTCCCTAAAAGAGAAGGTAAAGGCAATAACCCCGGTTCCCGGTGGTGTTGGTGTTTTAACCACAATTAATATTTTGGAAAATGTTATTCTAAGTTATGAAAGAAGAGTTGGAAAGAGAGCTTTTTAAAATTTTGAAGGCTTATACCAAAGATTATCCAAAGGAATTAAAGAAAGGTATTTTCTATGCGGTAAAAAAAGGGAAAAGAATAAGACCCCTTATTTTTATTGAGCTTTTAAAAAATAAGAAGATAAATATTTCTAAAAAAGAGGTTATAAAGATTGCTTTGGCAATTGAACTTATCCATAATTTTTCATTGGTTCATGATGACCTGCCAGCCATTGATAATGATGATTATCGGCGAGGAAGGCTTACCTGCCATAAGGTTTTTGGTGAAGGTAATGCCATTTTAATTGGTGATGCCTTATTTTCTTTAGCCTTTAAGGTCCTTGCGGATGTGAAAATAAAAGCTAACCTTAAAATAGAAATTTTAAAAATTCTTAGTAAGGCAACTTCTGATTTGGTTTGCGGTGAATTTTTGGATATTAATAAAAAAATAACTACCAAAAAAGAATATTTAGAAATTGCCAAGAAAAAAACTGGTGCCCTTTTTCGGGCCCTTTATGAGAGCGCTTCCCTTCTTTTAGGATTGCCTTTAAAGAAAAGAAAGGAATATGCTTTTTATGGTGAAAATTACGGTATTCTTTTTCAGATTGAAGATGATATTAAAGATAAACTTTCCCTTCCCTTTCTTTTAGAATTAAAAAACTCGCAAACTAAAAAACTGGCTAATAAACTAATAAATGATAATAAATAAACCATTAAAAGAGTTTACTTTAGAAGAATTAAATAGTTTGGCTAAAAGAATAAGGGAATATATTATTCAGGTGGTAAAAGAGAATGGTGGTCATTTGGCTTCTAATTTGGGGGTGGTGGAGTTGACGATTGCCTTGCATTATGTTTTTGATTTGGAAAAAGATATTATTCTTTTTGATGTTGGTCACCAATGTTATACCCACAAGATTTTAACTGGTCGGGAAAAGGAGTTTAAAAATTTGCGAAAACTTTTCGGACTTTCTGGCTTTCCCAAAAGGAGTGAAAGTAAATATGATATCTTTTGCACTGGTCATTCGGGTGATGCCATTGCTTGTGGTTTGGGGCTTTCTTTGTATAAGAAAGAAACTGAGAAGGTGGTGGTGGTGATTGGTGATGGTTCTCTTCAGAGTGGTGTTGCCTTTGAAGGTTTAAACCATTGTGGTTTTTTGAAGGCGGATATGATTGTGGTGCTTAATGATAATCAACTGGCTATCAGTAAAACCAAAGGAGCTTTAAGTAACTATCTTAACCGGCTGATTACCAATAAAAGGTATGAGGTTTTAAAAGCCCAATTGCAAAGTTTTTTAAAATTATTGCCCGAAAAAATAAGAAAAGAAAGTGAAGATTATTTAAAGACGATAGAAAAAAGTTTAAAAAGGCTCTTTTTACCAACAACCTTTTTTGAAGAACTTGGTTTTCGTTATTTTGGTCCGATTGATGGCCATTCAATTCCCCAGTTAGTAAAGATTTTTAAAAGGATAAAGCAGTTGAAAGGTCCAATATTGGTTCATGTTTTAACGAAAAAGGGAAAGGGTTATAAAGAAGCCGAAATTGACCCCGAAACTTATCACGGAGTTACGGTGAGCCATTCGGAAAAAGGTCAATTGTCTTACCAAGAGTTTGTTGGCGAACTTCTTTGCGAGCTTGGTGAAAAAAGAAAAGATATTGTGGTGATTACGCCCGGTATGCGGTTTGGTAGCAATTTAAAAAAATTTTCCGAAAGGTTTAAAGAAAGGTTTTATGATTGTGGCATTTGCGAACAAGAAGCAATAAATTTTGCTTGCGGGCTGGCCTTAAGAAATTTGAAACCGATAGTAGTTATCTATGCCACTTTTTTATTAAGAGCCTATGACCAATTAATCAATGGTGCCCTTTTACACAATTTGCCCATTCTTTTCTTAATTGACCGGGCCGGTTGTGTGCCGGATGATGGTGAGACCCACCAAGGTATTTATGATGTCAGCACTTTAAGACATTTGCCCAATGTTAATTTCTTTGCTCCCTATTTCTTTGAAGATTTAAAGGCGATGATTGATTACTTTTTAGAAAATAATCTTTGCCTTTTTATCCGTTATCCCAAAGATAAGGGCGAGTTTAAAAATAATACTGGTAAGATTGAACCAGAAATAATTGAAGAAGGAAAAGACGGAATTATTATTGGCATTGGTTACGGAGTGAAAATTGCCAAAGAAGTTAATAATTATCTAAAAGAAAAAGGAATTTCTTTAACGGTTGTTGATGGAAAGATAATAACTCCCTTGAAAAAAGCTTTTTATGAAAATTTATTCCAAAAAGACCTACCAGTATTTACCATTGAAGATAATCTTATTAGTGGTGGTTTTGGTGAAGGTTTGAAAAGCCATTTTCCTTTTTTAAAAATCAAAAACTTTGGTTTTGAAAGCCAATTTCTGCCTACCGGAAAAAGGGAAGAACTTTTTCACTTAGCCAACCTTTCTAAAGAAAGATTGGCTTTAAAAATCTATGAAGAGATTAAAGGCTAATAAACTAATATTGCTATTGCTTTTTAACATAACTTTTGGCTCCCTTTTTACTGATACTTTAAGAATAAGATTTGATTTTCCGAAGAATTTGGTTTATTATGAGAAATGGCGGGATTCTTGTTTTTTGGGAGTAGTTGCGATTGAAAGCCTTTCTTTATATTTAAAAAGGAGTTTTAGAGAGAATTTTCTTTCTTCCCTTTCTTCAATTATCGAAAAAGAGAAAGAAGCAAGACTGTTGAAAACAACTGGTTTGATTCCGGTTATTGAAATTCCCAAAGTTCCCTTTTTCGGCGTAACGGAGATAAAGATTTCCGGTGAAGATAGGATAACCTTTGGTGGTCGGCAGACAATTTATTCTTCACCCTTAGCCTTACCCCGGGGCACGCTTTTGCCGGAATTAAAAATGAATCAAGAATTGCGATTGAATGTGAGGGGTGAGGTGGGCGGCAAGACAAAGATAAATATTGACCACGATTCTAAAAGGATGGAAGAGAAGAATAAGATTAGTATTGTCTATACCGGAACTGAAGATGAGATTATTAAAAAGATTGAAGGTGGTGATATTGCCTTTGGCTTTCCCCAAACCCGTTATACTGGTGATATCCCTTCCCATAAAGGATTGTTTGGTTTAAGGAGTGAAGGTAATCTTGGTCCCGTCTCTTTTTATACGGTTTTCTCCCGTGAAAGGAGTGAAGGCAAGACAATTGAATTTAAAGGTAAGGCGCAGATAAAAGTAGATACCTTTTATGATTATGAGTATGCGCGCTACAAGTTTTTTATCCTTGATACTTTACCAGCGATTTTAAAAAAGATAAGTGATTTCCAGCTTTTTTATGATGATGATAATCCTTACAATGATATCCAGACAAATGCTTTAAGATGTTTGGCAACTATCTATCCTGACAATCCGGATTCAATACCGGAAAAGAGTGATGAAAGGATAAAAGCCGGTTTTGTGCCTTTAATAAAAAATAAAGATTATTATTTGCGGACTTTGACCATTTTTCCTTATGGTGAGGTGATGGTTTTGGAGCTTAATATTGATGTTAGTCGGGGTAATTTGGCTTGTTATTATATTACTATTGATGGTGAGAGTTGTGGGGGAAAAGTATATCAGGATTCTTTACTTTTATTAAAACTTCTAAAGAAGAAAAGGTTTGATAGCGCTTCGCCAACTTTTAAGTATACCTTAAGAAATATTTATTCTTTGGGTGAAAAAAATATAAAGATAAGAAGTTTGAAAATCTTTCGGCTGACCGGTAATTATCTTACCGAATACGAAGATGAAGGGGAAGATAAGGGAAAGAGTTTTTTATATATTCTTGGTTTAGACCCGGATAATGATGGCGAAGTTAATTATCCCTATTTTCAGGCTCCTTACGGACTTATTGTCTTTCCGGAATTATTTCCTTTTGCTTCCGAAAGATTAAGGGAAAAAGATGAGATTATTTATTATAAAGAACCCCTTTCTTTTGGTGAAGGGGGAAAATATATGATTGTTTGTGAATATTTAAGTGGTATTCAAGAATTTTTCTTAGGAACAACCGATATTAATGAGAATAGCGAAAGAGTATATATTAATGGGAGAGAAGCAGTAAGGGGGGTTGATTATAATATAGATTATCAAAATGGTAAGATAACCTTTTTAAATCTGCCACCGGATGCGGAAATTAAAGTTAGTTTTCAGCAACTGCCTTTATTTACACCAACGGCAAAAAGCTTTGTTGGTTTTCGAGCGGAAAGTAAACTTTCCGAAGATTTTTTAATTGGTAGTAGTTTCTTAGTAAGAAGTGAAGGGGCTTATTCGGATAAACCCGAATACGGTTATGAGCCCTTTTCCAAAGGGATTTTCTCTTTTAATCTCAATTATAAAAAAGAACTTGACCTCTTTTTAAAAGAAAGAATGAGATTTTTAATAAATGGGGAAATGGCTAATAGTTTTAAAAATTCCAATACCCTTAATAATGCTTATATTGATGATTTTGAAGGCACCACCTTGGAGACACCTTTAGAAATTAAAGGCTCTTTCTTCTTTTTTGCTCCTCTTCCTTATTTTTCCGATACTAACTATTTATTAAGAAAAATGCCGAAAATTAAAAATCCCAAAGATAAGGATTATGTTTCTAAATCAGAAATTTTTGGTCCCCAGATTGGGGAAGAAGGAAAAGAGAAAGAGAATTATTTAGTTTTGGAATTTAGTGATTTTGGAGAAAATAAATGGTTTGGCATTGTCCAGGCATTACAAAGGGGTTCCTTTTTGGATTTAGAAAATTATGAAAATTTAGAAATGATTTTTAAGATTGACGAAGGTTTTCCTGACGGTGTAATTAATTTTCATTTGGCTTCTTATTTGGAAGAAGATGTTCCGAGAATAAATAAAGAAGGTCAGATAGTTGGTTATAACAACCTTTTTGATACCGAAGATAAAAATGGTAATAACGAACTGGAACCGGATGAAGATTATGGGTTGGATGGAGTTTTTGGTGCTGACAGTTTAAATATTTTGGGTGATGATGGTAATGATGATTATGATTTATACGAAAATCCCATGGGGACTGAAGGTAATCGGATTTTGAATAGTGAAGATATTGATTTGAATGGTTTTAATGAAAGGGGAAATAACCATTATTTTGCTTATTCGGTTTCTTTAAAAGAAAGTAAGCAGGTGAAAGATTTGTATAACAATTGGAAGATTTTAACTATTCCTTTAAAAAGACCAGATACCATTATTGGCCAGCCTTTGCTTTCGGAGATAAGAAAATTAGCCATTTATTTTCGAAACTTTTCTTTACCTATTAAAATGCGGATTTATTCAATAAAGTTTACTGGTGTGAGGTGGAAAAAACCAAGATTTTTAAGAAAGGATATTGATACCCTTTTAAGCAAAGCGCGCGTCTATTCCGTAAATAATAAAAACACACCAAATTACACTTCCCCTTTTAAAGTAAAAAAAGATATTCGGGGAATGTATTATGAAGCCAGTTTGGGTTTAACTATTGATTCCTTTTTCCCTTACGACACGGTGATTACCGAGATGTTTCTTCCTTCTGCTTACGATTTAAGAAAATACTCCCAAATTAGTTTCTATGTCCATAAGGAAGAGAGATTTGAAGGCAAGGATATTATGATTTATTTCCGTCTGGGCGTTGATAGCAGTAATTTTTATTTTGTTGCTTTTAATTTGGAAGAAAAAGAAGGTTTTTTAAAAATAAGAAAAGTGCCTTACGGAGAAAATTGGTATGAAGTTGCGATTCTGCTTGATTCTTTACCAATTTTTAAAGAGAAAAACGAGCTGGTAAGGGGAGAGGTTTCTTTAAATAATATCCGCTATTTTGCTTTCGGAGCTATCAATATTTTTCCTTCAAAAGTCTCTTATACTCTTTGGTTTAATGATTTGAAGTTAA